>Ga0187769_10000917_pt1 | contig 16321 bp, 14 predicted proteins | sample 0116_SJ02_MP02_1_FD_133140 | JGI IMG/M metagenome (GOLD analysis project Ga0187769, IMG submission 133140) | Tropical peat soil microbial communities from peatlands in Department of Meta, Colombia - 0116_SJ02_MP02_10_MG | ecosystem: Environmental > Terrestrial > Soil > Wetlands > Peat | place... | reverse complement strand
CAACGACGTCAACAAAGCGGTTAAGGCATTCAGGCTGCTTTGTTGTTCTTCGAGCGCCGCTTCGGAAGCTTCAAATATCAGAACCGGCCGGCGTTCCGCCAACACCGTCCGGGCGCCCTGGATGACGCGGTATTCGGCGCCTTCCACATCCATTTTGATGACGTCGACCTTCGGCAGTTTGGCATCGCGGACCAGACTGTCCAGTGTGCGTACGATCACGCGCTCAGTCCGCATCAGGCTCACCCCTTGGTGCACAAACGCGCCCAACGTGTTCTGGCCCTCATGTTCGAAGCCTGCGATCGCCAGATCTTCTTCACCGTCATGGTCGGCGAGGGCAATCTGGAATGCCTGAACGTTCTGCAGTTGGTTTAGCGAAAGGTTCTGCTGCAGGCGTGCAAATTCCCGTTCGCTCGGCTCGAACGCCCAGACTCGGCCCTCCGCGCCTACGCGCCGCGAAGCGAAGAGAGTGTACAGCCCTTCATTAGCTCCCGCATCGATGAATGTCATTCCGGGAGTCAAAATCTGATCGAGGAAGGCGAATTCGTTGGGTTCCACACACCCGGCGATGAACAACTGGCGGCTCAGATCGTTCCCGAGGTAAAGATCGAATTGCAACCCATCGTACCAAGGAAAGACAAACGGGACTTCGAGCTGGCGCTCGTTGAAATACTGCCAAATCCTGCGGCGGTGCCGGAAAGCCAAATCCGGATTCTCCCAGTCGGCGCCAAAGCTCCACCCTGGATAGGGAACCAATGGGCGAATGAAAGCGAGTTTTTGTGCGGCCTCAAGCAACTCGGCGGTGTTGTCCAGGCTCAAGTCGGCAGGCTTGAGGTTTCGTGCTGTTTCAAAGGTGAGATTCTCTTCCTGATCGTGGCTCTGCCGTTCCACGTCAACGAGCTGGAAACCAGCATCTTGCATGTAGCGGATCACAGCTTCTTTATCGGAGGCGCCACGGTAAAGTGACACAGGCGCGACTTGTACCTCGAGCGAAACTCTGCGGATGTCTCTGAGCCTGGCGCCTGCCGATCGGATCACTTCCAAGTCGGCGCCCTGCGCATCCACCTTGAGAAATTCCACATCTTCGATTCCGGCGCTATTTAGGAATGTGTCTAATCGAATCGACGGGACGGTACAGTCTCGCACCTCACATAGAGCGTCGCCTCCTATCCACTTCAGCCGTCCCTCGGGATTTAACGAGAGAATGGAACTCGCGGCGTCAAAAGAATTGATGTGGAACTCCGTGCTCCCGTCGCGCTCAGTTACCGCGACCGGAAGCACAACGAAGTTGGGTAGAAGGCCCATTCTTTGCGCGGACACTGCCAGGTTTGGCTCGAATGCGTAGACGCGCAAGTTCGGGTCGGCTTGGGCGGCCGCAAATGTCTTCTCGCCCAGATGGGCTCCGACGTCGAGCCATACCCGATTCGTCGTCCAGCGATGCGCCACGGGGACAAACGGGCGCGGCGAGGTGGACTGCCGTTTCTCGAGCAGCGTCGTCAACATCGGATTCCGCAACTCCTCGCGTGACGCGACGAAAATGCTCCGCAGCAAATGACCATTCCGGACAAACTCGAGATTATTCCGCCAGCTAAACTGGAAATCCGGATGGTCGGGCGGAGATTTTGGCGTGTACACATAGCGGAATCCAGCCCGACCGAGAGCCATGGCCACGAATGCAGGTGTCGGACGGCACCCTAAGCCGTCTAACGCCTGATTCTGCGTCTCTGCCGGCTCGTCCAACAATCGCAGGACCGGCTCCTTGTGATCGGTAACGACCGTTTCCAGCAGCAGGAGCTCACCGCAAACCTGTGCCATGTTCCGCAAACCGGCAACGGGGTTCTCCAGATGATATAGCAGGCCATAACAGAAGACGACGTCGAATCGGCCGAAAACGATCAGGGGGTCGGTCTCGACGTTCGCCACATGAGCCTGCAGGTCCGGGTAGCGCGTGCGGAGCGCTGCGACGTTTTCGGGCCGGCCATCGACGCAAGTCACCCGGCAACCTCGGTCCACGAAGAAACGTGCCAGATGTCCGACGCCGCAGCCTACATCCAGGACGGACTTTCCAGCAAACGGAATCCCTAATGATTCCAAGTGGGCCATTCTGGCCCGGTTGATCGCCAAGGCATCCGGCGAGTTGAACACTCCGATACCGCCACCACCTGCCGGGGGGGAGTCCGGAACGTCGGAAATGGGGTACGGAGAAAGAGGTTTTTGCGTCATCCCCGCTGAACTAAAGTAATCACTAATTTAGCATGGCGCAACAACGCATTCGGCCAAGCTGTGGAATAGATTTTGGCTGCTGTGCGGAAGAGGGTAGAATGGCACAAAGGTAGGCCGATCATGACACCGGACCAGGTAGGGGGCATTGCGAGCACCGAAGTCTGTGACATCTCCTGCGTGATGTGCCATTTCAATGGGCCTCTGGCTCCGCGCAAATCAGCCACGATCACGCCTGAAGAGGGAATCGCATTCATGCGTGCCATTCCCAAGACCTTGTTATGGTTCGCCGCCACCGGTGAATTCTTCATGGACCCCAACGCGCTCGTGCACCTGCGCAACGCGGTTGCTCTTGGTCACCAGCCCGCAATACTCACCAATGGCCAGTCCTTCACAACTGAGCTGATCGACGAACTCCTCCGCATCGGCGTGCGCATGATCCGCTTTAGTGTGGATGCCTATGACCCGGAGACCTACAAGAAGATCCGCCGCGGTGGTGAGCTATCGAAAATCACGGCAGCTTGCCGCTACCTCCGCACGCGTAAGCGTGATTATCCGGACTTGCGCGTCGAGGTGAATAACGTCCTCTTCCACAAGACATTTCACGACCAGGATCGCTTTATCGCTTTCTGGACGGGACTCGTTGATGCTGTCAACTTCAACGCAGAGTATTACGACACGTTCCGCTTCCGCAACACCTTCGTCGACCCTGGCGAACGCGTGGATTGCCATCTGCAGCTCTACCTTTTGCCGACCGGGCAGATGGCTCCGTGCTGCGCGGTGATGGTTCATCAACACACGCACAACCTGGATTGGCTTCCGCACATCCGGCACACCGAGCCGGCAGCAGCGCTCGATATGTTTCAAAAGATGTACGACAGCCCGGGCAGCCCGCTTGCCAGTTTGTGCAAGGACTGCGAGTGGTGGATTCTATGGAAGCAAGACCAGGCAGGCAACTCACCGTACTTCAAGACGGTAGAGATTGACAGTGGCGCCGCCAGTTGGCCGCGTGAAGGCGAACTCGTTGAGGTAACAGGGCACCTCCAGTTGAACAACGTTAGCCTTTGTAATGGTGCCTCTCGCGAAGGAGACGTCCTCACTACGCCCCAGGGGCAGTGGTGGTATGCTGCGCTGCTGCCGCTGCCGGACGACGGGAGTGATGTCCAGCCGCTTTTTATCAGCCTGGAAGCCGACGTCGAGCAGGGGGCGATCGGAATCGCCCTATTGGGGGCTGACGGAAGCACCTTCGCGGGACACGAGGTTGTCGGCCGGGCTGCGTCGTCGCAGCCGGTGATATTTCATCTGACGGCTCACACCGCCTCCGCTGTGCGCTCGCTTGTGATCCGCAATGTCTCCTCGGCTGGCAGGTCGAGGATGCGGCTGCGGGCAGCTCACACCTACCGCCAGAAGCAGGCTTCGTCTCCCGATCTGGTGTCGATCAAAGCCGCGTCCTGACACGTACGCACTTGCAGCGCACAGCGAAGCTAAAACGTACCTTTCGAACGCTTAGAAGCGCTATGAGCTCGCGGATAGCATCGGTCACGCCGCGCAATCGACCTCAACCCAAATTAGAATCATCCGGGGTTCCCGGGTCCTCTCTAAAGTTCGCGGTTAATACCGAGCTGCCGGCAGTGCGTTTCCGTGCAACCACTAGAATCGAGGTGCCGAACGGCAGACGCTTTCGCCTTTTCACAAAAACGGTCTCCATTGCCTGTAATCCACCTAGCAGAGCATTTGGCAGAGCATGGATCTGAAGCTCGCCCCTCGCAGCCTCAGTTGGACCCGCAACACGCGCGGTACGACGGCCCGCCCACCGTCGCCGGAGCCAGACAAGCGGATAGCTGAACATCATGAATTCCGTCATATAGTCAACCTCGTAACCAGTGGCACGAAGCTTTTCATTGAGGTCCACGCATTCATATCGCCTGCAATGGCACGCCGCCGTGTCGAAATAGCTCCATAAGGAAGAGTGCGCCGGCACTGTGAGAACAAGACAGCCGCCCTCCCGCAACAGACTCCGCAGACGCCGCAATACCCCCACATCGTCCTGCACATGTTCAAGAACGTCAAACATCGCCACCAATTCAAAGGGGACACTAAAGGGAGGCCTGCTGACGTCTGCCTGGACTAGACAAGCCACCCCTCGCGCACGTGCATATCGGAGGCCATCCGCAAAAAGGTCCATGCCGATCACAGGAGCCGGACCACAAAGTCGCTGAAGCATGCACGTGGTATTACCGGCGCCACAACCAACTTCCAGGACCCGATACGTAGCCGGAAAGGAGGCAATAATACGGCTTATAACCGAGCCGATAACCTTGTTGCGCCCGCGAAACCAGAAGTGGCGTTCTTCGGCGGAGTATAAGTCTGAGTAGAATCCGGGGTCGAACCCTCCTTCCCCGTGACCGTGAACGACACTCATACTTTCTGCGGTACGGATAGCATTTGCATACCGTAGTCACTGGCGACACGGACAGCGGAAAATCCATGCGCACCGGGCCAAGAACGGATGCCACTCGCCACCTTCCCGGGCCTGCTGAGTCCAAAAGCGGCGGATTTGCTTTAAGTCAACGTTCGCTGGCATACTTCGATCTTTTCAATTCTCCTCGGTCTCCGGAAACATTTTCTGTTTTCGAGCGAATCGTGTAGGTGGGCCGGTCCATCATACGAAAATGCATGCGCGCCAGGTATTCGCCGATGATTCCCAGAGCGAATAGTTGAGCGCCTGAAAAAATCGCTATAACTGACGCGAGAAAAGGAAAACCTGGTACAGACCCTCCGTTTATCAAATAGCGTCCAAGCACATAAAGCAGCACTCCCAAGCCAAACAAAGTGAACAGAAAACCGGTGACGCTGGCTATCTGGAGTGGTACTGTACTGAAGCCGGTCATCATGTTCATCGCATGTGCAAGCAGTTTTCCAAACGTGTAGCTCGAGATGCCGATCTTTCGAGGCTCGTTTTTCACGGCAACAGCAGCGAAATTCTTAGTGCCCCAGGTTAACAAAACGTCGATTGATACGTATGGACCGCTGTAGTTTGAGAACGCTTCGCGAAGCTCTGTTCGAAAAGCTCGGAAGGCGCTAACTTTGCGGGCAGTATCGGCGCCCATAGTAGACTGTAGGGCAAGTTTCGTAAATCTAGACGCGAGATTTCGCGCAAATCCGTGCGTTTCCTGGTGGGGGGTGCCGTACACCACATCATACCCTTGTTCCAGTTGCCCTAACAGCTTTAAGATCTCTTCGGGAGGCGTTTGCAAGTCATCGTCTATGGTAACCACAATCTCGTACTGAGCAGCCCGGATCCCGCAAAGTAGGGCGTTATGCTGGCCGTAGTTGCGCATTAAGTTCAGCCCGCGGACCCAGGAATAACGTCCAGCAAGGCTTTCGATGATCTCCCAACTTTGATCGCCGCTTCCGTCGTTCACTAATATCAACTCACCTAGTCGTCCTCCAGGTTCGAGTACCTCCCGGAGACGGTTGATGAGCAGCGATAAACTCCCTTCTGAGTTGTAGACTGGGACAACTACCGACACGGGCACCCGGATATCATAGCACTCTTTCAGCATTTTCAACGCCGACCACGAACGCTATTCTCTCGTCAATGTGTCACTTGGAGACCGCATTGTCGAGCTGCTCTAGCATAAGATAGTCGACACGAAAGTTCCGTCCTTCGCAAGACGCATGCTGTGAAACCCTGAATTTTATACCAGCGGCCTGCAAAGCACGCATGCCCTGATCTATTTCGTCCGCCTTCTCACTCAATAAACAGATGCGCCGGTACTGCGAGAGTCTAGCCAAATCGGCGTGTGTCAGATTGGGCATTCCCGCCTTCGGATCTGTGGGCGAGGCAATCCTACTGGGACCCCATAGGTACATTGACTGAACGGAATTCAACAGGGAACCGGGGCGGTTTGTATACCAGAATCCGACAGGTCCACTCGATGGTGGATATCGTGACACTATTTGTTGAAGTTTCAGGGCGGCGCGGTAAACATCCCACTCTACACCGGGTGAACCATCGTGAATCGCACTATACGTGCCTGCCGGCATTTTGTAGAAAGGTAATGGGCTGCACACAGCGGCCAACGCGGTGAAAACGAAACCCAGTTTCGCTCGGCTGTTGACCAAGGCGGGACCCAACAGGGTCAAAGGGATTAGGGCGGCCATCCAACGGACATTCATTCTATAAATCACCGGCTCGATCCAGGGATAGCCGATGTATCCAGTGACGGCCAGAGTCGCTCCCACACCAATCAGCACCCAATGATTCTTATGTCCCGCTTGATTATTGAGCTCACCAAAAAGCACAATGAGACAAAACAGAGTTGGAGGAAATAGATAGATAAAGTAGTAGAAATAGCTGATCACCCCGACCTGGTAACCAAAATCCAGAATCACGTACAGACTGATCACCAAAGCCAAATTTAGTGCAGCAAACAGGACGATCGGTTGTTGGTTGCGACGACGTGCTATCAGGAGTATGCAAATAGCTAGCAGGACTACGCCAGGCACTAATAGGTGACTCCATCCTCGCTGGATCAGGATTGTCACATCGGAATGCCACACTCGAGCTCCTCCATGAACCATAGAGTTGCCAAATCTGAGAGCTAGCAAATCAAAGAAGATTCCTTGACTAGGCAGTTGCTCATAGTGAATGGCGCAGAGCGGAAGATAAAATCCAATCATGCCTGACACCGTTAGTGCTACAAGTCGGAGTGCATGGCTGAGCCGTCTTCTTGTGTAAATCACCAAATAAGAAAAGAACAAGATGCTACCGACTCCAATTAGAAATGCATTGCAATTAGCGGCCAATGCGAACGCTCCACCTGCCAGGAAGATCCTGCGATGGTCCTCTGGGCGCGAAGAGCCCAGGAAAGCGGTGGCGAGCAGCAGATACACGACACCAGACGAGTCGTAATGGTCCCAAAACAGCGATCGCAAAAGCCACGGCTGGCAACTGGCGACGGCTACCGCGAAAAGCGCGATGGCGGCGCCGTAGTTCTTTCGCGCTAGCGTCCAAGTGGCACCCAGCGCCGTGCAAAGGAGAAGATAACGATAAACGAAGTAACCGCCGTGGCTGCCGAAAAGTCCGACTACCAAACCGGCTGGATACAAATGTGCCACTCGAGCGGAGTAGTACGTTAGACCGTAACGATTTGCGAGGTCGTTATAGTTCTGGATGTAAGACGTGTATATGTATGCGTCCAGACCGCCAGCCTGTATTAGGACGTTGTGCGATACCCGTAGAATTAAAAGCGCAACGGCCAGCACCACGATGTATGCCGAGCAGCTCCGGAGCAAGCGCAGGTAAGGGCGCTGCTCTTTACTTGGGCTCATTGCAGTAAGGCTAGTTTGCACCGTTTAGAGATCCCCGTGGTCGGCCGGCGGCCGGTAGCGGTTCTCATATCCCCAAAGCCGAAACCAACAGGAGTTGTGTGGTAACCGTAGATCCTCAATCATACCTCAACTTCATTTGAGTCCTCCGACGGCCCGTGAGAAAGCAGTAGGACCATCCTCCATGCCGTTAAGCGACCCCGCCACGCTTCAGTCAGGCCTGTTCTCACTCCTGTCAAACCTTCGCAAGAATCGTTTCCGTTACGCGTCTTGTCTGACCCTTAAGTGCCACCGATTTCAGGAGAGTCTGCCGAAAAGTCATACTTACGTAGAATCTACGCCGGAGCCGCGACAAGGTGCTTGGTGATCCACGGTCCGGCGCCATGACGACGTGCAAGATCGATTACCGGCTGCGGATCATATGGCAACGCCAGAAGATCGATGCTCATCGAATCAGGATCGAACCAGGCCGCACAAGCTACTGCCGGTTGGTTTCGCGACTGTCCGACGGCGCCTGGATTAACCAGCGTCGGTTGCCCGGCCATCATCAAAGGCCTGTGGGTTTGGCCGAAAGCGATTAGGTCGAAATCAAAATCATCCACCCGCGCTTTTCGGATCTCATCTTGGTATAGGTACCCAGTGAGAGGCGCGAAGGGACTGCCATGGACCAACAGAGCGGACCGTGAGCCGATCATCCCTCCCCACAACAAAGGAAGATTCTCAAGCCACCGCCGATGCCCGGGCTCAATCACGCGCCGTGCGTACTCGACGCCAAAGCGAACAGCCTCTGGCGCTTCGCGCGGACATTCGCTAAGTACAAACTGATCGTGGTTGCCGCGCACGCACAAAGTTGCGGGCAAGCCGCGAATGAAATCGAGTACTTCATTCACTTCACAGTAATATCCAGTGAAGTCTCCCAGGCAGACCACCAACTCGGCCTCGCCGATCATAGGGCGAAGCGCCAATACGGCCTGCAGATTGGCGTGGATATCACTGAGGATGATCGTACTCATAAGCCAGGGCCCGGATGGAATCCTCGATGCCGAAGCGTGGCTGATAGCCGAATGCCTGCCGTGCCTTGGAAATATCTACGTCCCAAGAAACGTCATCGTCCGGATCCGTCTTGCCGGTCAATTCGATCGGGGAGCTCGATTGCAGCGCCCGCACACACACCGTGGCTAGATCCATGTTGCTGATCGCTGTCTCTCCGGCTATGTTGTAAACACCCGCGGCGCGCGAGTTGAGACATGCCTCCACCGCTGCCGCTGCATCTCGCACGTCCACGTAGTTTTGGCGGCGCGTTCCCCGTCCGGCGACCCGCAAGGGTTCTCCCGCAAGAGCCCGTCGAACGAAGGTTCCGAGGATGCGTGTCTCCGGTGTCCCTGGGCCGGCCGGTGACGTGAGACGCAAACTCGCGGTTCGGCACCCGGCTTGAGCTGCGATCGCCATTAGATTTTCGCCAAAGACTTTGGACGCGTGATAGACCGAGGGCGGGGCCACAGGTCGATCTTCGGTAATCGGAAGCCGGCCGGGCGGGCCGACCACCGGCACACTAGAAAGAAAAATCACGGGGACGTTACTCCAATCATGTGCGAGTTCCACCACTTGCTGCGTTCCCCAGCAATTAGTCAATGAGAGCCCCGGATCCCGGGAATCTCCCGAAATTGCCGCGGCGGCGTGGATTATCGCTTCGCAGGGTTGCACCAATTGCTTGATCCGGCGCACTGCACCCTCGGAGCCAAGCGTCTCTTGCACGTGTTCGTGAATGCTTGGCGCCCTGACAGACATACGGCTCAGGCCGATCACAACATGCTGCTCGGCCAACCGCTCGCCGATCGCCCGACCCACCTGCCCTGTCGCGCCTGTAAGCAGAATCCTCATAACGAATGCATTCCGTAAGTTTCGATTACGGTTGCTGCATCCGCGTCATTCAAGCCGCACTCCGCCTCCATCCGATGCACTGCCGATTCGCCCGGATAAGCTTCGTTCCAGTAGCGAAGAGCGATCCCTCGTTCGATCAGCGGCAGGTCTACGGCGGGTCTCCCCAGCACGAAGTGGTCGAGGGCCGCCTCGACGTCATTAAAACCAAGTCGAGCACGAATCGGAGTGGTTCCTGAAAACCGCACGTTGATCTCAAAACAGACCGCACGCCCCCGATGGATCCGCATCTGCATGTTGGAAGGACCAAGAGGTCGCAGCCGCTCGGCAATCCGTAGGGCCTCTGCGCGGACCTCCGGAAACAATCCCGCTTCTGCCCGGTAGGTGGTTCCATTCTGCAGTTCCCTGTGCAACACAAGAGCGCCGCGCACCTTGCCATCGCGATCGTTGAAGCACCCAACGGTGTACTCCTGCGCTGGTGTCCCTAGGTACTCCTCGATCACACATCCAACCTGAGCTCGAGCATACGTCAGGTCCGCGGCATTGCGAACGAGGATCAGTCCGGATGACCCCTTCCCCGATCGGGGCTTTGCGACTAGCGGAAACCCACATCGATGCACCAGTGCTTCCACGGCTGAGGTGTCGCTGGCTTCAGCGTAGTCCGGAAATGCCAACCCCTCCCGCTCCAGCCATTGGCAGGTCGTTAGCTTGTCATCCCCGATTGCCAGACACTCCGAACTACTGACCACAGCGATTGCGCCCGTCTCTGCCCGGATCCGCGATGCCTCCCGCGCAAGCGACGCCAGCACCGGCTCTACCCCCGACATCACCGCGTGGATCCGCTCCTTCCGGCAGGTTTCCAACACCCATTCAGTGAAGTGTGCCGCATCCGCCGGTGGCGACACGTATGCCCGGTCCACGGTGTAGAGGCCGAAGGAACGGGGATGAGTGCACGCAGCCACAACGCGGCAAGGGATGCGACCAATGGCGAGTGCTTTCAGAATGCCCTGACTGACGTTCCCCCCAACCCCCAAAACGAGTACGTTCATTGGCTCTGGCATGGAGTCATGGAGTTCCAGAAACTCACCGTACCGCATACCACAGATGCGGTCAACACGCTCGGGACGGCACGCGCTGATATGATGGAATCCAGCGCGTGGTGAACCCAACCACTTTTCACATCGGTAGTCATGTCGAAGAAGAGGACCTGTTGCCGGCTACACCCGAGTGCCCAATCTGCGGCTTTTCAGGCGATCGGCCAGCCATCCTAGCACTACAGCACAATCCCACCGTGGACCTGCTCTCCTGTCCCGTGTGCCGCGGTTATTCGGCTTCGCGAACACCCACGACACAACGGCTGCGCGATTACTACGCTGCCTATTACTGCGACTCGCCTTCCGCCGTGACTTGCCACGCGCCATCCCATTTTGCGCGGCATTTGTTTCGCATCGGCCGCGAGTACCTACGGCATCAATCGATCTCAATTCTCGATTACGGCGGTGGCAGCGGCGCAATCGCCAGTGAGTTATCGGAGCTCCTCCTGCGTAGCTACGCCTCTGCCACCTACGTCACGGTCATAGACTTCCACCGGGAACCCGCCGGCAGTCGTAGGGACACAGTTCCGATCGAGTGGCACGAGACCCTTGCAGGAGTAAGGGGCCGTCAGTTCGATCTAGTAATGGCGAGTGCGATTCTGGAGCATCTACCTCACCCCCAAGGGGATCTGGAACGTTTGCTTTACGCGCTCAGACCGGGAGGCGTTTTCTATGCACGCACTCCCAGTGTGGCAGCCCTCCTGAGAATCTTGGCGAAACTAGGATTAAGATATGATTTTACTTACCCGGCCCACCTTCATGACCTCGGGCAGGCATTCTGGGAACGAGCTCTGGACCGTATTCCTGCACCCGGTGGGACCTTCCGGCTGTGTCGCTCACGCCCGTCGCTGGTAGAGACCGGTTTCCGCGACAATCTCGGGCGTACGTTGGCTGCGCATGCGTTGAAATCCATGTGGCGATTCGCGGGCCATTTATGGCCGTTTGTTGGTGGATGGGAAGTGCTAATTCAACGGAGGTGACTTTTATAGCCGACCTGATGGCCTGGCCGGCGCACGCTGTTCGGTGGCCGCTCGAACGGAACAAATGGCTGCGAGCTGAGATTCAAACCGATTGACCGTTGTTCATGCAGTTGGTCCCTTGATGTCCTACCACCGCGTCGATCTTTCCAAGACGAGACTGCCGGACTGGGAATGCAGTGCGCGTTCCTGTTGCTACATGGGTGCATGCGGTCATCACCAACGGGCCCAGCGGAATAGGCAAACGGCTCTAGAAGACCACCGCGTCCGCGGTGGTGCCGTGTATAAGAGCCAACCAAGCCTTCTTGGACAGAGCAACCGCCTTGAGCTACTCTCAGCCCGCACCCGATCGCCGAGAATCGGCACACCGACATAGGTCCTTTGGCGGCTGGTGCGTGAGTGTATCATGGAGGATCGAATGGGTGCCTACCGTATCCCCTTCAACAAGCCGGGCCTCACAGGCAATGAATTGCACTACATCGCCGAGGCCATCACTCGGGGCCAAAGCTCGGGCGACGGGACTTTCACCCGCAAGTGCCATGCTCTCCTGCAGCAGATCCTGGGGTCCGGGCCTGTTTTGCTTACCACCTCCTGTACCCACGCTTTAGAGATGGCTGCCCTGCTGCTTCGTGTCGGCCCCGGAGACGAAGTCATTGTTCCCTCATTCACGTTCGTTTCGACTGTGAACGCTTTCGTCATTCGCGGAGCCCGACCAGTCTTCGTCGATATCAGGTCTGACACGTTGAACCTCGACGACGCTCAACTGGAATCGTTGATTACTCCGCGCACCCGAGTAGTCCTGCCCGTCCATTATGCCGGTGTTGGCTGTGATATGGACCGCATCTTGCAGACGGCTACCAAACACGGTGTCGCCGTCGTGGAGGATAACGCTCATGGATTGTTCGGCCGCTACAAAGGCAAGCCTCTCGGCACGTTCGGTTGCCTAGCGGCGCAGAGCTTTCACGAGACCAAGAACGTAATCTGCGGCGAAGGCGGCGCCCTGGTAATCAATGATGAAGCCCTCTTCGAACGAGCCGAGGTTATTCGCGAAAAGGGCACAAACAGGAGCCGATTCTTTCGGGGAATGGTGGACAAATACACCTGGGTGGATATCGGCTCGAGCTATTTGCCAGCGGATATCTTAGCCGCGTTTCTCTATGCACAGCTCGAAAACCGGCAGCAAATCATCGCCAAGCGGAGGCGTATTTGGGAGATGTACAAATCTAGCCTGCGTGATTGGGCCGTCGAACACAACGTTCAACTTCCGTGCGTGCCGGCAGAGTGCGAACAGCCCTATCACATGTTCTACTTGCTTGTGCCTTCCCCAGAAACGCGCCAGGCGCTCATTGATCACTTGAAGTCGCGCGGCATCCTCAGCGTCTTCCACTATCTGCCGTTGCACCTTTCGCCGATGGGCAGCACGTTTGGCGGTCGGCTGGGCCAGTGCCCCGTCACTGAGCGGGTCAGCGATTGCCTGCTGCGCCTACCCTTCTATAACGACCTCTCTGAGAGCGAGCAAACGGAGGTGGTCACTGCAATCAAGCAATTCGATGTTTGGAGGCCTTCGCGCACTCGAGCGGTAATCATGGGCATTTGAGGCCCCCTCGCAAACCATTGAAAGGATTGGCGGGGACGACGGGGCTCGAACCCGCGACCTCCGACGTGACAGGCCGGCGTTCTAACCAACTGAACTACGTCCCCGCTTGTGGTGCCGGATACCTGCATGGTAACATGGCCCGCCGACCGCTCCAAGTTCGGGTCATCGGTGCCATCGGGTAAACTCCTGGCAAATCCGAGGGTACGATTACAACCGTTTTATGCGAAAATGAAGTTTCGTTCACAAACTGTCTCGCACCAGGGTGGCGCGTTGGAAAGGCGCTTATGAGTTACACGACTGAAACGCCGTTCGACAACATCGAAAGCTCCCACCAGTATGTATCGTTGCTGGCCGAGGCAATCGAAGAGGCCCGGCGCGAGGTGGATGAGGAAATCGCGCTGGCCATGCGCGAGGGTCCGGAGCGCCGCAAAGAGGCGCTGCAGATCGTCGCCTACAATCTGGCCAAGCTCTCCCTGCATATCAAAACCAGCGGACGAATTCTGAACGATTTGCGCACGTTGCGGCGGCTTCTGCAATCGGAACGGGAGACGGCACAGCCGCTGGTCCGGGCAGCATCCCAGGGCTAGACGATGGCGATCTCCCGCCGGTCGCTGCTCGGCACCGGCGGCGCTGCTATACTTTCACGCCTCCTTGCCGCCCGATCCCGGGGCCTGAAAATAGGCGTCACCGACTGGAACCTGCGGCTGACCGGCAAGGTGGAGGCGGTCGAAACCGCCGCCCGGCTGGGTTTCGACGGCGTTCAGGTCAGTTTGGGCCGAAAACCGGCGGACGGACGCCTCCCTCTCGATGATCTGGCGACCCAGCAGCAATACCTGACCGCTTCCAAGATCCACAGTATCCCCATCGACGGCACTTGCCTGGATATTCTCCACGTTAATTACCTGAAAAACGATAAGTTAGGCCAGAAGTGGGTCGCCGACTCGATTCCCATTACCAAAAAATTGAACGCGCGCGTAATTCTCCTGCCGTTCTTCGGAAAAGGAGCCCTTACGAGTCGTGACGAGATGGACTACGTGGGCGATATCCTCCGCGAAATTGCCCCTGCGGCGGAGAAGGCGGGCGTGATTCTGGGCTTGGAAGACACCATCTCGGCGGAAGACAACGTCCACATCATGGAGCGCACCAAGTCCCCGGTAGTATTGACCTATTATGATGTCGGCAACTCCACGGAGGGCGGGTTTGACGTGGTCAAGGAGATTCGCTGGCTGGGCAGGGACCGCATCTGCCAGATCCACTTAAAGGACAACCCGCATTACCTGGGGGAGGGCAAAATCGATTTTCCGGCTGTCCTCAAGGCCATAGAGGATATCGGCTTCCACGGCTTCGCCAACCTGGAAACCAGTTGCCCTTCCAACTCGGTTGAGGACGACATGACCCGGAACTTGCATTTCATCCGCCGGCTGCTCGGATGATGGAGTACACCACGTATGCTGGGTGGAAGATGGCGCCCTACAGCAATTTTCTGGCCTAATCAGTCGGCTCTGTCACGCCGGGCCCGGGATCGCCAGCATGGCGGAAACGCCCACCTGATGGCGCTTTGCAGCAATTTCTGTATTGACTTTAACCACTATTGCGCTTATGATTCATCTTCTCGTCAATTGAAGTCTAGGTACAACTGAGCACCGGTGGTACAGGTGAAGGGGATCTCCGTATGACCTTCGAAATCGGTGATAAGGTGGTGTATCCCAATCAGGGAGTAGGCACCATCGAGAACATCAGTAGTCGCTCTTTTGGCACTCAATTCGAAAAATTCTACTTATTGCGTTTGGTTTACGGCAGCATGACCGTGATGGTGCCGTTCTCCAACGTGGACTCCATCGGGCTTCGCAAAGTCACGCGCAACGCGGAAATTACGCGCGTGCTGGCGTTTCTCTCGAGCGGAAGCTGCCAGTTCCACGGGGACTGGAAGTCGCGCTTCAAGGAGAATTCCGAAAAGATGCTGAGCGGCAGCCTGCTGAGCGTGGCGGAAGTCCTCAAAGGACTGCTGCTGCTCCAGATCGAGAAGCCGCTCTCATTCCGGGAGAAGAAAATGCTGGACCGCGCCCGGCACATGCTGGTCACTGAGCTGTCGATGGCGCGGCGAGTGCCGGAAGCCGAGGCAATCTCTCTGCTGCAAAAGGCGTTGGCAAAAGCGCATTTGATGCTTCCGCCGGTACTGTGAGCAGCAGGCGCGTCCCTGCGTCCCACCCAAAAGTTGCGGTCCTAATCACTTTGTGTTAGCTTCTATCCCTTAGCCCATTGCCCGGGGATTTCAGCTTTAGGGAGTGTACATGCTGCTTGGTACGATAGTCTGGATCCTGACGTTAGCGATCTGTTTCTTCTTCATTGGCCATTACTGGTGGTTCCCGCCGCCAATCTCGGAGCACGCACAGGCCTACGACGCGCAGTTCAACATCACGCTGTGGATCACAGGCATCATTTTCTTCTGCGCCCAGATGGCGTTGGGGTGGGTGATCATCAAATTCCGCGACCGCGGCGGCACGGCGCGCTACTCGCACGGAAACAACGTATTGGAAGTGGTGTGGACCTCGGCGACGGCGGTGCTCTTCATCGGCCTGGTGCTGGCGGGCACGCGGATCTGGGCTGCGGTGCATTTTGAAGAAGCGCCGGCGGATGCGCTGAAAATCGAGGTCATGGCCAAGCAGTTTGCGTGGGCCTTCCGCTACCCCGGACCGGACGGCAAATTCGGGCGCCTGGACCTCAAACAGGTGAATGACCAGGGCGGCAACCCGTTTGGTATCGATGAAAAGGATCCGGCGGGCAAGGACGATATCACCAGCGCATCGCTCAAGGTCCCGGCCGGAAAGCCGATCGAGCTCACCCTGCGGTCGCGCGACGTGATTCACAACTTCTTCGTGCGCGAGCTTCGTCTGAAGCAGGACATCGTGCCCGGCATGGAGATTCCGTTCCATTTCCAGGCGGACCAGGTTGGCATTTACGAGGTGCCGTGCTCGGAGCTGTGCGGGTTGGGCCACCATCAGATGCGCACCACGATGGAAGTGATGGCGCCCGCGGATTTCCAGAAATGGTTGCAGGAGCAGGCCGCGCAGAAGTGAAACCCTACCGCGGCGTATCAATCAGTTCAGCAATTCCAGGGGAGAAAGAATGTCCTCACCGGTAGTTGCGGCGCACGGCGCGCCCAAGGGCTTCATTCGCCGTTATATCTTCAGTCTCGATCACAAGGTCATCGGCATCCAGTATTT
>Ga0187769_10000915_pt1 | contig 16329 bp, 18 predicted proteins | sample 0116_SJ02_MP02_1_FD_133140 | JGI IMG/M metagenome (GOLD analysis project Ga0187769, IMG submission 133140) | Tropical peat soil microbial communities from peatlands in Department of Meta, Colombia - 0116_SJ02_MP02_10_MG | ecosystem: Environmental > Terrestrial > Soil > Wetlands > Peat | place... | reverse complement strand
TGACGGTTCGCGTTAAGCCGGCGCAGCAGAAGCGTAGGGGGCGCAACCCGGCGACCGGCGAGGAGATCGACATCGCCGCTAAGCCCGCGAGCGTCGATGTTCGAGCCCGGCCGCTGGCGAAGGCCAAGGCGGCGCTTCCGTCGGTGCAGAAGGCGCGGCGGCGGCTGGCGGCGGCGAACGGACGCGCCTCCCGGTAGCGGCACTCGCCGCGGTGCGATCGGCTGATACAGGCGCGGTGCGAGTCTTCTGTTGCCCGATCTGATCGCGGGAGCCGAATGTCTCGCCGAGGCAGCTCTCGCAGGTCGTTCTCTGGGGGAAGAGCGGCCGACCGATCTGCCGTATCGTCGGCCGGCGGGCGCCGGGTGTGGCGAGCTCAAAATTCGGCGATCACCGCCAGTCGCGGCGACCGAGCCGGCCTAGCTACCGCAAACGTGGCTAAGCGGTCGTCCCGGTCGGAGCTTTCGCGTGATCGCATTGCTCCGCTCCATCCGGTTGGCGTTTGCCGCGCGGAGCAAGCACCGGGTCCTTCTCTCGCTCAAGAGCAGTCAGGACGGCCAACTCGCACGCGCGACTCCGTCTGTCCGACAGCGGCCATCCGAGCCGCCTCTTAGCGCTCGTCGTGACGGCTACTGCGCGTCGGGAGCGGCAGCATCGACGGCGGCGTCCGGCCGAGGCGAGACTGCTCGTCCTTCGTGGAAGCAGCACTCTGCGTCTGGTCGGCACGGTGCTGTCTTGTTGGCCGTCGCAGGCCTTCATCTGCGACGCCTCCTGACCCTCGAGGAGGGCAAGGCGATCCGGGATGCGCGTGCCGAGCGAGGTGCGGCGGAGTGCGATAATCGTGCGCCACTTCGCGGGCGAATGCCTGCAGCCGTTGGGTGCTTGTACCCAAGTGCGACGGCGGCGACCCTGCTTCGCAGCGTGCGGGAGCCGGTGGGTGTGGGTGCGCGACACCCAGTGGAAGTTCCCGCTGGCGATCCCTGCTCGGAAGCTCGCGCCCGCGCTGGCGTTCGGGGCGGTCGTGTGGAAGCCGGCCGAGGCTGCCTGCGGCTTGGCGGCGCTGTTGGCCACGGCGCTGACGGACGCGGGGCTGCCGCCGGGATCCTCAACCTGATCACTGGCTCCGAGGCGTCGATCGGCGACGCGCTGATCGACATCCCGCCGCGTCGGCGGGGTTGGTGTTCACCCGCGACCTCGCAGCGGCGCTCGGGTTCTTGCGCGGATGCGGGCCGGGGTCGTCCACGTTAATGGGAGACGGCGGCACCGAGCCGCAGGTGCCGTTCGGCGGCATGAAGGCGTCGAGCTCGCGCTCGCGCGAGCTGGGCAAGGCGGCGCTCGGGTTCTTCACCGACGTCAAAGACCGTGTACCTGGAGGCAACATGAGGATCGGGGTTCCCACCGAGATCAAGTCCGACGAGCGCCGTGTCGCGCTCACTCCCGCCGGCGTGCGCGAGCTGGTCGCGCGCGGGCACCCGGTGATTGTGCAGCGAGGCGCCGGCGCGGGCAGCGGCTTCGCCGACGAGGCGTATGCCAGCGAGGGCGCCCGACTCGCGCACAGCGCCGACGAGGTGTTCGGTGAGGCGGACACGATCGTCAAGGTCAAGGAGCCCCAGAGCGGCGAGCTGCCACTGCTCGAGCCGAGGCACACCCTGTTCACCTATCTGCACCTTGCGCCCGACCCAGAGCTGACCGCGGGCCTGTGCGCCTCGGGCGCCACCTGCATCGCCTACGAGACGGTCGAAAACGCCGATGGCCGCCTCCCGCTGCTCACGCCGATGAGCCGGGTCGCGGGCCGGATCGCCGCCCAGGTCGGTGCGTCGCTGTTGAGCGCTCCCGCGGGCGGGCGTGGCGTGCTGGTGGGTGGTATCCCTGGCGTCGCGCCCGCCATGGTGGTCGTGATCGGCGGCGGTGTCGCCGGCGAGAGCGCGGCCGCGGCGGCCGTCGGGATGGGCGGCCGGGTGATCATCCTGGACCGCTCCCAGCAGCGTCTGGATGAGCTTGCCACCCGGTTCGACGGTCGGGCCACGACGCTGTTCTCAACCGATCTGGCCATCGAACAGCTGTTGCCCGAGGCGGACGTCGTGATCGGGACCGTGCTCGTGCGCGGCGCCCGTGCGCCCCGGCTGGTGCGGCGCGAGCAGCTTGCGCTTATGGCGGGCGGTTCCGTCCTCGTGGACGTCTCGATCGACCAGGGCGGCTGCTTTGAGACCTCCCGTCCGACGACGCACTCCGACCCCACCTACGTGGTCGACGGCGTCGTGCACTACTGCGTCGCCAACATGCCGGGCGCCGTGCCGGTCACCGCCACGGTTGCGCTGACCAACGCCACGCTGCCCTACGTCGTGATGCTCGCGGACCTCGGCGTGCAGGAGGCGCTGGCTCGGGATCCGGGCCTGCGTGCGGGCCTGAACGTCGCGGCCGGCCATGTCACCCACCCGGTGGTCGCCCGCGAGGTCGCGCCCGCGGTGCTGCGCGCCCGCGCCGCGGCCGCCGCCTGATCCGCCCCCCGTCAGCGAAGCGGCGCCAGCTCGGCGAGCACCTCGACCGTGTGCTCGCCGAGCAGCACGGCTCACGCTTCGTGGAAGCAGGTGTCTCTCTGCGACCGCTCGTCTAGCTCCGCTAGGTCATTGAAGGGTTCACGGACGAGTCATTTGTTCAGGCGATGATGGCCGCCTGGTCGATGCGGGCTTGGAGTGCTTTCTCGAACGCCCGCCAGGTTTGAGCAAACGGGGCGCGCTGAGGGATGTCGGCTGGGAGTGCGGGGTCGAGGTCGGCGAGGGAGGGGTTGACGATCCGCGTGTAGGTGTTGGTGAGAAAGACGGCCAGTCGGCGTCCCGCGCTGGTCAGCTCGTATCGCTGGGTGCGGGGATCCGCTGGATGAAGTGTTTGCGCCGGAGGCGGCGCAGGTCGTAGGTCATCTGGCGGGCGGTGTAGCCGGGGATGAGCCCGGCGATGAGCTCGCGCAGTCTGCCCGACCAGCTGACGCTCGGGCGCCCCGACCAGGTGTCGATCGTGTTCGGCCGGCGCGTCTCCCGCCAGACCCCGGGCGGTTTCACACCAAGATCTTCGACCGGGGGCGTGGAGCCGGCGATCTAGGTTCACTACCGCGCCTCGAAGGTCAGGCAGTACTTCAAGGAGGGCCGCGCCTCGGCCGATCCCGAAGTCGCGGGTGTCGTTGACCGTAGCGGGGCTACCGGCATGAGCCCGATCGTCACCAGCGCCTCCCAGTTCTCTTGCCCCGGCCTGCGCTTCGGCGAACCGCGCACGATGGCCCTGCTCGCCTGCCTGTGCACCTTTCAGTGCCTCTTCGCAGGCCTGACGAGCCGCACACTACGACGTGCTGGAAGCGGTAGCGACCGATCTCGACCCAGAACGCGCCGGCCCCGAGCCACCCCAGACCGAGCACGAGCACGTGGCCCGCGTGCCAGGTCTCGGCGTTGTGCCGGGCCTCGACCTCCATCAACTCGCGGGCGACCAACGCGACCGCCTCCCTGGCGAAATCCTCAAGCCGACCATCCATCATCTTCGCGACGACATCGGCAACCGTCATGCTCTGACCATCGGCCATCGTGGTGTCTCCTTCACGTCGACTGCGGGAACAGCCGACGAGTTCGGCGCCGCGATGACCGACCCTCGCAACGGTCGACCTACACGACGCCCCTCACACCAGTTCTACCGACATGACCGGCGCGGCTCTCGCACGGGCGTGCCTCGCCCCAATCTCGAACAACCTGTTGCCCGGCCCGCAGGATCGCTCTCCCCTCCCGCCGTCTATGGGGCGCAATACGCTTCGGCGACGGAGGATCGCCGAATGGGCCGTGGGTCCTGTCTTTGCTCTCGCGGCGCTGGGAGCGGCGTGGCACATCTTCCGGGTTTGAGTCAAAGCCGGGGGCCGTTAGGCGGGTTTGCGCCGGGCTCCTGTCGTCTATGCCGCTGGGGTACGAGCGGACTCGCTCAGCGCGTAGAGCCGACCTCCGGATTGTTTCGGGGTGGTCTCATGGCGGTCGCCGTGTGGAGGTGTTGGCCGGGTCAGGGTCTCGATGACGGTGGGCCGCGGTGGGTATCGTGCGGGGCTGTGGAACGTTCGGCGCGCGTCAACCGTGCCAGCTGGGACGAGCGGGCGCCGGCTCACGCCGCGTCGCCCGGCTACGCACGCCAGCGGTTCATCGACGACCCGTCATTCCTAAGCGCGGTCGTGCGCTTTGACGTGCCGCGGCTGGGCGACATTCGTGGCCTGCACGCCGTGCACCTGCAGTGCCACATCGGGACCGACAGGATCTCGCTGGCGCGGCTCGGCGCGATCATGACGGGCGTCGACTTCTCGCCGGCGTCCCTGGCCGAGGCACGGCGACTGTCCGACGAGCTGGGCGCCGGGGTGAAGTTCGTGGAAGCCGACGTCTACGACGCCGTCGCGGCACTCGGCGGGCGGACGTTTGACCTCGTGTATACCGGGATCGGCGCCTTGTGCTGGCTGCCGTCGGTGTCCCGTTGGGCAACGGTGGTCGCGGAACTGCTGCGACCGGGCGGGCGTCTCTTCATCCGGGAGGGCCATCCTGTGATGTGGAGCCTGGATGAGAGCCACACCGACTCGCTGGTCGTCGACTACGACTACTTCGAGCGCTCCGAGCCGATGGTTTTCGACGAGCAGGGCACCTACGTCGAGACCGATGCCCAGTTCGAGACCACCATCACACACGTGTGGAATCACGGACTCGGAGAGATTGTGACGGCGCTGCTTGATGCCGGGATGGAGCTGACCGGCCTGGTCGAGCACGACAGCGTCCCGTGGGAGGCGCTGCCGGGCCAGATGGAGCAGACCAGCGAGAAAGAGTGGCGACTGCGAGACCGCCCGTGGCGGTTGCCGCACAGCTACACACTCCAGGCTGTCAAGCGCAAGTAGTGCGGCGACTGCGCGGACCGATACGCATCTCGGTCTCAGCGGTGACCACCGCTGCTCCGCCCACGACAGCGACTTCTCCCGGGCGATCGCATTCACCTTCCCGCCAATAGACAGCTCGCGAGCGCTTCGGCGACTTTGGATTGCAGGCTCGACTCGCCGGTGAGCCGCCGCCCAACTTCCTTTCGTGCGATCCAAGGGGCCCGCGCGAGGCCGCGACAGGTCCGCGGCCTCAACGCGCGCTGGCCTCGTCAGGACCCGCCCGCGGTCAGCGTTCGGACAGGAGTTGCCGACTGGCGGGGATCATCGGTTCGGGTCGCTGGTGGACGGCTTGGATGATCTCGGTGTTGTCGATGCTGCGAAGGTATCGGGATGTGATCGCCAGGTCGGCGTGACCCAGCTGGCGCTGGATCACGATCAGCGAGATACCTTCTCGCGACATCTCGACCGCATGCGCGTGCCTCAGCTGATGGGGGGCGAACCGGCGACGGACGCCGGCTGCGACCGCGGCGTGGTGGAGCTGTACCCGTATGGCCGCCGGAGCGCACGGGCGGCCGCGGGTTGGTCCGCGTAGGACACAGAACAGTCGTCCAACCGGCAGAGTCGTTCGCACCTCGAGCCACGGCTCCAGGTGCGACCATGCCCAGCGGTCCATTCCGACCTTGCGGCGTTTGTCCCCTTTGCCGTGGCGGATCAGCAGCGCGCCGCGGTCGCGGTCGAGGTCCGTCTCGTTGAGCGCGAGCGCCTCGCTGATCCGCAACCCGGCGCGCCAGAGCACGACGATCACGCCGCGTAGCCGGACGCCGTCGGGACCATCACCGGCGGCGCGCATCACTGCGACGATCTCCTCTACGGTTGGCGGATCCGGCGGGTACCGAAGGCCCTTGTTGTGCGGCGTAACGCCTCTGTGGAAGCTGGAGGTTTCGCTGGCGAGCGCCGGCGCCCGGCGCGATCCAGCAATGGGATGGATTCCATGGCGTCCTCCTCTGGACGATGGTTGACACGACCATCGTCTACCGGCCTCGCCGGCCCAGCGCGGGAACTCCCAGGCCCCAGCCGGGCCGTCCGGCTACTCGGTGACGCCGAATGGCTACTAGTCGATCGGGCTATCTGAGAAGTCGCCGCGGGGCTAATGAGCGTTGATCGCAGCGGCAACCAGGCGATCACTCCGTTGGACTGCTCGGTGGACGATACGTGACGAGCCGCGTGGCCGTCGCGGCGACGATTGGTTTCACGCGAAAGCGCAAGTGTCGCCGGATCACTGCGGCGACGCGATCTGCCTACGCATCGTCGGCCGCGCTGTCGAAGAGTCCAGTCCCTGCTCTCCGCGCGAAGCAGGCGGCTCGTCGCGGTGGCCGAGGTTCGCGTCGCGGCATGAAAGTAGGTCTGCGCATCCACGATCCGACACCAGCTCTTCTGCATCGACCCGGCTTTGGACGCTGCGCGGACGAGCAGCCCTCGCTCCTACTGCTCGTCCGGACCGCAAGCCTGGATCGTGGTCATCGCAGCGTTTTGGGCGCCTGCTTTGCCAGCCAACCAGTAGCGTCGGTAGCGGCGGCGCGGATTCGAGCCGATGACTGCTCGGCTGTCTCAGCGGCGCTTTCGCTGCCGCGAGCTTCGACACGGCCGGTCTTTCTCAGAACCGGCAGCGTGTTCGGTGGTGATCTGGGCTCTCGTCGGATCGGCAATACCGGGAATGGGGGTAGCCAGCACTGAGCGCTCTCGATGCTGGTGCGGATTTCGGCAGTCGAGCGCCGGGTTGACGCGTCCCGGGCGAAGTCGGAGAATCGCCCTTTCCGAGTGGAGGTGATCCTCGATGTCGTGGAGTCTCAGAGGGAGCTATGTCGAGACTTGCTCTTGCGAGCTGATGTGCCCCTGCAACCTGTCGTTAGATCACGGCGCCACGTATGACTTCTGCCGGGTGACGTTGGTCTTCAACATCCGTGAGGGCGAGATCGAAGGGACTGACATCAGCGGCTTGAAGGTCGCGGCGATCGCGGACACGCCGAAGGTGATGACGGAGGGCAACTGGCGCCTCGGGGTGTTCGTGGATGACCAGGCGACCAACGAGCAGGCCGAGAAGCTCGTTCAGGTCTTCAGCGGGCAGCTCGGAGGCCCGATGGCCGCGCTCGCGCCGCTCGTCGGCGAAATGCTCGGGGTTGAGCGTGCTCGGATCGAAGTCGACGACGACGGGCTGCGGCACACCGTTCGCGTCGGCGACGCGATCGACTTCGAAGTCGAAGACATCGTGCCGTTCGGCGTGGAGACCGGCGAGCCGGTGCGCTTTCAGGGAATGTTCCATCCGGTCGGTTCGGATCTCACGATGGCCGAGGCGAAGCGGTCGCAGATCGACGCGTTTGGCATCAAGTACGAGGGCAAGACGGGGCTTTCGAAGTCCGAGTTCGCCTGGGCGGCGTAGCGATGAGCACGGCAGTCTCCGCTGAGCGGCGCGCCCCCACCAGCGGGCTTTCCCCCGCGTTCGCGGCCACGCGCGCCCGCCTCGGCTTGGTCGCGCTCCTGTTCGTGCTCGCTGGACTGGGCTGGTGGTGGACCGTCGATCGGATGCAGGGGATGGACAACGGACCGTGGACCGACCTCGGGACGCTCGGCTGGTTCCTCGGCGTCTGGGTGGTGATGATGGCCGCGATGATGTTCCCGTCGGTGGCGCCGACGGTGGCGCTCTACTCGCGCATGACGCGGCAGCGGTCCCCGCTGGCGCCGCTCGCGTTCTGCGCGGGGTACCTCCTCGTTTGGGCCGCAGTGGGTCTGCTGGCGTTCGCGATCGCGGTGACCGGAGGGTGGGTCGCCGGCGGCGTGCTGCACTGGGGTCGGGCCGGCCGGTGGGTCGCGGGCGGGACGTTGCTCGTGGCGGCCGCATACGAGTTGACGCCGCTGAAGAACGTGTGCCTCGCGAAGTGCCGGAGCCCGCTCGGCTTCCTGGTCGGCTCGTGGCGCGAGGGTCTGCGCGGCGCGCTCGAGATGGGCGCGAAGAACGGCGCGTGGTGCGTGGGGTGCTGCTGGGCGCTGATGGCGTCGCTGTTCGCGCTTGGCATCATGAGTGTCGGCTGGATGGCCTTCGTCGCGGCTCTGATTGCGGTCGAGAAGCTGCTCCCGTGGCGGCGCGTGGCGACTAATGGGACCGCTGCGGTATTGCTCGCGCTTGGCGTGCTCGTGCTCGCCGCACCGGGCTCGACCCCGGGCCTGACGATTCCAACCCATGGCTCGATGTCCCAGATGAATCACATGGGACAGCCGCGTCATATGGCGCCGCCGGGACAGATGAAGCAGCCGGGGCAAATGGGACAGCCCAGCCAGACGGGACAGATGGGGTCCTAGCGACCCGCTGGTCCGAAGACGCCAAGTGTTCAGTACCCCGACGGCCTCGAGGGCCCGATAAGGCTAGCCCGAATAGTCGAAGGTCGTGCCGTATCCGCAGACCCCACGATAGCTAAAGGCCAGCGGGCCATCCTCAACCACAAGCTCGTCCGCGACAAGCTCCTCGCCGGCTCGGCCATGCCCGGGGATCACGCACGTCACCGTCTCCTCGCCCGCGTAGCGATCCCGGATCCGCACGCTGATGCGATCGCGGATCCTCAGGCGCTGACGGCGGCGCGTGTGGTCGACGTCGATCTCCACTGGGCGAACGGCGACGAGCTCGCTGTCCTTCCACGCCCACGGGAAATGGGAGAGGGCGTCTCCGCCGAACCGACCCGTAAAGATTGCCTCCAGCCCGTCGCGTTGCGGGTCCGATGCAGCTGCATCGAGGTACAGCACCCAGGTCCAAGGCGAGCCGGGCTCGTCGTCGCTGTAACGAGTTGCCAGTGCCACGGGAGTCCCGAAAGCTCGGTGCCGTTCGCGGCCCCGTCCTCGATGAGCCACGAGAGCACACCCATGCACACGCCGTGCGTCGAGCGACCGCCGGCGACGCCATCGATCCGGCGACACGGACAGATCGCGTCACAGTTACACGATTCAAAGTAGGTGCCGCGAATCCTCCACCCCACGCGACCACGATAACAGCGCTTCGAGGCCCTCAGCCAGCCGCGGGCGAGTCCGCGGCGACAAGACAGTCGGATCTGCAGGCGAAGCGTTAGCCGACGCTGACCACGGGCGCTCGACCAGAGACTCCGCTCGGCTGGAGCGCAGTCGTAACGAGCGACACTGCTCGTGCGGACGACCAGCAGGCGCCGGATACAGCCCCAGGCTCGTTGCTGCTCTGGGTGTGAACGGAAGCGCCGAGCTGCGCGTCGCACCGCGAAAGGAGGTCGGAGACCTGTCGCTGCATCGGTCCCGCTCGTCGCGCCGCGAGGGTTACCCCGCCGACGCGTTGAGCGCGACGCCCGGCAGCTCCAGGCCGCCATCGACGCGGTAGTCCCCGCTGGCGCGCTCGACCAGCTTGCGCACGGCCTCGCGGTCGGTCTCGGGCATTGCCTGCAGGACCATCGCGATCCCGCCCGCCAGCTCCGTGACGAACCGCCAGTACGCATCGAAGTCTTCAAAGCGCCAGCGCACCTCGACCTCGCCGAGCCGCGGTTCAGCAAAGCCCGCGTCCTGCAGGAGCGAGCGAACTCGCTCGGGGTCCGCCATCGCGAAGATGGCTGGGTCTTTCGGGTTCGCGGGCGGCGCGCCGGTGTGCTCCGTCAGCGCCTTGGCTGGCAAGGAGGCCCGGGTGGCGTTCAGCGGCGCCCCACACCGACAGCGACACCCGCCCGCCGTCGCGCAGCACGCGCCGGGTCTCCGCCAGCGCCGTCGCCGGATCGGCCATCAGCATGTAGCCCCAGCGGCAGAGCACGCCATCGACGCTGTCGTCATCGAGGTCCATACGCTCGGCGTCCATTTCGCGATGCTCGACGTCGGCGAGGCCAAGGCGCTGTGACTCGCGCCGCGCGGCCGCCACCATCTCGGGCGCGAAGTCGGTGGAGATCAGCCGCCCCTCCGGCCCGATCGCGCGGGCAGCGGCAAACCCCGTCTCGCCGGTGCCCGCCGCCAGCTCGAGGATCGTCTGGCCAGACTCGGGCCCTAATGCTTTGAGCATCTCCTCCGAGACGGCGCGCGAGGCCTCCCACATCCAACTCCGCTCGCGCTCCCAGCCCGCCGCCATCGCCTGCCAAATCTCATAGCTGGCGCTGCGGTAGTCCTCCCTTGCCATCAACGCAATCGTATTCGACCAACGACACCCCCTAGCGGAGGACTCGCGTGATGCACGTGGTGTCGTGCCGCCCGCGTTCAATCGATACGAGCGCACTCACGCGATAGCGATCGCGCGGCCGCGTCAACTCGTCGCCGCGGTCTGCCTGGGCGGCTCCAACCGCGCGGTCCCCAGGCGTGCTCTCTGAGTCCCGCGCATTGCGAGACGCTCGCAGTCCGCGACGAAAACGCCCGTCGTCGAGTGAAGGGAGGTCTGGCTGATGGTTGACGGCGGCAGTTGGCTTTCGGTTAGATCGCGGTGCGGAGTTCCTGTGCGGGTCCGATCGAGCGGGGGAGCCGCTGTCCTGGGTCGGCGCTCGTGTTGTCCGCGCTCGCGGTGGGGATGCTGGTCAGGTGACGGGGGCGCTCCGTGGAGACCGGTCCTGCGTGCAGGGGGTAGATCTCGACGCCCGCTGATAGTGGTAGCCCGGCGGCTGTGGCGGCCGCCGACGGCCGGGGCGCAGGCCCGTTCCAGTCGAGGGTCGCGGTGATCGTGTCCCCGAGCGGGTCGGCGTCGACAGAGACCGACCGCAGCGCGAAGTCGAGCGCGGGTGGTTCGGGGTCCCGACACCACGTCAAGTAGTCGCCCGCGGTGATGCCGTCGAGTCTCAGGGTAAGGATCTGAAGTGGCATGGCGTGTCCGTTCTGTCTGGCTTGGTGGCCGGGTAGCGGCGGTCAGACGGCGGTGGGCGGCGCTGGAGTGAGGCCGTGGCGGCGCATCACCTCGCCGAGCGCGGCCAGATCCGGGGGGCCGCCGGTGCTAGCGGCGAGGACCTCGCCGATCTCACGGAAGTAGGCGGGTCCGAACACGGCCGGGGTCGCGATCGCCAGGAAGGTCGCGTCGACGTCGCCATGGTTCTGAAACCCGTGGATCTGCCCGCGCCGCACGCATACCGCCTCACCGGGTCCGACGTCGATCGTGTTGCCGTCGATCGTCCAGGTCGTGGTGCCTTCGACCCCGTAGATCGTCTCCTCGAAGCCGTCGTGGCTGTGCGGCGCCGGCATCCGCGAGTTGGCCGGGACGAAGCACTCGAACACCGACGCGGTCCCGTTCGAGTCCGCGGCCTCGACCAGGAAGCGCACGCCGAGCGCACCCATCGTGATCGTGTCGTTGTCCATGGTCTGGCACATGGTGGCTCCTTTCGCGCAAGCACATTTGAGTAAAACGACTTGACCAGTGTATACTCAGGCGGATGAGTTTGTCAAGTGGCTTTACTCAAGCCGATGGAGAGACGCCAGCTCCTCCGCCGCTGATCGGCGCGCTCCTGCGAGTCCCGTTCGAGTCCGTGCGCGACCGGATGCTCGCCGGGCTGCACGAGCGCGGCTTCACCGACCTGGTCGCAGCGCACCTGGACGTGTTTCAGTACCCCGGTCCCGAGAACCAGCGCCCCCTGCAGCTCGCGACCGAGACGCGCATGACCAAGCAGGCGCTCAACTACCTGCTGGGCCAACTGCAGCAGCTCGGATACCTGACCCGCGAAACCGACGCCACCGACCAACGCTCCAAGCGCATCCGCCTCACCCCGAGAGGACACGCCGCAACCACAGCAATCCGCGAGATCGTCCAAGACGTCGAGACCGAATGGGGACAGCAACTGGGAGCACGAAAGTTCGCGCAGCTACGCGACCTCCTCACCCAGCTCTACGCAATCGCCGCTCCCACCAACGACCGGGTCTAAACGACCAGCGCGCAAACCTGCCGATGTCCCAGCGCCCTCCCGAGGCTCCCAGAACGCTATTGGGAACTTCCGCAGCGCCCAGCGACCCAGCGATGCCTTCCCCAACACCAAACAGGACCCAACGTCCATCTCGTCCTGGTCGCGCTCCTCGCCCAGAAGCGGTTCGGTACGTGTGCGCGTTCATCGAGCGTCGCGCATAGGCAGCCCCGGCCGATCGTCGACGGGGAGGTCGACGATCCGCACGATCGGTTTGCGCGAGGAGCACTCGTCCGCACCGCGGTCGTTGCTGATTAGCCCCCGTCGCCCAAGCGATCGCTGGAGACGGGTACGCGGGAGAACAAATGCAGTTGTCCTCGACAGGCGCGCTTTTTCGTGCGGAGGGCGAGTGATCATCGCGACGCAGGTGCCCGTCGAGCGATCAAACCGCAACCGCCGGCGCTCGAGCACAGAACCTCGGTGAATCGCGGACGGCCGCGCTCGTCGAAGGACGGGCGCCGACCCCGATCGCGCTGCGCCCGGTCAATGCTCTGGTTCCCAGGATGCCTCGACGATATAACCGTCCGGATCTCGGCACTTGATGCTGACGTAGTCGGGCTCGTCCCACTCCTCGACCAGCTCGATTGCATCCCCGACAAACCGATCGCGTAGGGCCAGAACGTCTTCACGACTGCGGAGCCCTACTCCGAAGTGCATCCATGACGGCCTGGCGACTGGTTCCGTGGTGGGGCCCAGCGCGAGTGCAAAGCCCTCGGCGTTGTAGAGCATCAGGACGCCATCGTCGTAGCGTTTGGCCGGCCGTGCCCCGAACCCAAAGTAGGTCTCATAAAAGCGGCGCGAGCGCGCCTGATCCGGTACAGGAATCGCCAAGTGGTCCATCGAGGAGCACGGTACCGGCACGCTCGTCGGCTGCCTGCTTCACGATTGCGGGGCAGGGCGCGGCGGACGGCGATCGACGCGCAGCTGGCGAATACGACGGGTCCGCCCACGACGCGCAGGACACCCGTCGATTATCGCCGCGAGCAGGCGGTCCGCTGTCGACTTCCGGATTCTCGGGGACGAGCAGCGTTCTTCCGACTCACACCACGCTGCTGGTGCTCGTCCGGTCTCGGGTGCCGGGCTCGCTCTTTCTGATCCATTGGGGCGGAGTTTGGCGGCCGACCGGTGCTCAGAGGTCCGCGAGCGTCGGTGGCGGCCCGACGATGTCGCAGCCGTGGGCTCCGAAGAGCCGGATCAGCTCGGGAATCGGCGGAAGCACCTCCTCGGCTGGCTGCTCGTGCTCGGCGACCGGCAGGCCGCACTCAACAAAGAGCTGCTCCAGCCCGCCCGGAGTGATCGTGACGAGCATGCGCGCCCGCTCGGATCGGACGACGTACGCGTGCACGATGCCGCGGGGTGCATATGCGTAGTCACCAGGCCCCAGGTCGATCCGCTCTCCGCCGACGAGGACCGTGACCTCTCCATCGAGGACGTAGAACGCCTCGTCCTCATTATGGTGGATGTGCATCGGGGTCGCGGTGCCGCGCGGGTCGGCGGTCTCGAGCTGGGCGAAGTTGCCGCAGGTCTCGTTCACGCCTGCCTTGACGGTCATGCGGCCGGTCTTCCACCAAACGTCGGCAAGGCCGTGGCCGGCGGGGATGCGGTACGGCTTGGGCGGTGCGGCGGTGGTCATGGCGCCTCCTTTGCGGCGTCGGGGTTGATGCCGCTACCGTAGGCGCGCGGTGTGGCCGTGTCTCCTACGAGTCCACTACCAGGTCCTTGCCGAATCTGAAGAGTTACTTACCCGGTGCCGGCGGCGTGTGCGCTGCACGCATCGGTCCGGTGGTCGCGACCTCGGACAGCGTTGCCGGCCCCGTCATGCGGAGCTCGAGCCGCCCGCGGCCGACGCGCTCGAGCTGGATGCCGCAGCCGGCCGCAGTAAGCCGCTTGCGGAGCACCAGCAGCCTCGCCTCGAGGTTGTCGTTGCCCGCCGGTAGCCCGAGTTGCTCGTCGAGACGCAGCTCTCGGTTGGTGAATGCGATGCGGCCGGTTGCGGCGTGCTCGCGTAGGAGCTTCCACAGGATCCGCCCCGGGACGCCCTTCACGAGGTATTCGCCGTCGACCAAGACCGTGTCATCGGCCTGGTAATAGGTGACCGCGATAGGCGGTCCCGACAGCGCCGCGATCACCTGCCGTAGCTCGGCCTCCTCTGCGCCCTCCCGCCTATCGCCCTGCAGCAAGGCGAGCGAAGCGGCGAGGTGACCGCCGATGATCCGCAACAACCGCTCGTCCCCCGGACCGAACTCGCCCGCCCTCTCGCTTTCGAGGTAGAGCACGCCGGTCAGCTCCCCGCGGGCGATCAGCGGAACCGCGGCCGCGCTCTGCGCCCGGTCAAGCCCAGGCAGCGGGATCTCGCGCGCCCACGGCTCCTCGCCGCCCGGCTCCTCGATTGTCTGCGCCATCGCGGCGTGCATCGAGCGCCCACGGACGATGCTCGGCACGCACACGACACGCCGCCGGGCTGCGGCGACGCCGATCACGCCCGCGCCGACCGCGACCTCCGCGCCGGCGGCCGACTCTGCGTAGCCATCGCTGGCTACCGCGAATAGCCGGTCGCCGCGTTCGTCCGCGGAGAACAGGATCGACTGCCTGAACCCGAACAGATCGGCGAGCGCATCAAGAGCGGTTCGCGTCGCCTCCGGGTAATCGCCGCAGAGGCTGAGCCGGCGCACGAGCTCGTCGAGCGCACCGATCGCAGTGCGCCCCCAACCACGATCCAGCGCGACCGCGACCGCGTCATCGAACGGCGCGCACGTCAGGACCCGATGGATGTCGACACCCCACAAGCGGAACACGCCCGTCATCCCGGTCTGAGAGGCAATCGCGTCGAGGTTCGCCTCGACCGCGTCGAACGTGGCTCCCTCCGTCTCGGTATGCAGGAACTCGGTGTCGAGCAAATACTGCTCACCAGTGGAGGGATCGACGACGACGACCTGTGCGCGCGGGTTCTCGCGCAGGTTGGCGCTCGTCTTGTTGAAGAACTGGCGCGTCAGCCCTACGCGCTCGGGATCCACGTAGTGGACGATCGACAGAATCGTCACGTTGGGCACGCCATCCGCCGAGCACGTCGCGATCTGCGACGGGATGACGCCCCGCAGGCAATGCCGGATCGACTCCAACGGCACCGCCAGCTGCTCGCTCACAGCCGCCTCCCGGCCCCCCGGCCCGGGGTCTGGTCGAACACGTCCTCGATCGGGAACGAAACCCACACGAACTCGTCGCGCGCGAACAGCCGACGGGGCACCTCCGGCGCGATCGCGAGCTCCGCGCACTCCGCGATGAACGCGAGCAGATGCTCCTCAGCGCGAACGAGATCGGCCGCGCGAGGCTCGCGCAACTCGCGCACGACACCCTTGACCTGGAGACCGCGTGCGACCGTCGGCGGACTGAACACGACCGCAATCGCGCCGTTGCTCTCGAGATTAGCCCTCGACCTCGATCCCAGCGACGCGACAACGCACAGTGAGAGCACCGACCCCGCATGCGATACCTGCGGACCGAACGCGCGGGTGAACGCCGGCACGAGGTCGTGATCCCGCGTCGCCACACCGGTCCCCACGCCGCCATGCACGAACGCCACTTGGGCCGAATCAAGCATCGCTCGCCGCCCACTCCAGCTCGCCACGGCGCGAACGCACGCCCATCATGGCGAGAATCGTACGCGCGCTCGCGCTCCACACCACGCTCCCCCAATCCACTCGCCCAAGCCCAAGCCGACCACGCGCCCCTCGCGGCCGCCCGACACCTCGGCTACGCGGCGGCCGACCTGGGTCCGCTGTCGGCGGGTCTGTCCGGACCGGCGCCACCAGCCAGCCGGCATCACGCGATGGGCACGTACCGGCCAGAGCAGACAGTGCCGTCGTCGGTTGTCCGCATGCCGCCGATCCGGGAGCGCTTCACGTACCCGTCACGACCCAACCCTGCCATTCCCAACCCAAGGGAAGATAGGCGAGACGCAATACCAACGAGCGCTGCCTGGAGTGCCACGAGACTCCCGATGAGGTCGAACCTCGCAGCATGGCGCGACGTCGAACACCCCCGGACGCGGCAAAGCGGGCAGACGCGCGAGACCTGCATTGACACTTTGCATGGCGCACGCGGCACCCTAGGGCCTGCCCCGCTTCGCGCTCGCAGCGCGTCTCGCGGCGCCGCGACTCCTCTGGGTTCCAGCCCGCGAAAGGAGGGGCCACCGTGCTCCAGGTCGTCTCGGCCGGGCGACCTGGTTCCCGCGCACGCGCGCGGGGACGTTGACTACGAGCTCGACCGCGACACGATGACCTTCGGTTCCCGCGCACGCGGGCGGGGACGTCACCGCCCACCTGCGTAGGGACGACGACGTGCCCAGCTTGGCGACCGCGAACAGATCCGAGGCATGCTGGTATGCGACGAAACGAGCAGCCAGCCATTGCTGCTGCTCCCTTGTCGCGCTGAGCGAGCATGCACGAGCAGCTCGTCGCGGAGATCGTGCCGCCAGCGGCGGCGACCCATACGCTTGTTGAGTCCCCGAGACCGTGTGGTGCAGCGTCGCTGAGC
>Ga0187769_10000913_pt1 | contig 16352 bp, 13 predicted proteins | sample 0116_SJ02_MP02_1_FD_133140 | JGI IMG/M metagenome (GOLD analysis project Ga0187769, IMG submission 133140) | Tropical peat soil microbial communities from peatlands in Department of Meta, Colombia - 0116_SJ02_MP02_10_MG | ecosystem: Environmental > Terrestrial > Soil > Wetlands > Peat | place... | reverse complement strand
CCCATTTTACGTAGCGCTCGTTTTGCCGGCCTTTGGCCGGCAGCAGCGCTCAATCTAGGGAGCTGGTCCAGCGCCTTTCCCGGCATGCCCGTGCCCGGCATGCCGGGCACGGGCACACGCCGATGCGCGGCCACCAACTCGCGGTCCAGGCGCCGGCCCACTGATCGGGTCGCGGCATCGCCAAACTTCCCATCACTGCACAGCGCCCACCTTCGCTATATTGCTGTCGATTTCGGCCTTTTGCCGAACACGGGAGCGAAACATTGATGGGACCGCTCAACGGAATCCGCATCATCGAAATGGCGGGCATTGGCCCGGCACCATTTGCCGCAATGTTGCTATCCGACATGGGGGCCGAGGTTATTCGTATCGATCGCAAGGGCGAGGCGGATGCCGGTGGCTTTGACCGGCTCAAAAATGAAGGCTTCTTGCAGCGGGGCCGTCGTTCGCTGGCGATGGACCTGAAGAATAGCCTTGCCATTGCGGTTGCACTGGACCTGGTCGGATCGGCCGACGCTCTGATCGAGGGATTTCGACCCGGCGTCATGGAGCGTCTGGGCTTGGGACCCGCGGTTTGCCTTGAACGTAACCCCAAATTGGTCTACGGACGCATCACCGGTTGGGGTCAAACTGGTCCCTTGGCGCACGCTGCGGGTCACGATATCAATTACATCGCTTTGAGCGGCGCATTGCATGCCATTGGATCAAGAGAGGCGCCGGTTCCGCCTCTGAACCTTGTGGGCGATTTCGGTGGAGGCGCGATGCTCGTTGCCTTTGGAGTCGTTTGCGCACTTCTAGAGGCTCGCCGTTCGGGACTTGGCCAGGTCGTCGATGCAGCGATGACCGATGGCGCCGCCCTGTTGATGGCGATGACTTACAGCCTTAAGAGTTTGGGCTACTGGAACAATCAACGGGAAAGTAATTTGCTCGACGGTGGCGCTCCCTTTTACGGCACCTATGAATGCGCCGACGGAAAATGGCTGGCACTTGGCTCGATTGAGCAGCGTTTTCATGATGTTTTACTAGATAGGTTGGCCCTGCCGAAGACAGAGTTTGCTGATCGCTGGAATCCGCAGGCTTGGCCGAGGCTGCGCGCCCGGCTGCGCGAGCATTTTTTGTCCCGGCCGCGAGCGTATTGGTGTGAGTTGTTGGAAAGCACGGACGCCTGCGTTGCACCTATCCTTGACCTGGACGAGGCCCCAGAGCATCCGCACAACCAGGCGCGAGGAACATTTGTGGTCGACCACAATGGTGCACAACCCGCTCCTGCTCCGCGCTTTTCGCGCACAAAATGCAGGATCCAGCGAACCCCCGCAAAGCTTGGGGAGCACAGCGCGGAGATTCTTCGAGACTGGGGAATTGGCCCAGAACGGATTGATGCCCTTCGAAATGAGGGCGCAATCTAGTGATCGCGGCGTGACGCCGGCGGCGCGGAGTTGGCTTGTGCCGAGGGTCGCAAGGGTCGAGCGCGCGCGACGCCCGTTCAGTCCTGAGGCAGGATCGTGATTGGATTTCGTGCGACGAACTGCTCAAATTCGGTAAGCAGCAGTGGCCTGCTGTATAAGTGGCCTTGCTTGGTAGAGCAACCGTGGTGCTCGAGAAAGCTTTTTTGAGCTAGCGTCCGACGCCCTTGGCGATCACTTTAGGGCTTCAGAACTAGCGGTTCACCGCCTGCAGAATCGAGCGGCGAACTAGTACTTCGAGCAGCGGAAGTTTGTATGCGTTCTGGCTCAGCGGTGTGGCGCCTTCCACCGCAGCTCGTCCCGCTTGCGTCGCTACTGCGGCATCGATGTGCCGGCCGCTTAAAAGGCTCTCGGCCGACCTCGCCCTGTGTGGTACCGGTGCGGCTGCCCCCAAAATCACGGTCGCGCGCCGGCATCGCTCTTCAGGGGACATGTCCAGCACGACCGCCACATCAGCAAGCGGCCAATCGAAGGCGTCTTTTTCACTTTGCTTGCAATGTGCCATCCTCGTGCCCGACGGCATTGCAGGTATCTCAATAGCCGTGAGGATTTCCTGTGGCTTTAGATCGTTCTCCCGCTGAACGTCAACGGAGGGCGGGACAAAAAAGTCCTCGAGAAGGACCCGGCGCATGCTTCCTTCGGCATTGACTAGCACAACGGCTGCTCCAAGCGCGACCAGCACCGTGGCGGCGGTGGAGGGGTGGATAATTGCGCAGGTGCTGTTGTCAAAAATTGCGTGATAACGGTTCTCTCCGGCTAGTGCGTAACAGTGGCCGCCACCCTTACGCAGACAGCGAAACTGCTCTGCGCGCAGGTACCAGCAACGCGGCCGTTGCAGCAAATTGCCGCCTAAGGTCGCCACGTTGCGGATTTGTGGGCTTGCAGTGTTTTGCAGTGCGTCGGCCAATGCCGAGTAGCGTTTGCGCACAGCCGGATGTTCGGCTAGCGAAGCGAGCCTGGCCATGGAACCGACGCGTAGACTACCTGACGGAAGTTCGGAAATTGCATCCAGGCCGGGGATTTGAGCCAGGCTCACGACACGTGTTGGTGCGAGCAGGTTTTCCTTTAGCAGGTCGAGAAGATCGATCCCCGCGGCCTTTATAACCGACAGCTGGGAGGATGCCATCGCGTCGGGCGAGATCGCCATCGCCGCAGCGACCGTCGTCGTTGATGCCGCTGCCTCGGATATCGTCCGAGGACTAGCCCACGAAAAACCAATCATGCGCGCGCACTCCTTGCGGGAATGCGACCCAGGGCAGCTAGGACCGCAGCTGGGGTCATAGGCGTGCCTTGCAATCGAACGCCGATCGCGTTGTAGACGGCGTTGGCGATTGCTGCGGCGGTGGCAATGTTCGATGGTTCCGCGATGCCATACGCGTCGGTTGCACTATTGCCCTGGTAGTTCTCCAGGACCACCACTTCGATATTGGGGATGTCCGATGAACCCGCCAGTTTGTACTGCTCGAGGTTGGGATTGACCATGCGTCCCGTGAATTGATCCAAGACACGTTCCTCGAACAATGCGTAGGACAATCCCATGAGTATGCCGCCATGCACCTGACTCTCGATCTGGCGCGGATTCATTGGCCGGCCGCAATCCTGAACTGCAACTATGCGTTCCACGCGAATACGCCCGCTCTCCGTATCGACGGCGACTTGGGCAAATTGCACGCCGCCCAGATCTTGATGCGCAATTGCTGCGTCCCCCATCTGTCGGCGAAATCCGCCATAGTCATCGCTGCGTGCGGCTTGCGCGCTAATTTGGTCGGTGCGCAGCAGCGCCGCGACCTCGGCAAAACCCATCGATCGCGAAGGTTGATCGCGCACCATGATGCGCCCGTCGCGTGCGACAAGTTCCGCTGGCGCTGCCTTTAGTGGCACGGCGGCCTCGCGTAAGAGTGTTTGCAATACCGACCAAGCGGCCGTCCGGGCAGGAGGAGTGACCGACGCAGTAGTCCGGCTTCCATAGGACGGCGGCCCTGACGGGAACTCTGTGTCCCCAATGCGAACTTTGATCGCCTCAGGCGGCAACCCAAAGATCTCCGCGACAACTTGCGCTAGGACTGTCGTGATGCCTGTGCCGATGTCCTGCACGCTGGATAAGACCTCAACCGAACCATCTCGCAACACCCGCACCTCGCACGAGGAGTTCAGTTGCACGTTGGCGCCCCACAGGGACTGCGCCATGCCAAGACCTCGTTTTACCGGACCCGGATCCGCGCCAGGGGCGTGCCGGCGCTTCCAGTCAATTCGGTCAGCACCGATGCGCCGTTCCTCTCGCCGCACCGCACTTGGATCGTTTCGATCGCGCAGCACAAGTGGATCGATGGAGAGCCGCTCGGCCAGTTCGTCGATCGCTTGTTCCATTCCCCAAGCGCCCGGCGTATTGCCGGGTGCTCGCATCGCGCAGCCGGGCCCCGCGTTGATAAACACATCGTATTGAGCCGATTCGAAATTTGGGCAGCGGTAGAGCGCCTGCGCAAAATTACCCACACCTGCGCCCAACGCAACACCGGCAGTGCCATAGCTCAACAAGGAGACGGCTGTCAGCGTCCCGTCATGTCGTGCCCCAAGCCGCAACCGCTGCCAAGTAGCGGGGCGGTTACCCGAGTCCATCTGTTCCTCTGTTCGGGTCAGGACGAGACGCACGGGCGCTTTTGCCTTGCGCGAAAGCTCCACCGCGATGCGGCCGTAATTGCCAAGCGTTGACTTGGATCCAAAACCTCCGCCCATTCCATGAACAATTACACGAACGCGACTTAGCGGCAGACCAAAGGCCTGGGCCAGCTCATGGCGTACGCCAGCCGTGAACTGAGTAGACATGTAAACCGTTAAGTCTTCTGCGCGCCAGTTGGCAACGATCGCGTGTGGCTCCAGGCAGCAGTGAGTTTGCACGCGCGTACGGTATTCGTTCTCAACGACAACATCGGCTTGCGCAAAACCCTGTGCGATGTCACCCACACTGTCCATTGCTGGTCCGCGAACGTTGCCAGCAAGAGGCAAACCACGTCGCGCGGGGTAGCCCGAGGCCGATCCTTCCGGCGCTGAAGCAGTATCGTAAATTTGTGGCGCGTTGACGTCCCGCGCCTTATCCATGTCCACCACAAAAGGTAACGCCTGATAATCGACACGAACCAAGCGCAGCGCTTCTTCGGCAATGGCAAGGGAATCGGCGGCCACCGCGGCCAAAGGTGCCCCGACGTAGCGAACCGTCGCGGACGCAGGATCCTCGGGGCGCACGACGACGATCGCGGCGCGCACTCCGGGGTGACGCAAAGCCGCGGCGACATCGATACCGCGAATCCGAGCGTGCGGAACAGGCGATCGCAATATGCGAGCGTGCAGCATTTCTGGTAATTGCACATCTACCGTGAAACGGGTCGCGCCGGTTACTTTGGCGCGACCGTCGTGCCTTGCAACTGGTTTGCCTATCACGCTTAAAGCAGCGTTTGGCGCAAGCGGAGGCGGCTCGTCAACGGGGACTTGCCGCTCCGTCTCGCCAATGCCAACACTTGCTATGCCGTACGGCAGCCTTTCAGTACGCGTCGTGCTCTGGTTATCCATGATCAGCCCCGACGGGCCTTTGCCGCTGCCAAGGTCGCCGCAATTACGTGCGGGTATGTTCCGCAGCGGCATGCATGTCCGCTAATTGCCGTCTGGACTTGCTCGGCGGTCGGGTGAGCGACGTGTTCGATTAGCGCTGCGCAACTCATCACCATACCCGGCGTGCAATAGCCGCATTGCAGCGCATCGTGCTCGATAAAAGCGCTCTGGACAGGATGCAACTGGCCTGTCTTTGCCAGACCTTCGATCGTTGTTATGCGACGATCGCCGACTTCGACCGCCAGCATCATGCAGGAGCAAACGGGCAATCCGTCTAGCCAGACAGTGCAGGCGGAACAGGCACCACGATCGCATCCAATCTTGGTCCCGGTTAGGCCGAGTGGATCGCGCAGTGCCTCGGCCAAAGTCATTCGCGGTTCGATAAGCAATCTGTGCGAATCACCATTGACATCAAGGTCTATCGCGACCGCTTGCGACCCTACCGATTGGGGATCCTTACCCTGCGGGTCCACCGTGCTGATAGATGACGCGGCTTTCATCATCGTTGCGCCAGCTGTTGTTAGCGCGGAACCGAGAAGAAATGAGCGACGCGAAAGTTTGGCCTGCATGACAGATCTAATACTGGCACTCGTAACAGTTGCCACCGTGATCTACGTCAAGCCGCTGACGTTCATACGCACGCGTCCAATAGTGATGTTACCCCAGGCCACCGTACGTGCGCTCGCATCGGGGAACGGTCCCTGATTTGTACGCAAGAGCTAAAGACAACACCAACAGGGGCATCGAGAGCACCTGACATTGAACCTCTTAACGAGAAACTTGTCTTGAAAAGTTCGATTGCAATGGGCGCAAAGGCAAGGCCGTCAATGCTGGCGGGGCTAGTGAAACAAACTTATCTGTCGAAGCAGGAACAGGCAATCGCTAGCCAAGATTCGAATGCAATTGCGGCCGCACGCTAACGGTTGCCGTGACGGCAAAAAAGCAGCAAGGAACTCCACAAGACGTTCAGGAGCGGCAGAGTCGGTTTGAAGCGAATCGTGTTCATCGGCCTGTACGAACTCCTAACCCCCGGGCCTAGCGAATCGTCTTGGAGGGTAAGTCGCAAATCCCTCGCCGCATAAAGGGATCTTGTCATCGTCGCGGCAGCCATGAATCGATAGGCGGATCCGCCAGTTGCGGGAGTTTGTCGGCAGTTCCGCAGCTGTTGCGATCTGCTATCAAGAATGATCAGTGACGCGCCGATTGCCACTTATGCAAGTTCGCTTCGGCCGGTGCAGTTGCACAATATGTTGGTAGTGCGCCGTCAACGCGTCACCAAACGACATCTACTGCATTAGTGCCACCGCCTTGACTTGGGCCCAGACTTTGCTGCCTACGCCGATTTGCAGTTGCTCCAACGATCGCTGGGTGACCCGCGCAAGCAGCGCGGTTCCACCCGCGTCGAGACGTACGATGGCGTTGGCTGGGTTGCTTGCGGGTGCAACTTCAACAACCGTCGCCGGAAAGCGATTCAAAATGCTGCTGTCGTGGTGTTCGGACAGCGCCAGACTCACATCCCGTGCTTGTATCCGCAGCCGCACGGCCTGACCGAGAATCAGGGACTCGCGCGCGACGTAAACTTCTCCGCCCGCAAAATCGAGGCGAACAAGGTGGTGTCGCTCGTCGCGCGCTGTCACCCGCGTCTCGATCGCAACGCCGGCATCCTCATCCTGGGCGATGGGTAAATCGAGCCGGGCCAGCATTGGAGCGAGAGGACCGCTTGCAACGACGCGGCCCGCGCGAAGCAAGACAAGATGATCGGCTAATTGCGTGACTTCCTCGACTTGGTGGCTCACGTACAAAACCGGTATCGACAATTCCTTTTGTAGCTGGTGCAGAAAGGGCAAGATTTCGCGCTTTCGCTCAGCATCCAGCGCCGCAAGTGGTTCGTCCATCAGCAATAGTTTTGGCGCGGCGAGAACGGCGCGGGCGATTGCCACGCGCTGCTTTTCTCCGCCCGAAAGTCTGTCGGGCATGCGATGCAGCAGTGGTCCGACGTCAAGCAGTTCAACAATGCGCTCCCAGGTGATCTTGCGCTGTCCTGATGGTGTCCGGTTGTATCCAAATTCCAGGTTTCGGCGAACATTAAGGTGCGAAAACAAACTGGGTTCTTGAAACACGAAACCCAATAAACGCCGATGCGTCGGCAAGAAAATGTCTCGACTGTCGTCCTGCCAGGTATCCCCGTTGATCTGCAAATGGCCGCTGGCTGCGCGCTCCAGTCCAGCGAAACAACGTAACAAGGTGCTCTTGCCGCAGCCAGAGGGCCCAAAGATTGCGGTCACCCCGCTGGCGGGCACTTCCAATGCGGCTTGCAGCACAAAACCCGGAAACACGAGTTCAAAGTTCGCGCGAATCATCTCAGAACATTCGCCGCTTCGGGTCGTACACATAGATGGCCATCAATACGAGGAACGACGAAAGCAGTAAGCCACCCGCCAACCAATGGGCCTGGGAGTATTCGAGTGCTTCGACGTGGTTATAAATTTGCATTGATAGCACCCGGGTTTCGCCTGGGATATTGCCGCCAATCATCAGTACGACGCCGAACTCGCCCAGGGTGTGGGCAAACCCCAGGATCCCGCCAATCAGTAGGCCGGGTCGGGCCAACGGGAGCCCAACACGAAAAAATGCGTCCAAGGGTTGCGCGTGAAGGCATGCAGCGACCTCCAGAGGCCGTTTGCCGGCGGCCTCAAAGGAATTACGAATCGGCTGCACCACAAAAGGCATCGAGTAAAGCACCGAAGCAACGACTAGGCCAGAAAAGTGAAACGGCAAAACGCCCAATCCCAGCGCTTGCGTAAGATGCCCAAGTGGGCCGTTCGATCCCATCGCGATTAATAGGTAAAAGCCGAGCACCGTCGGCGGCAGCACGAGCGGTAGCGTAATTAGCGCTGAAATAGGGCCGCGCCATCGCGATTTGCTGTGCGCTAGCCACCATGCGATGGGTGTGCCGAGCACCAGAAGCAGGGCGGTGACAACGCCTGCAAGCGCTAGCGTTAGTCGGATCGCGCTCCAATCATCCGAAGTGATAACCATTTTTGGAACGCGTCTTGATGTCGTTGTTGGATCTCGCGTCTGTTACCCGAAGCGTGCATGCAACTCGCGCCGCGCCTGCAAGCGCAGCATGCCAATGCCGCGGCACTCTATTATCCGCAGGAAATCCAGATTCAGGTTGCGCATTGCGCCGCTTGCATATATTTTGACCACAATCGACTAAACCGCGAGACGGCAGATTCCGGCAGTAGCGAATGTAATTACGCATTCTCGGGAAATTTAACCGTTGCGATGCTGCTCCGTCATTGCGGCATCGTGCAGGCCGTGGGCAAGCAGACACTGCTGGCAATTCCTCGCCGATTGGGATCGGCGCTCGGCGCAAGGTACAGGCATCTGAGGCAAAAACTGGCTGGAGTATGCGAACGGTTTTCTTGCTGAGTTTGTGAAAATGTCGAATCGACTAGCGACGGAGTCCTCGCCATACCTTCAGCAGCACGCTGATAACCCCGTGGACTGGTATCCCTGGGGAGACGCCGCATTCGCACGCGCGCTTGCAGAGAACAAACCGGTCCACCTTTCCGTCGGCTATTTTGCGTGCCACTGGTGTCACGTGATGGCCCACGAGTGCTTCGAGAATCCGCAAATTGCCGATTTGCTTAACGAACATTTCGTCAACATCAAAGTCGACCGCCAAGAGCGGCCGGATGTCGACGATCTGTACCAGCGTGTCGTGCAGATGATGGGCCAGTCTGGTGGCTGGCCGCTGACCGTGTTTTTGACGCCGGAGCAGGAGCCCTTTTTTGCCGGAACGTATTTTCCGCCAGAGGACCGCCACGGGCGACCGGGTTTCCCAAGGCTATTGCGGGGCGTAATCGACGCTTGGCGAAATCGGCAGGATGAAGTGCGAGAAAACTGCCGGCAATTTATGCGTGGCTTACAGGCCCACGACGATCAGCTTTTCACCGCGGCGGCGGGGTCGCCGCAAGATCTGCCGGCGCTGGCGGCGCGGGCCTTCGCACGAAATACCGATCCCGTGTACGGGGGTCTAGGCGGCGCGCCCAAATTTCCCAATGTCAGTTGCCTGGATCTGATGTTGCGGGTTTACGGGCGCACGCGAGAACCAGAGCTATTGGGCGCGGTCGAGCGAACGCTTGACAACATGGCCGGCGGAGGGATCTATGACCAGCTTGGCGGAGGATTTGCGCGCTATAGCGTCGATGAGCGTTGGGCGATTCCTCATTTCGAGAAGATGCTCTATGACAATGGATTGCTTGTAAAGCTTTACGCGGACGCTTACCGGCTCTCGCCACGGCCGGCATGGCGACGCGTGTTCGAAGAAACAATCACGTACGTACTGCGCGATCTGCGACACCCCGACGGTGGTTTTTTTGCCAGCGAGGACGCCGATAGCCAAGGCGAAGAAGGGCGCTTTTATGCCTGGAGTCCGCGGGAGCTCGAGTCCGTTTTAGGTCCCGACGATGCCGCGTTCGCCGCCCGCGTTTACGGTGTGCAGGAGAGTGGAAACTTTGAGCATGGTCGCTCCGTGCTGCAGCGAAGGGTGGCAATTGACGATAAAGAACGTGAGCGTCTCGACGCAATCCGCGAGCGTCTGCTTGCTGCCCGCAGCACTAGAGTGCGACCAGGCAGAGACGAAAATGTCCTCACGGCGTGGAATGCGCTGATGATTCAGGGTCTTTGCGCGGCGTACCAGGCAACTGCTGAATCTGCCTACTTGCAGGCGGCACGGCGCGCAGCCGACTTTCTTTCCTCGCATCTGTTGACCCCGCAAGGTGGCGTTTTCCGAATTTGGCGCAATGAGGTGGCAAAGGTCCAGGGATTTCTTGACGACCATGCATTTCTTGCCAATGCGCTGATTGATTTGTATGAATCGGATTTTCAAAGAGCCGATCTGGAACGAGCGTGTAACCTGCTCGATTATGTCGTGGAAAATTTCTGGGACGGCGATCTATTTTTCACAGCTCGCAACGGCGACAGCTTGGTCCGTCGCCCCCTGGCACCTTTTGACGCGGCGTGGCCTTCGGGTGCATCGGAGAGCGTGCTCGCACTGTTGCGGGGTCATGAACTGAGCGGCCAAAAGCGGTATCTGGATTGCGCGCAAAATGTTCTAGCGCGCTACCATGGTGCTCGCGCAGCCAATGCCTTTGGGTTTGCGCACCTGCTCGCGGCCGAAGAGTTTGAGCGCGAGGGTGCGGTTAGCATCGTGTTTTGCGGAACGCGCAAAGATGCCGCGCCACTGATCGAGGCGGCGCACCGCCAGTACGTCCCCTCCCGGGTGCTTACGATGGCCGCAGATACGCTGCTGGGCGAGGGTCGCACCCTCGTGGGAGGTATGCCAACGGCGTATGTTTGTCGCGGACGCACCTGTCTGCCGCCAATTACTTCCGCGGCGAAACTGCTCGAAGCTCTGCGCTGACGCGCGAACTTTGGCCGACGGCTTTTCTCGATGCGCCTAGCAATCTTGGAGATCACCTGCGCGAGTGGCAGCACTTTGACACAAGCTGGGCGGTCATTACAAGTATGGCCTGGGCGATTGCTGGCGTCGTTGCGACGCGGATGCAAAAATGCGCGACGTTCGACACTTTCAGGTTCTGAGTGCTATGGTTTGCGTTGGTTTAATTGCCACACGGCATGCACGTGCGACGCCGTGCTCCACTATCGCTAATTTGTGCCAAGACGAAGCGCCCTTAATCGTGTGGCCGTCGGTGGCTTTAGCGCGCGCCGAATAGGTAGTCGCGAGTGAGCAAAGGAACGACACGCGAAGTCTTTTTCGCATTCTTGCGTTTGGGTTTGACGGCTTTTGGTGGACCAATTGCTCATTTTGTTTTTTTTCGGCAGCAATTTGTTGTACGACGTAATTGGGTGACCGAGCGTCAATTTGGGCAGCTCCTTACGCTTTGCCAGTTCCTGCCTGGTCCGGGCAGCAGCAAACTTGGGTTCACACTGGGCCTACTGCGCGCCGGTTGGCCTGGTGCCATCGCGGCATTTGTTGGTTTTACCACTCCCTCCGCGTTGCTGCTCTTTGGCTTTGCCACTTTGCTGCCAATGTTCTCCGGAGCCGTTGGCGAGGCAGCCCTGCATGGTTTGAAGCTCGTCGCCCTGTCGGTAGTGGCCTTCGGTCTGATCGGGATGACACGATCACTTTGTCCCGACCTTGCACGAAGGTTGATTGCGATTGTGGCAGTGGCGATTTTGCTGAGCATTGCGCAGGCATGGGCACAGTTACTGGTCGTCGGTCTAGGGGCGCTTTGTGGCGCAGTGGTTTGCCGCAATGTTCGACCTGATTTCGAGGGTGATTTTGTCGTACCTTTTGGCAAGCCGACCGCTTGGCTTCTGATGGCAGGCTTTGCGTTGATGCTGGTGTCTTTGCCTCTGGTCGCGCATACGCACCAGGGGTTTTTGATGTATGCGGCAGCGTTTTTTCGCACAGGAGCCTTGGCTTTCGGCGGGGGTCACGTAGTATTGCCATTACTGCAGGATGCCGTCGTCAAACCCGGGTGGATCTCCTCGGCGGACTTCTTGGCCGGGTACGGGGCGGCGCAGGCGGTTCCAGGACCTATGTTTGCGCTCTCGGCATATCTTGGTGCCCGTTTGCCTGGCGGCGACGGAGGCGTGATCGGTGCAATGATTGCGCTCATTGCGACCTTTCTTCCTGGTTTTTTGCTGGCTGCGGGAATATTGCCGATTTGGCGCACGCTGGCGCTGCATCCGATCGCGGCACGCGCCATCGCGGGAATTTGCGCTGCTATCGTGGGAATGTTGGCTGCAGCGCTGTACGACCCGCTTTGGGTGAGCGCCGTCCATTCGCCGAGCGATGTGCTGGTCGCAGCTCTGGGATTCTTGGTGCTGATCCGCTGGCCCGCCGCTGCACTCCCGGTGGTTGTTCTGTGTGTTGCTTTAAGCGTCGGGCTTGCACTGCTTTAGGTCCGGACGTGAGATCTCCAGCGCCTTCCGGCAATGTGCGCTCACGCCCACTGAGCATCTTGCCAGATCTGCTGCATCGCTTGGGTAAATTGCTTGCCGATCGTTGCCGCGATCGGACTTTGGTGATTGCGCGTAATCCAACGTCCAGCAATTAATGTGTCGCGAAATGGCCGCACGGGGCTGCTGAAAACTAGCGCATCGAGCAAGTGTGACGCCGGCACCCCCAACAAAGCGGGAGCAGCGGAATCGACCACCAGCAAGTCGGCGCGTGCGCCGACTTGCAGACCCCAGTGTTCATACCCCGCAGCCCGGCCGCCGCCTTGCAGCATGCGCGACCAAAGTCGCTCGGCCGTGGACGTTTGGCCTTGTTGCGGGGCCGCAGCCACGCAGCGAGCACCTTTTGTGCACCGCTGCATATACTCGAGAAGACGAAGCTCCTCTACTACGGATCGCGTTACGTGACTGTCAGAGCCCAAGGACAGCGCTACTTCGTGCCTGAGCCAAGCCGGTACGTCTGTCACGCCGTCGGCCAAATTGGCCTCAGTACTCGGACAAAGTACGACGCCGGCACCGCTGCGCGCAACGGCTTCGATTTCGGCGGGCGAGCTGTGTGTTGCATGCACGAGTTGCCAACGCTGATCCAGGCCCGCATGCCGGCACAACAACTCAATTGGTCGCAATCCCGTTGCCGACAAGCATTCCTCGACCTCTTGCGCTTGTTCAGCAATGTGAATATGAATCGGTGCTCCATCAGTTTGAGCGGCCAGGTGCTCTATCGCGCCCGATTTGACCGCTCGCAGGGAATGCAGCGCAACGCCGAACCGAAATAGAGCTCTCGGTGTACTGTCCTCGCTGTCCACTAGGCAAGAGCGCAGCATATCGCGCATTTGCAACACTTCGTCGGCGTTGGCACGAAAGCGCCGTTGGTCCTCGCGCAAGATCGGTTGCAAAAAGCCTGCGCGTTCATAGACCGCGGGCAGTAACGTCAATCCGATCCCGATATCTTTTGCAGCGGCAACAATCGCTCGGGCCATGCAAAGCCGATCTTGTGCGTAGACGCTACCGTCCGAATCATTGTGCAAATAGTGAAATTCGCAAACTTGTGTATATCCACCGCGGATTAGTTCAAGGAACAGCTGCGCCGCGATTGCCCGCTGCTGCTCTGGGGTGATGCGCAACGCGACCCGATACATACGGTCGCGCCAGGTCCAGAAGTCATCTTGGTCGACGTTTCGACGCTCAGCGAGACCGGCAAAGGCGCGCTGAAAAGCATGACTGTGGGCGTTGACCAGTCCGGGGATGGCGGGGCCATCGAGCACGGTCGCGTCAGTTGGCGCATCGAGTTTGGTTTGGATCTGCGCCCAGTACCCGTCCGCATCAACTCGCAGCAGAACCGCATCGTGCCAACGATCTGCTATCCAAGCCCGCGGCGCCCATAGCACCTGGGCTCGCCCTGGCGACTGACTGGTAATCGCGGCGCTATCGCTCGTCGACCGAGCCTTAACCATGCTGTGACGCCCAGTAGAGCATCGTGGCGGCGAATTCGCGCAGCAACGGGCGCAGGTAAATGGCGCGTGACTCATCTAGAACGTACGGCGGGAGCTCTTCCATATAACAGCTCCAGCACATTTCGAGCTGCACGGCATGGATCCCGGTTTCCGGCCGGCCGTAGTGACGCGTGATGTACCCTCCACGAAAACGGCCGTCAATTGCATGCGAGTAGCGCGTCCCGCTGACAAGCACTTGGGCGAGGGCGTCGCGCAGCGTCGCCGCGCAGCTCTTGCCGTTGGCGGTTCCCAGATTCAGGTCCGGCAGTTTGCCTTCGAACAGCCAAGGCAGCTCCGATCGTATGCTGTGTGCGTCAAGGAGCAGTGCATGACCGTGAGTTGCCTTTAAGCGGCTTAACTCCTGATCGAGCGCGTCGTGATAGGGCTGCCAGTACTGCCTTCGCCGAGCTTCGATGTCTTCCTGACTTGGAGCGCGGCCGACGCGGTACAACGGTTCGCCGGTGAAAAACCGCGTTGGAACGAGCTCTGTATTGTTCGCGCCGTCATACAGTGGCGCATCCTGCGGCGGGCGGTTCAGGTCGATGACGTAACGGCTCAAATGCGGGCGAAGCAGGGTGCCGCCGAGTTCGCCGACAAAATCGTACAAGGATTCCAAGTGCCAGTCCGTGTCCTCGAGCCACAAGGCGCGCTCCACAAATCCCGACCGCAAATCCTCGGGGATGTGGGTACCGACATGCGGCAGGTTGACGATCAGTGGTGTGCTGCCGCGACTCAAATGAAAAATTTCCGAACTCATGGCCAGAATGAACTCAGTGATTATCTTCTACGCCACCATACACTCGCCTGCGGCAAGCGTTGCGGCCCACGTAATACGCTAGTTCGCTGGGATGGGCCGCGTCCCATACCACGAAATCGGCGCGCCGGCCCGCCGTCAGCGAGCCGTGCGTGAAATTAAGGCCGAGCGCACGCGCTGCATTGGCCGTTGCGCCACGCAGGGCCTCCCAAGGGGTAAGTCCAAACAGAACGCACGCCATGTTCAGCACGAGCAGTGGCGAGAGCACCGGCGATGTGCCGGGGTTGTGGTCTGTCGCAATGGCGATTGGCACTCCCGCTTCTTTTAGTCTGCGCACGGGCGGGAGCTGCGTTTGCCGAAGAAAATAATAGGCTCCGGGCAGCAGGACCGCGACCGTGCCGTGGGCAGCCATCGCCCGTACGCCGGCCTCGTCGAGGTACTCCAGATGATCGCAGGACAGCGCCCCGAATTGCGCTGCCAGCACCGCGCCGCGCTGGTTGCTTAGTTGCTCGGCGTGTAGCCGCAGTGGTAGATGTAGCTCGCGCGCCGCGTCAAAGACGCGGTGTGTTTGGGAGAGCGAAAAGCCGATTTTGTCGCAGAACACGTCGACCGCATCGATCAAACCCTGGGCGTGCAGCAGCGGCAACCACTCGCATACCGCCTCGATATAAGCATCAGCACGACCCTCGTACTCGGGGGCCAGTGCGTGCGCCGCCAGATAAGTCGTGCGCACTTCGACGGCGTGACACTCACCGAGTTTGCGCGCGATTTTGAGCATGCGCTCCTCCTGCTCCCGGCTCAGGCCGTAGCCGGACTTGATCTCGATGGTCGTCAGTCCTTGGGAGATCATCGTTTGCAGACGCGCCGCACTCTGCGAATACAACTGCTGCTCACTTGCCGCACGTGTGGCGGCTACGGTGGCGCGAATACCGCCGCCTGCTTGTGCGATGTCCTCATAGCTCAACCCCTGCAGACGGGATTCGAATTCGCGCGCACGGTGCCCCGCATAGACAAGATGCGAATGACAGTCGATCAAACCCGGCGTCACCAAAGCGCCGGCCACGTCGATCTCGGTCCCTGCGTGCCCTCGAAACTCGCGCGGCAGGTCATCGGCAGCTCCCACCCAAGCGAGGTGGTTTTGCTCGACCACCAAGGCGCCGCGTTCGATGATGCGCTCGGGTGCCTCATCGCTCATCGGTGCCAGTGTTGCGTTGTGCCAAATCGTTCTCATCGCCAGCCCCGTAGTACAGTGTGCCTGTTATGCAACGTTGGCGCTACTTGTGGAGGAATCACGATGAAGGAGGTTTCGACCACGAAGGCAGCAAGTGGACCGCGGCCGGTCCGCGCGCCGCGGGGCCCCGCGCTGAGTTGTCGCAATTGGCAGATCGAGGCGGCCTATCGCATGATCCAGAACAATCTGGATCCAGAAGTCGCAGAAAATCCGGATGCGTTGGTTGTCTACGGCGGCATTGGTAAAGCGGCACGAAACTGGGCCTGTTTTGACGCAATTCTGCGCACTTTACGCGATCTGGAACCCGATCAGACTTTGTTGATTCAGTCGGGCAAACCGGTTGGCGTTTTTCGTACACACGATCAGGCGCCGCGCGTCTTGATCGCCAACTCTAATCTGGTGCCGCATTGGGCAACTTGGGAACATTTTCACGAGCTCGACCAAAAAGGCCTGATTATGTTCGGGCAAATGACCGCCGGCTCCTGGATTTACATCGGAAGCCAGGGCATCGTGCAAGGAACCTACGAGACCTTCGCTGAGGCCGGCCGCAGACATTACGGTGGTAACCTTACAGGTCGCTGGATCTTAAGCGCTGGGCTGGGTGGAATGGGAGGAGCCCAACCGCTTGCCGCAACCTTCGCGGGCGCTAGCTCGCTCGTTATCGAGTGTCGGCAAAGTCGAATTGACTTTCGCTTAGCTACACGCTATTTGGACGAGCAAGCTCGAGATCTGGAGGATGCGCTGCGGCGCATCGATCAGTACACGCGCGAGCGGCGCGCCGTTTCGGTGGCGCTGTTGGGAAATGCGGCCGAAAT
>Ga0187769_10000909_pt1 | contig 16368 bp, 13 predicted proteins | sample 0116_SJ02_MP02_1_FD_133140 | JGI IMG/M metagenome (GOLD analysis project Ga0187769, IMG submission 133140) | Tropical peat soil microbial communities from peatlands in Department of Meta, Colombia - 0116_SJ02_MP02_10_MG | ecosystem: Environmental > Terrestrial > Soil > Wetlands > Peat | place... | reverse complement strand
CTTGTCACTTTTCGGTTGATGAACGATGAGTTGGTTTTATTGGGTAGAGAGTGCGTTTATCTGAAAAGGTTTCACGACACAATCCCAAGGTGTGACCACGCCTGTCTCACAAACTAGACATTTGCCTTTGTCGCGTAGTATGGAAAGCTAACGCCCGTACCTTTCGTTGAATCGAAGCCGAAGCGTCAAATCAGCGACTTCTACAAGTGACCCTCATGCCGTTCGGCCGGAGCGGACAACATTACACTATGCTAGCTAGCTCAAGTTAGTTCAGCGATTTATATGAATTCAGTCTCTTCGAGACCTCATCTCCGAGGTAAATGTGATCTAATATCGTTCCGCAACTTTCTCTTAAGTTCATGACCTTGATCAGATTGGAGTACTTGCCTCCAGCTAACCCGTTCGCAAGCACCGCGGCTCCCTCAGCGGCTTCTTTGGACATCTTTCCCCGACTTCGAAGTTTCACCAGGTTAGCTTCCAAGCCGATCGATGAGAAGAACTTGTTTAACCTAGATTTCACTTCCTCGTGGAAAAGCGGGATTCTCGTAAACCTCCCGCTGATCACGATTTCCTTGGGCCTAACTGATGGGAGAAGCGAACCGATGTCTTTCATCACCGATTCGATCAAGAGCTCATAGCCCTCCTTGACCGTTTCATCGCTCTTGGCCAATTCGAGGAATTCCTCAAGCGAGACCTCGTACGGATTTATCCGAGCCAAACTAGCTGCTCCGCCTGAAAAAAGGTTCAGTTTCGAGAAATCCTCGAACGTGTTGGCGATTGCATAAGCTAGCTCGGAATCCATGAATCCCAAGCCAAGGTAAGAAGGGAACCCAGCCGTGCCAGCCGTCGCATCGATTATTCTTCCTTGTGAAACGGCTAAGGCTGAGGTATAAGCGAATCCTATCTCAACCAAGATCAAGCTGGTTTCCTCGTAGGGCAAGTCTAACCTCTCGGATTGATCTTTCACAGCTAGCGAAGCGCTGAAGACCTTGTCTGCTGTGCCCATATCTATTCGGTTGGCCTTCCTGTGCTCAGGAACGGTTGGTAAGTGAATAACCCCTGGGGTAAACCAAATTCGAGTGTTGAACTCGCATCCCTTCAGTAGGTGCATCAGTTCCCTTAGCCCAACTATCTTGAGTCTTCGTCTGATGTCAGCTTTCGTTATGAATGTCGCTAGGGCTATTTCCTCTTCGGTTGCGTCCTTTGCTCTCTTCAAGGGCATGCCATACCCGCTAGGAGCAACGATGGCATGAATCTCTTCATGCTTAGACGAAAGCATCCTAAGCCTCTCGAGGACCAAAGCTGGATTCTTGGTTATCTCCTCTCGGGGAATTGCTTCATCCGCTACCACCTCGTCCTTCTCATCGTCGAAGCCGAACATGTCCGTGGTCATGGTTCCAGGGTCGATTCCTATCGACTTCACCATCCTAGCAAACCTCCACTTTCGCCCCTTCGTTGTTCGCCTTAACGTAGAAAACATCGCCGGCGATAGCTCTTAGTTTCCCGACCAATGCTTCTGCTTTTTCTCGTCCTTCTACGATTCCATAGAAAGTTGGACCCCAGGAGCTTTGGCATGCGCAAGCGCTGCCCTCGAGCATTATCCTTATCCCTCTCTCAACCGTCGGGTGACAATACTTCCTCCCCCTTTCGTACCAGAACTCGCCAAGTTTAGAGTTGAAGCTAGTCAAACCTTCGCCAAAAGACTTCAGATCATTCTCGAGGATCGAGGGCATTATCTTAACCAAAACCATCCTTGAGAGCTCGTCAGAATCCCTCGTTGGCATGGGTTTTAGTTTGGTTAGGATGTGTTCCTCCATTGACCTGAACTTGCGTATCTCTTCCCTTGGCTCTTTCGGAACAGCAACTACGAAGAACCAGTTTTCTGGAACGGGAGCCCTGAAGATTAGAGGGGGTATCATCTTCCCCCTTTGGTCGACTCTGAATCCTCCTTCAACCAAGAACCCTCCGTTTTTGAAAGCATATACGCCTAGGGCAGTTATAGCCCCCCTCCGCATGACCAACGCTATCTCCTCTGTTCGAATGCTTAGGCCATATAACTCGGAGAGAGCGGTCCCTATGGATAGGGCAAGCGTAGTGTGGAAGCCAAGCCCGACGAACCTCGGGATTTCTTTTCTTATCGAAACCTTAGCTCCCTCGAGGCTAAACTCCTCTGAGAATCTCTTAACGCATTCACGGGCCCAGTCGTCGTCGGCTTCTATGCGTTTACTCTTGCTGACCTCTACTTCGATGGGAAGGTCGATTGCGAAGCCCAAGGTTCCAAAGAGCCTTCCAAGGTCTCCGCTGAAATCGAAGTTCCCTACGTGGAGGTGTGCGGGTGCCTTGACTATCACTTTCTCCATGGTCTCAGCCTTAGAACTTCGTAAGTATCTCGAGTTTTCCTTGCCTCGCAGCATAGGCTCTTGAATTTTCTTGATGTTCTCAGCTATATCGTCTTTGGTTTTTCACCCTAATAACAAGTGGAGCAATTCTCCGAGAGCTGAAGCAACAGGTGTTGTTTGACCGCTCAAACGAGATGATTGACTTCAAGTGACAAGTCCAGGTGTTCGACTGCCATATACTGTGAAGGTGCAAAATGAGCTGGCATGTCGGTCTTTCGATTGAACGGTTTTTTTCAGATACCTTCCATTCATATTCCGTTCTGAAAACAGAAAGAGATGGTTAATAGTGGGACTGAAATTGACAACGCCGATTGATTTTGTCCAAGAAAGAAGTAGGTGTCGGAATAGTCGGCTTGGGTTTTGTCGGAGAAAAGGCGCATCTCTCGTCTTTCCGGAAGATCCCTGGCGCTAAACTTGTCGCTGTAGCCGATATGGACGTTGCTCGTGCAAATAAGGCGGCTGAAAAGGCGAAGTGTGTGTCCTATTCGAACCATAAGGACCTCATTGCGGATTCGAACGTAGATGCCGTGGTGGTTTCGGTTCCTACCTTCCTTCACCCGCAATTTGCGATCGATGCGATGAAAGCGGGAAAGCATGTGCTTTGTGAGATGCCTGTGGGTCCGACGATGGCTGAAACGAAGGCGGTCGTTGAAGAAGCTAATCGGTCGGGCGTTGTCTTCATGCCCAGTCTAAACTTCCGTTTCACCCCGAACTTCGTTAAGGCCAAGTCCCTGATCGAAAAGGGCATGATAGGTAAGCCTGTCTCAGTCCTTTATAGAGAGTTTATTCCGGCAGGTGTTCTGGCGGAGCAGTGGCCTGCAAACTCTTGGGCTTGGGATGACAAGAAGACTGGAGGAGGCCCAGGTTTTACGTTATCGGTTTGGTCGATTGATCTTCTGCGTTGGCTGCTTAAGGCTGAGGTCGTGGATGTTCACTCAGCGTGGAACGAACCTGTTCTCCCAGCGTATGGCGGAACGAAAGGATACGTTTCCCTGTCAGTGCTCAAGTTTTCGAACGGTGTTAACGCTACCTTGGCGTTCAGCGGACTCGTTAGACCTGCCACTGCCATTAGCAGACTCGAAATCCTAGGCGATAATACAAGCAGTCTTACAGCCACGAACAATGATGAAATCACGTTTTACGGTGAAGATCCTACTGATCAACATTGGATCGTGCGGGAGCCCGGTGCAAGAATTTGGGGCCACTATCAAGAAGACCAACACTTCGTTGAGTGCATCGTCAACAAGAAAAAACCCATCATGACCGGGGAAGATGCTATCAAAGCTCAGGAAGTTGCCCACAAGATTCGCATGTAGGAATACGCAACCAGTCCATACGTCAACTGGATCGGTCAAACCGGGACAGGGTAGGTCGGACCGACCACCCAAATGTGACCACCAGAATCCGAACACCGACATCATGCAGAAACCAGATCTGATACTGGTTTCCACAACTAGCACCCCGACGAGTAGGAGCTTAACGTCTGGACGCCATCGAAGCTACAAAGATAGCTAGGCGAACACTGAAAGGCTAACGTTAGTCGTGGTGTTCACCACGTCGGGAGCGGCAAGGTGGTGCGTCACATCCTAGTTTTTCTCTGCCCCATAGATATTATTGAAGGACGTTGCAAATATCTTCTAGTAGATTAACAGCGAAGTGCCAACGCGTCTGAACAACCTCAGCCAATGCGTGCATCCTAGCTTGACGTGATCCAGATGAATTCGCTTCAACAGCAGAACGTTACGATTACAACCGTGCGGACTGAACTCCTTTTTGCTGCTCAACCCAGTGTAGGTAGGATTTAGTCGAAGCAACTTGCAACCCTAATCGCTCGATGGACGGTTTGACGCCTTCAACACTTCTCAGTCCTTCATCAATACCTTGATGGGCTTGAGCAACGCCGGCTAACCCCGAGTTTGGCGGTATGAGGGATGTGACAACGTTGGGTCCTGATGCCAGCCGTAATTCCAAACCCTTCAGCCCATCGATGTCGAGCGAAGCAGGCATCAACTTGTCCTGATGAACCAGTCTCATAACGGCCATTGTCTTCATCTCGTCAATGATTGGCGGAGATTCACGTCGTTCCATTGGTGAACCCTCCTGCGGAATAAAGCCCATAGCCCTCACTTGGCTGGCTCCTAGACGATTCATGGCAAAGATCGAATCCACTCTATCCTGATCGCTTTCTCCTACTCCCAACAATATGCCCTCTTCAACTAGTAATCCTTCCTTTTCCGCGTCGATCTTTGCTTTGATCCTCTCATCGTAGGCCTGACCGAGTCTAAGCGTTGAGTAGAGAGTTTTGTTGTGGGTTTCCTGGTACAGGGCATACCAATCGGCGCCGGCTTCCTTTAGAGACTTCAGCGCTTTCCTTGGCAGAACGCCGGGTGAAACCATTATGCTTATGCCCACTCTGTCCCTGACAGCTCTTACTAACTTGATGAGCAGATCGTATCTCTTTCCGTTGTGTATCATTGGGTCTTCGCCCATTGTCAAATCGATCAGATGAACACCTGACCTCTCAAGTCGTTCTGCCATATCAGCTACTTCTTCCGGGTCTTTGCGATATCGAGGACATTTGGCGTTAGATTTCCTGTAGAAACAGAACGAGCACATTCTTCGGCAGTGCGTGGAGAAGTACAGAAACCCGTAGAGAAAGACTTGGTTGCCGAAATGGAGAGCGTTGACCTTTGCCGCAGTCGTAAAGAGTGAGAAAGTATCTTCTATGCTCCCACAACGAATGAGATGTAGCGCCTCCCTCTTGCTAGGAGGGGTTCCTTGAAGTGCATTGGCGAGAATCTGCTTCGTCTCATATTCTACTGGTCGTCCAGATTGCCAAGCTTCTTTGAGTGAGTAGATGTTAGAAGTCTTCAGAGTACCTTCAGCCTTCTTCGTTCCGAGCGCTCGTCGAGAAGCTCAAGGAGCGCAGCGGACCCTATGATCCTAAGTTTGCCGAAACCCATTCTAACGGCCAATGTCGACAGCTCTCACAAAGTTGACGATCGTAGGTTAATAATGCTTGGTCCGTCTCACAATCATTGTATTTGACAATTAGTTGGCATATACATTAACCACCAAAAACTATAGAAAGCCTCTAATAGCGATTCTCTACGTCACTGGTAGAACAGTTCGATTGCTTAAGGGGTATTAGAGAATTGGCTCTTACAAAAATATTTTACGCTACAGATCTTCACGGCTCGTTAAAATGTTGGATAAAATTTCTTAATGCAGGTAAGATGTACAAGGCTAACTGCCTTATCTTAGGTGGAGACATGACTGGGAAGGCAGTAGTGCCTATTGTGAAGTATTCTAACGGAGAATTCAGATTCATTCATATGGGAAAAGATTACGTTCTTCCCAACGAAGCTGCCGTGGAGGAGCACAAGAAAATAATCGAGAATGCTGGATACTATCCGTATGTTTGTGATGAAAAGACATACGATGAGCTAAAAGCGAAACCGAGCCTAACGGATGAACTCTTCGACAGAGTGGAAGTAGAGGGTATGAAGAAGTGGGTGGATATAGCAGCAGAGAAGCTAAAGGGCACTGGAATAAAGTGCTTTATCTGCCCGGGAAATGATGATAAACTTGCGATCGACAAAGTTTTCACCGAGACCGAGGTTGTCACCACTTGCGAAGGCAAAGTACAGCAGATCGATGGACACCATGAATTGATCGGGTGCGGCTGGACTAATCCAACACCATGGAAGCTGTATAGGGAAGAAACTGAAGAAGAGTTGTACAAACGACTTGATAACTACATTTCACTTGTTAAGGACATAAGTAATTGCGTCTGTGACTTTCACGCCCCACCCTACCAATCTGGCCTTGACGAAGCGCAGCTGTTGACGGGTAGCGTAGAGGGGGACGATTTGAAACCTAAATATGGCCAAACTATGGCAGTGGGTAGCACCGCCGTTAGAAGTATTGTTGAGAAGTATCAGCCTCTAGTGGTTTTAGCTGGCCATATTCACGAAGGTAGAGGGATGACGAAAATAGGCAGAACTGAATGCTTCAATCCTGGCAGCGCGTATGAGCAAGGGATGCTACTAGGGGTAGTAATCAATCTTACAGAAAACAGTGTAAAGAATTCTCAAGCCGTCTTCGGGTGATCCTGTAGATCCCAATGCATTGGTTCCTATCTTCTCAGGTCATCCACTTCGCGATACCAAGGCTTAGATGCTCCCACTCTCTCTCTTACTTTCCATTGAAAAGTCTTCGGCTCTTCCTCTACGTATTTAAGAAGTTTCTGAGTCCGCATTTCAACTCTATCATAGGCACCTGACGATATTTTTTTCTCATCAAGACAACCCTTGGCGACTACCAGTGTGTGCTTTAGATTGTTAACTCCGTCGTACCAGAAACCCCAATCATTAGCAAGAACTTGAGCTATGTATTTACCGTTAATCATCTCTTTACCATCAGTGGTCTCAACATCATGCGACATAAATAGGACAGTTAAATCCAGAAGATCCTTCTGGTTGATTTGGTGTATCTGGATTTTTTCAAGGACTAGATCGGCAAGATCTAAAGTAGGATAATCCAGTTCTAACCTTCCGCTCCCAGGCCCTTTGCCGAAAATTACATCATGGCTGTACTCGAGTTTATCAATAAAAATATCTAAGGAATAAAGGCGATCTGGATGGAAAAACATTAATCTCTTGTTACCGTAGATGGTATTGACCATCATATTGGGGGTCAACCGCATTTCTTTCTGCAACATTTTCTCAAGTGACTTGCTTTGCTTACCGTAGGTCGCCATATCCAAGTCGGTAAAAACGGGCTTCCCCTCGCCGAGTCTACCCAGCTTCGTGAACGCTTCTCTACATTCATCATCATTCTGTGAATGTATCGCGAAGGCTGCGGATCCTAAGATTCTCAGTATGATCCCTTTGTCGTTCACAGCTTTGACTATGCTGATCCCTTGATTGAGGAGTTCTTCGTCAGAGAGTTTCGCACTTGGACTAGTCAAACTATTGCCACATCGTTAGATTATATAATGTACTCTTAACCCTGTTGGGTTGCAGTCAGCCAAGGAAAGAACGATACGACTGTGGCTTTAAGGAGATTCTATGCATAGTCCAACGGCGGAGAGTATATGGAGGAAGGATTCGTGAAGAGGGTCAGACTGAAGTTGAAGTCGTCAACGGCCTTTCCACCAGAGGAGATGGCGAAGATTCTAGTCGGTGCTGGATACTTGGTTCAGCGACCGGCCTGAGGTCTTAGGCCCAGCTAATTCATTTATTATTTATTATTTTTCTCTGCACATGTCCCTTCCGAAACTGGGTAGAGCAGTTGCTGAAACAGTCGATGCATGCTTAAGGTGAAAAATTAAATGAAATTCTTGAAGTGAAAAACAAGTACTCTAAGTACACTAAGTTGCCAAATGCTAAATATATAAACGGAGAACAAGGCGCGATTCTTGTATTTTTTTCTCGTGATGAATCATGGCGAGTGAACCAGAGAAACCTACATTATTCCTGCGAAAAGCCAGTGGGTTAGCCCGCGAATGGTCGCTGTTTGACGCATTTGCTTTTCAATCATGGTTGTCGCCGCTTATCGCGGGTAGCTACATTTTTACATACGCCTACGTGTTCCCCGCCGGAAATCTAGTAATAGCTATCTTTCTTCTGCTAGCATTCGCAACCTTCGAATGCTTGGTCTACGCCATGATGGTTCCAACTATGCCTAGGGTCGGAGGAGACTACATCTGGCAATCAAGGATACTACACCCGTTGGTGGGATTTGTTGTAATGTTTGTGGGTTGGTGCATAGTATTGCAGATGTGGATTCCGATATACGACGTGGTATATGTTGACCAATATTATGCCCCCTTGGCTGCCATGTATGGAAACGTCAACCTTGCATACTGGCTTATGGGTCAAAACGGCATTTTCGTAACAAGCATAATCTCGACCCTAGTCGCTCTCGCTTTCTGCTCGTTTGGAATGAAAGCCTTTGCGAAACTTCTCCGATTATTCTTGTACTTATCCCTCGCCGGTGCGGTTGTTGTGATGATAGTATTACCACTATACTCGCATGCAGCCTTTGTCAGCGGCTATAACGCTTTTGCCCACAATGTGTTGGGGTACAACGGCACCAACAACTATCAAGATACTATAAGTGCAGCTCAAAAAGCGGGAATATATGCGCCAATTGGATATACGCCGTGGAACATTGCGGCAAGTTTGCCCCTTGTATCTCTTGTAACGTTTTGGGGCATATACTCCATTTGGTCCGCGCCAATGTATGGCGAAGTTAGAGGAGCCGAATCAGTGAAGAAAACTTTCTATAGCTTCATAGTCGGCGATTGGCCTTTGGGGCTAATGACCGTGGCCATTATGCTTTTCACTTATAACGTAGCGAGTTACGACTTCTATAATGCGGCAAGCGGCGCATTCTGGTCAGGCTTGAGTAGTGTTACACCCCTACAACCGTCTCCTGCTTTTTGGGTTTACATCCTAACAGGAAATGCCCCTCTCACCGCCTTCATACTAATTTCTACGGCTGTCATGCTATTATTATTATCAGGCGGAGAAAATTACTTTCTCATATCGCGATTCCTCTTCGCGATGAGCTTCGATAGAGTACTGCCCGCATTCTTCGCTAAGCTCCATACGCGTAACAGGATTCCTGGCTGGACCTACCTCTACATTACCATCATTACAGTGATCTTTAGCTGGCTCTACGCATACAACGTGTATGGATTTAGTATAGTAACCCTTGATGGAACCGTAACGCTCTCCTTAGGATTCACAGTGACAGCCTTAGCGGCTCTGTTGCTTCCGTATAGGAGAAAGGATCTCTTCAACGCCTCTCCGGCGTCTAACTACATGGTCGGCGGGATCCCCCTCATAACCATATGCGGCGCGGGATGGTTCTTCTTCTCTCTATGGTACACATATTACTGGGTCGTTGACGCCAGATACGGAGTTAACAACCCCGTCTCAGCCATATTCCTCGTGTTCTGTTATGCTGCGACTTCTGTGTTCTTTGTAGTCTACAGATGGTACAGGAAGAGGCAGGGCATCGACGTAGACATGATCTTCAGGGAAATCCCAGGCGAGTAAAGCTGAACAAAATTTAGACGTGTGGATGAAGCTTCGTGAGCAACGACGGCTTGAGAAGACATATATATACGCTTCAGCTACCGGCAGCTTTGGCAGGAATCAATTGTGTCGAAAGCCAAAAGTTTAGAGAAACTGAAGAAAGCCATCGAAGAAATGGATGTTTCGATGGCTGAGGAAGCTGCAAAAGAAGCGCTGGCGGCTGGAGTTCCACCCTACGAAGCGATCATAGACGGCTTGGCCAAGGGAATGGAGACAATCTCTAAAGGTTTTGAGAACGGAGAAGTCTTCCTACCGCAGATGGTGCTCGCCGCAGACGCCATGACAGCAGGCACAAAGATCCTTGAAGCTAAATTATCGAAAGAGGAAATGGCGCGTTCTAGATTGGGTACGGTTGTCATCGGGACGCCGGCGGGAGACATCCATGAAATCGGGAAGAACATAGTTGCCACGTTACTCAGAGGTTCGGGATTCGATGTTGTCGACATAGGTAGAGACGTACCTATCGAGGAGTTCGTTAATAAAGCCAAAGAGCTCAACGCAAACATCGTTGCCGCGTCGACCCTTATGACCACAACCACGCCCTTGCAGGCAGCAATTATCAAGGCACTTAAAGAGGCGGGGATGAGGGATAAGGTCAAAACATTGCATGGTGGTGCAACGGTCACGGGAGAGTACATAGAGTCGATAGGCGGAGATGGATATGCAGAAAACGCAGCTGAGGCGGTTAGGGTGGCCACGAGGCTAGTTGGTGGGTGAAAGATTTGTATAAAGTTGCGGAAAGACCTGTATCGGTTTACGAATCTTACAATCGGGCAATGTCGGGCCCCAAGGTTATAGAGAAAGACTGGGACTTCAAAATAGTTCCTCAAGCTGCAGCGAGGATGAAGAAGGAATATAATATCAAGTTTAAGCCAAAGGAGTTCATACCCACCGACAGACAGATGGTCAAGGATCTTTTCCAAGCAGGAATGCAGATACTCGTTGAAAACGGAGTCTACGTCATTGGTCTTCAGAGGGTCATCAAGGTCACGGAGGAGGAAGTTAAGGAAGCACTAAAGAAGGCGCCTTCGAAACTAATTATCGGAGAGGGAAAGGACGCGTGTGAAATGGCGTGTCGGTCCCCAACAGACTCTAGGTACCCTCTGGTTCAGGGTGGACCGACGGGAGCACCCGTCTCAGAAAACGTTTTCGTACCGATGTTCCAGAGCTACGCCCAAGAAGCCATCGTAGACTGCATCGTCGGAGGCGTCATGAACACCATCGAGGGAAATTTGACTACGCCAGGGACTCCATGGGAGATCAAGGCTACCAAGGCCGAGGTAGCTGCTGTTAGAGAGGCCTGTAGGAGAGCGGGTAGACCGGGCCTCGGGTTGTAGGGTCCAGAGACGCCCCTAACACCCGCGGGGCGCATATGTGCAGACTTCGCAGACGGCATGAGGCCATCTGACCCCCATGAGATGTCGTTGCTAAACGAAATGAAGACGGATGTCGGAGGCCTGCAGATGATTGCAGGCTGGCTAATGATGGGCGACATAATAATGACGGAGCAGATGCCCACCTTCGGAGGTTACGCTGGGGGACTCGAAGAAACCGCCATCGTGGATGTGGCAAGCCACCTCATCGCCTTCACTTGCTGCGAAGCCGACTTCCACCTAGACGGACCAGTGCATGTGAGATGGGGTATAACAACTGCAAGGGAACCTCTGATCGTAGCTGGACACTGCAACGCGGCCATTGACGCCAATACGCATCTATTGACCTCCAACCAGTACTATCCGCTTGCCGGACCATGCACCGAGATGGGTCTACTGGAAACAGCAGCTCAAGCAATAACCGACACAGCGAGCGGCAGGGAACTCATGTCAGGCTCCGCCGTAGCGAAGGGTGTTGCGCTAGACATGACAACTGGTATGGAAGCTAGATTCATGGGTGAAGCTGCGAAGGCTGTGGCTGGTATGAAGGTAGAGGCGGTGAACGATATCCTAGACAGGCTCGTGGCACTCTACGAGAAGAACTACAGAACGCCGCCAAAAGGCAAGAGGTTCCAGGACTGCTACGATGTGGTTAAGGTCCTGCCCACGCCGGAGTATCTTCAGGTGTACGGGAAAGCTGCTGAAACGCTAGAAGGTCTAGGCGTGAAATTCTTGCCATAAACCTTCGACCCTTAAACCTCTCTAGGTTCAGAGAGGCTAGCCGTGAGAAGCTGGCTTCCTAATCCTCTTTCAACCAATGCGGAAGTCAAAGACATTCCGGACAAGCTGGGCTAATGCCTTGAAAGAGCACCCGACGACGAATCAAGAAATAGACCAGCAGAGATCTGTAGATGTGCATAAGAATATTGGACCGTAAGAAAGAATTTCTGGATTGCCGTAATTGACAAAGTTGTTTCAAAGGGCCATGGCGCAAAAGAAGTATTCACGAAACACGACTACCCAGACAGGATACCCTTCGTGACGAAGGTTCCTTCTGTAGCTAGCTTTATCACGGCTCCAACAACCAGCCTCTATAGATGCGCTTACCTCTCGTTCATTTGGAGAACAGTTAGACTCGCCAACCCTAACTAACTCTCACGTGACGAGGGAACACTTCCCTATGTAATCCTAGGCAGAGAAGTGGAACAGTAGAACATGCCAGATGGCTTGAACTTAACGATTGAGATTAGGACAAATCCTAACAAAATTTTACTTATCTGACGAAGTTACCAGAAACGCCTTGGCAACTGTTAAATACGTACAGTAGGTAGCTTAGGACGACATTTTCTTGTCGTGATGATTCATGGCAAGCGAGACAGAGAAACCTACATTATTTCTGCGAAAAGCTAGCGGGTTAGCCCGCGAATGGTCGATGTTTGACGTCTTCGCTTTCCAATCCTGGCTCCAGCCTTTCATGTTAGCTGCCTATTACTTCACATTGGGTTACTTATGGACCCCCATAGGTAACCTTGTCATCGCAGTCATTATCCTTGCAGTCTTTGCGACATTCGAAGTTGGAACGTACGCCATGATGGTTCCAATTATGCCGAAGGTCGGAGGAGACTACATCTGGCAGTCGAGGATACTACATCCATTCATTGGATTCGTGCTTATCTTCGTAGGCTGGGCCATCGTCCTTCAGATGTGGGTTCCGATAATAGACGTCATCTACATCGAGCAGTCGTTTGCCCCCTTGGCGGCTATAGCAGGTAACCTGAATCTGGCTTTCTGGCTCACGAGCAATGATGGGATCTTCGTGACCAGTGTTATCTCAACTGTCGCCTTCATCATCATCTGTGCCCTAGGCATGAAGTTCTTTGCGACCACCCTCAAGGTTCTGTTCTGGATAGCTCTGGCGGGCCTGGTTATGGTTCTGGTTATTTTCGCCGTAACCTCACAGGCAACCTTCATAGCTGGATATAACGCCTTCTTCAAGAATACCTTTGGATATGCTGGAGCTAATGCCTTTAACGACACGATAAAAACAGCACAAAATTTGACGCTTATTCCTTCCAATACACCAAACAGCGCACCATGGGATGTGAGGACGAGCCTGCCCCTCGTGCCGTTGGTAACATTCTATGGAGTCTATGCCATATGGGGCGCCCCCATGTACGGCGAGGTAAAGGGGGCTGAATCCATAAAGAAAACCTTCTGGAGTATGCAAGCTGCAAACTGGCCGATGCAGATCCTCAATGTAGCCTATCTCCTCTTACTTTGGAACGTCGTAGGATTCAGGTTCTTCAACGCATCTGGGGCCTTGTACTGGTCGGGCCTTCCTCAAGGTGCTACCCTACAGCCTCTATTACCCTTCCCAGGCTGGTGGGTCTACTTCATGTTGGGTAGCAATTCATTTTCATTCATCCTCACAGCTTTCATTTTGATCGGTAACGGCCTCATGCTGGCCGTCATCTCAGGCGGGGAAAACTTCCTGCTGATATCAAGAATGGTTTTCGCGATGAGCTTCGATAGAATGCTGCCCGCAGTGCTCGCTCAGCTCCATACACGTAGAAGGATCCCTGGCTGGACCTACCTGTACATTACCATTGTGACAGTGATTCTTAGCTGGCTCTACGCGTACAACATCTTCAACTGGCGAGTGATAACCCTCGACGGCACCGTCGTCTTAGCGGTGGGCTTTGCCGCTACGGCCCTAGCCGCAGCCTTGCTACCCTTTAGGAAAAAGGAACTGTTCAAGAACTCTCCGGCGTCTAAGTACATGGTCGGCAAAGTTCCCCTCCTGACCATATGCGGCGTGATCTGGTTCGTCTTCTCCTTATGGTTCATGTGGTACTGGATTATAGATCCCTTATACGGCGTTAACGTCCCCACATCCGCCGCATTCTTGGGAGTGTGCTATGTTGCGACTGCTGTGTTCTTTGTAGTCTATAGATGGTACAGGAAGAGGCAGGGCATCGACGTAGACATGATCTTCAGGGAAATCCCAGGCGAGTAAAGCTGAACAAAATTTACGCGTGTGGATGAAGCTTCGTGACCGATTGAATCGTAGCCTTACAATGTTCGCCTAGAGCGTCAACCCAGCGGAATATCTGAACACGACTCGCTTTGACCCTAACCTTCGAGGAAGCGCATTCATCACTTTACGGTATGAATCTCTCGTATCGTAGTAGAGCTTCATAATGGGCGACTCGCCTTTGAGGTCCATGGCAAGCCTATTACTGTCGTTCAGAACAAGATGAGAACCTAATCCAGAGAATGGTCTGCTTTCGTCCTTACCCCATAGAACTGAGTTTCTCAGTTATCTTCGCCTCTTCTAGGGTTCGCTTGATCTCAGGGATTCAAGTCTTCAAAGCAAGGTTTCACGGGGGATAATGCTAGCGGATATCTACCGCTGCACCGCTGAAGTATTCGAGACTTTTACTGACCTTCGTGATTGAGTTAAATTTCCCCGTTCGCATTGCTAACCTTTCAACTCCGAAGCCAGCTCCAATCCATGGTTCGATGATTCCCCAGTTTTCATCCATAGGCTTCGGACCAAGAGCAGCCGAAGCGACTTCAACCCCGTCAACCCGAACGTCTAAGGTGGTGCCGTAGACCTCAGATGGTTTAGTTTCCAATTCGTATGCCGCAAAACCTAGCTCCTTCATTATTCTGTCGATCAGGTGTTGCAGTCGCGTCAACGGCTCCTTCTCGGGTGCCAACTCAACGAAGTTGAACATCGTAAACTCCTCGAGGTGGACTGCTCCCCTTGTCTCCCTGCGGAAACATGACCCCAACTCAAAAATCCTTACGGGCTTCCAAAGCCGCCTGAGTTTGCCCATGACTGCGTACAGGTTGGGAGCAAGCATGGGGCGAAGGCACCTCTTCTCATCAACCCAGAATATTTTATTCCACAGCTTGCTGCCTCTCACTATCCCCATTCTTTCGATGAATTTCCTAGAAATGATAGTGGGAGTCGCAACTTCAATGAAGCCAAGTCGAACGGCTGAGTCCACGAGTTGACCTTCGACAAGTCTTAGAATGGGTCTCCTCACGCCGTCTCTCAAATCCATTATCGCTTGGCGGTTTCTTCCGACAAACCGGCTGGCTACTTCCTCAAACGCCAAATCTCGCTCCTTTGCGCTCAAGAAGACTCTAGCTGCGTCGGGGGCTCCAAGCTCCATCAAGCGATGTTTCTGGCTTATCGTGAAAGGAATGGTCATCTTCAAACCGTCCAATGCGCCACTGCGAATTTCGCGAAACTCATGATTATCGTCTTCCAAAAATTTCTGGGCCAAGTCAGCTCGACTAGGAGTTGCAGATCATTCCCATATCCGACGCTTCCGTCGGCTAGACCGAAGCTGTTCGAATCCCGGTTCACGCTCAAAAGCCGGCGTCGCCGTCGCCAAAGGTTGCGGCATTCGACATCTGCCACAAATTTTCTTATAGGCCATACACTTCAGCAATCGGGTTGCTCTACCTCGCCGAGAATCTCTTACTCTGACTGCAACTTCGCAATCCATGGTTATCGACAGGTAGTCACCACTCTTCCTGAAGCCTTTAACGCTGTGCAGAATGCCCTTCCGGGAAGGGTAAAGTCTGTGCCGCGCAACTAAATCCGTGAGGTGTTCTCTCTTCTTGAACACCGTCGTCATGTGCTTCTGCTCCTGTTGCACATCGGGAGGCCCGGGTGTCGAACCCAGCTGCGAGGGGTTAGAACCCTCGAGGCCACCCCGGCCAACCTCCCATTAATTCCAACGATCGCACATATTGCGTAGTTAAGCCCGTCGCTTCGTTGCGAAAGTTGGAAATTAAGTATCGATGAGGGCCTAGATGAAATTTATTGTCTGCCGTTCGGTCTGGCAGGTTTAGATCGATTCATAGGAAGAGACATTTGGTACCAGAATCTTCGTAGCTTTTGCGCTGGGATTGATTGGTGTATGGACGTTTAGGAGACTCAGCAACAAAGTGGCCAACTTCCTAGGTCCATATCCGATCGACAAGGTGGCCATGGAATCATTCACATCGATCGTATCCATCCACGGAACGCTGAGAGAGAAAGTTGGACCAGGCTCATAGCCGCATCCCGCATCAAGACTGGTAGAGTTTATAGCCGGGCCTCGCTTTTTTCTGCGAGCCATTGAAGATTTGGATCAAGTGGCTATTTTGTCAGATGCCCATTTAGTCGTCCAGCCCCTTGGAAGACGAATGAGCGTCTCGATTGGTGAGAATATTTATTCAGTGACCAGATCGGCGGGAATAGCCAGTGATGCCTTCTGTGGGGGAAGAGGCTTGTGTGGTAAGTGCCGCATTATCATCCGCGAAGGAAGAGAACTGTTGAGCGATTTGGCCGAGTCCGAGGCAAGATTTCTGTCCAATACTGAGATCAGCGATGGGTATAGACTTGCATGTGAGACAATGGTGAAGAGTCCTGGAGACCTTGTGATTGAAATTCCAAGGGAAAGTCAGGTTAGGCGGCAACGCCTG
>Ga0187769_10000907_pt1 | contig 16411 bp, 12 predicted proteins | sample 0116_SJ02_MP02_1_FD_133140 | JGI IMG/M metagenome (GOLD analysis project Ga0187769, IMG submission 133140) | Tropical peat soil microbial communities from peatlands in Department of Meta, Colombia - 0116_SJ02_MP02_10_MG | ecosystem: Environmental > Terrestrial > Soil > Wetlands > Peat | place... | reverse complement strand
GCGCGCACCGCCGCCAATTCCGGCCTGCGGCTGCAGATCGCCATGAGCTACGGCGGCCGCTGGGACATCGTCCAGGCGGCCCAGCAGCTCGCGAGCGAATGCGCCAGCGGCGCGCTGCGCGCGCAGGATGTGAGCGAGGCGAGCCTTGCGGCGCGGCTGGCGCTCGCGGGACTCCCCGAGCCGGATCTGATGATCCGCACCGGCGGCGAGCAGCGCCTCAGCAACTTCCTGCTGTGGGATCTGGCGTACGCGGAGCTGTATTTCACGGCGCGCCTGTGGCCGGAGTTCACGGTGAGCGACCTCGCGGCGGCGCTCGAGTTCTTCGCCGGCCGCGAGCGGCGCTTCGGGATCACGGGCGCGCAGCGTCCCGCGGCGAAGGCGTGAGCCTTCCCGTGGCGGACGGTCTCGGCAAGCGCATCCTGACCGCGGTGGTGCTCGCCGCGGCGGCGCTGGCGATTCTGCTGCTGCTGCCGCAGTGGGTCACCGTCGCGGGGCTCACCGTGCTCGCGCTCGCCGGCGCCTGGGAATGGTCCGCGTTCCTGCTGCTCGCCTCCCCGGTATGGCGCGCCGGCTACGTGCTGCTGCTGGGCGCGCTGCTGTGGCTCGCGTGGCGCATATCGCTCACGCCTGCGGGGTGCGATCTGGTGCTCTGGGCCGCGGTGCTGTGGTGGCTCGCGGCGCTCGGCTGGGTGACGCTCGCACCGCGGCGCGTCGCGCCCTGGTCCGCGGCGCTCGCCGGGATCCTGGCGCTGGTGCCGGCGTGGCTCGCGCTCGTGCACCTGCGCGCATCGCCCGATGGCGCGCACTGGGTGCTGTTCGCGCTCGCGCTGGTGTGGGTGGCGGACATCGGCGCGTTTTTCTGCGGACGGCGCTTCGGACGCCTGCAGCTCGCGCCGCAGGTGTCGCCCCACAAGACCTGGGAAGGCGTGCTGGGGGGGATCGGCGCGAGCATGCTGGTGGCCGTCGCCGGGAGCCTGTGGTTCAGGTTGCCGCTCGCCGCCTTCCTGCCGCTCTCGCTCGCCGCCGTCGCCTTCTCCATCGTCGGTGATCTCACCGAGAGCCTGCTCAAGCGCTTCGCCGGCATGAAGGACAGCGGCCGCCTGTTCCCCGGGCACGGCGGGGTCATGGATCGCATCGACAGCCTCACGGGTGCGGCGCCGGTGCTGCTGTTCGGGCTGCGCCTCATGGGAGTGCTCGCATGATCGGCGTCGCCGTGCTCGGCTCGACCGGCTCGGTCGGGGAGAACACCCTCGATGTGCTCGCGCGCCATCGTGAGCGTTTCCATCTCGTGGCGATCGCGGCCAACAGCAACGCCGCCAAGCTCGCGCGGCAGGTTCTCGCCTGGCAGCCCGCGTACGCGGCGCTCGCCGATGAGACTGCCGCCGGGGAGCTGCGGGCGCTCATCGGCGAGCGGGCTCCGGGTACGCGCCTGCTCGCAGGCCCGGGCGCGCTGGAAGAGCTCGCGCTGCTGCCGGAGGCCGAGTGCGTGATGGCCGCCATCGTCGGCGCCGCGGGCCTGCGCTCGACGCTCGCGGCGGCGCGCGCCGGCAAGCGCCTGCTGCTCGCCAACAAGGAGTCGCTGGTGATGGCGGGACCGCTGCTCGTCGCCGCGGTCAACGCGTCCGGCGCGCTGCTGGTGCCGATCGACAGCGAGCACAACGCCATCTTTCAGTGCCTGCCGCCGGGCGTGAGAACCGGGATCGCACCGCCGGGGCTGCGGCGCGTGCTGCTCACCGCCTCCGGCGGGCCCTTCCGCGACACGCCGGCGGAGGCGCTCGCTGCCGTCACACCGGAAGCGGCGCTCGCGCATCCCACCTGGGTCATGGGCCGCAAGATCTCGGTGGACTGCGCCACGCTCATGAACAAGGGCCTGGAGCTGATCGAGGCCTGCCTGCTCTTCGGGCTCACTCCACAGCAGGTGCAGATCCTGGTGCATCCGCAGAGCATCGTGCATTCGCTCGTGGAATACGCCGACGGGTCGGTGCTCGCGCAGCTCTCTGCGCCCGACATGCGCACGCCGATCGCGCACGCGCTCGCGTGGCCTGAGCGCATCGACTCCGGTGTAGAATTCCTCGACCTGCTCAAGTCGGGGCGGCTCGAGTTCCGGGCGCCCGACACCGACAAGTTCCGCTGCCTGGCACTGGCGCAGGCCGCGGCGCGCGCCGGCGGACTGCACCCGGTGGTGCTGAACGCTGCCAACGAGGTCGCAGTCGAGGCTTTCCTCGAGCGGCGATTGAACTTTCCCGGCATCGCGGCGGTCATTGAAGCCGTAGTGGAGCGGGGCACCGGGGGAGCGATCGGTGATCTGGAGGATGTCCTCGCCGCCGATGCGGAAGGGAGAGCACGTGCCCGTGAGCGGATTGCACGTCTGGCAGGCAACGCAGCGGTGAGGGGCGCCCACGCATGAGTCTCATCTGGTACGTGGTGTGGTTTGTCGTCGCCGTGGGCCTGCTCGTCACGGTGCACGAGTTCGGCCATTTCTGGGTCGCGCGCCGCCTCGGCTTCCGGGTGCTGCGATTCTCCGTGGGCTTCGGCCGGCCGCTGCTGACGCACGTCGCCGGCGCCGACCGCACCGAGTACGTTCTCGCCGCGATCCCGCTCGGCGGCTACGTGAAGCTGCTCGATGAGCGCGAGGGGCCGGTCGCGCCGAGCGAGCTGCCGCGCTCTTTCACGCGCCGCCCCCCGTGGCAGCGCATCCTGGTGCTCGCCGCCGGTCCCGCCTTCAACATCGTGTTCGCGGTGCTCGTCCTCTGGGGCATGCTCTGGGCGGGCGGTGTGACCGAGGTGCGGCCGCGCGTCGGGGAGGTGACCGCCGGCTCCATCGCTGCGGCGGCGGGACTGAAGTCGGGCGATGAGATCAGCGCCCTCAACGGCGCCCCGGTCGCCGGTCAGCGCGATGTGGTCTTCGGCCTGCTCGATGCCATGAGCGCGCGCGGCGAAGCCACGCTCGGCCTGCGCGGCAGCGACGGCGCGGTGCGCCAGGCGCGGCTCAGCGTGCCCGATGCGGCCGAGCGGCGCCACCTCACCGAGCCCGCGGAGCTGTTCCGCGGACTCGGCTTCCAGTTCTGGACGCCGCCCGTGCCGGCGGTGCTGGGGCCGGTCACGCCCGATGGCCCGGCGGCGCGCGCGGGGCTCGCCGCGGGCGATCGCATCATCGCCATCGACGGAGTGCCGATGGCGGATTTTCGCCAGATCGTCGCGTACATCAGCGCCCGTCCCGGCGAGCGGATCACCATCGACTATCAGCGCGGTGATGCCGCGCACCGCGTGCAGCTGCAGGTGGCGAGCGAAGAGGCGGGCGGCAAGCGCATCGGCCGCATCCGCGTCATGCAGCCGCGCAGCGTGCCCTACCCGGCGAGCATGCTGCTGCACACCGACCTGGGTCCTGCCGGGGCGCTGGTGCGCGCCGGCGGCGAAGGGTGGAGCATGACGCTGCTGCAGGCGCGGCTGTTCTGGCGCATGGTGCTCGGCAAGGTCTCGCTGAAGAATCTGAGCGGGCCGCTGTCGATCGCCGAATTCGCCGGCGACTCCGCGGAGGCGGGTGTGGCCGCGTTCCTCGGCTTCCTGGTCCTCATCTCGCTGTCGCTGGGATTTCTCAATCTGCTGCCGATCCCGATCCTCGATGGCGGACAGATCCTCTTCCAGCTCGTGGAGTGGCTGAAGGGCAGCCCGCTCTCGGAGCGGGCTCAGGCCGTGGGGCAGCAGGTTGGCATCGCGCTCCTCATCGTCCTGATGGGTGTCGCGCTCTATAACGATATTGCGCGTCAGTTCGGTTGAGTACTGAGCAGGCCGCACGGCCGCAGGTCGTGCGCCCCGGGGAGGCATGCGTGCGCGCGGCACTGCAGGGGTGAATGTGAAGAGTCACCGGTGATCGGTATAAAGAACAAGGCGCACTGCGCCGGCGCGGATCGCAGCAGGACGTGCCCGGCGCTCGTGCTCGCCGCGCTGCTTTTGCGCTGCCTGCCGGCGCCTGCGCAGGAGCCGCTGCCCGCGCCCGCTGCCGTGCCGGAGCCCCCGGCGGCGGAGTTCACCGTCGGGGATATCAGGATCGAAGGCCTGCAGCGCGTCTCCGAAGGCACGGTCTACAACTACCTGCCGGTGAACATCGGCGATCACCTCACCCCGCAGCGCGTGCGCGAGGCGATCCGCGCGCTCTATACCACCGGGTTTTTCCGCGACGTGCAGCTGCGCCGCGACGGCAACACCCTCATCGTCGTCGTGCTCGAGCGCCCCTCGATCGAGAGTTTCGAGATCACCGGCAACAAGGACATCAAGACCGAGGATCTGCAGAAGTCGCTCCGCGGCGTGGGACTCGCCACCGGCAAGACCTTCGACCGCTCGGTGCTCGAGGACGTGACCCAGTACCTCACCGACCAGTACTTCGCCCGCGGCAAGTACGGCGTGAGGATCGACTCCAAGGTGGAGGAGGAGGCCGGCAACCGCGTGAAGATCAAGATCGACATCAAGGAAGGCTCGCGCGCCAAGATCCGCCAGATCAACATCGTCGGCGCCACGAAATTTCCCCAGAAAGACATCCTCGAGACGCTGGAGCTGAAAACCCCCAACTGGCTCTCGTGGTACAAGCAGGACGACCGCTATTCGCGCGAGTCGCTGCAGGGTGACCTGGAGAAGATCCGCAACTACTACATGGACCGCGGCTACGCCAACTTCCAGATCGAATCCACCCAGGTGGCGATCGCGCCCGAGAAGGAAGACATCTTCATCACCGTCAATGTGGACGAGGGCCAGGTCTACAAGGTGTCGGAGATCAAGATGGGAGGCACCTTCGTCGTGCCCCGGGCGCAGCTCGAGCAGCTGATCCTCATCCACCCGGGCGACACCTTCAACCGCAAGCTGATCACCTCCTCCCAGGAGCTGATGCAGAACCGCATGGGCCGCGATGGCTACGCCTTCGCCAAGGTCGACCCGGTGCCGACCGCCGACAATGCCCAGCACACCGTGGCGCTCACTTTCTTCGTGGATCCCGGCAACCGCGTGTACGTGCGCAACATCTCCTTCACCGGCGCCAACCGCATCAACGACGAGGTGCTGCGCCGCGAGATGCGCCAGCTCGAGGGCGGCTGGCTGTCGAACACCTCGCTCGAGCGTTCCAAGCAGCGCCTCCAGCGCCTGCCGTACGTGAAGTCGGTCGATTTCGAGACCACTCCGGTCGCCGGCGCGCCGGACCTGGTGGATGTGAACTTCAAGATCGAGGAGGGGCCGGCGTCGCAGCTCTCCGGCGGCATCGGCTACTCGGAGACCTACAAGTTCCTGCTCAATGGCAGCTTCGCGGACGCCGATTTCCTCGGCACCGGCCAGCGTATCGCGGTGCAGCTGAACGGCGGCGCCTTCAGCAAGGTGTATACGCTCCAGCACACCAACCCGTACACCGACATCGACAACCTGCAGCGCAGCGAATCGATCACCTACAGCGACGTCACGCAGTTCGTGTCCTCTTCCTCGAACTTCTCCTCGCAGACGATCAGCCTCGGGCCCACCTGGGCCTATCCGATCACCGAGTTCATGTACCTGCGCTTCGGCGGCACGTTCAACAGCTCGCAGCTGCTCACCAACTCGCTCAGCAGCGCGCTGCAGGCGCAGGAATGGGTGCAGCAGAACGGCCACCCCTACAGCCGCCTGGCGCACGATGATGCCACCAACAACTACTACCTCTTCTACGGCACGAACTTCACCACCACGGAAGGGGTGGTGGGCTGGGACTGGGATACGCGCAACCGCACGCTGTTTGCCAACCGCGGCATGCGCACCTCGGTATCGTTCTCGGCGACCGTGCCGGGGAGCGATGTCAAGTACTGGGTCGGCAACTACCAGTTCATCAAGTACGTGCCCGTATGGCGCGGCTGGACGCTCTCCTTCTTCGAGGGCATCGACTACGGGGCGCCTTTCGGCGACACCACCGCGGTGCCGCCCTACCGGCAGTTCTTCGGCGGCGGCCCGGACAACGTGCGCGGCTTCCGTGAGAGCCGCCTGGGACCGAAGGACCAGTTCGGCAATCCCTACGGCGGCAACATGCGTATCACCAGCCAGAACGAGTTGATCTTCCCCATGCCCGCGAAATACGCGCAGACTGCCCGGGTGAGCGCGTTCTTCGACATGGGCGGCGTATACGAGACCAGCGAGCGGATCAAGTTCTACGGCCCGGACGGTGTGACGCCGGACTGCTACACCTTCCGCTGCGAAGGTCTCAAGCGCTCGGTGGGCGTCGCCGTGCAGTGGCTGGCGCCGCTCGGGCTGTTCCGCTTCAGTCTGGGGCTGCCGCTGAACGCCAAGCGCGGCGACGGCGTCACCACCTGGGGCGATGAGACCGAGGTCTTCCAGTTCTCCGTGGGTAATGCCTTTTAATTAGGCAAGCCGCCGGGGCCCGTTGTACGCGATACTAGGAGTTTCAGGCCGGGGCGCGGCAGCGCTGCGGCGGTCACCCACAGTCACACACGAGGGTAGGAGCTTCCGTGAAGCGTTCGATCAGCAGCAGATGGGCGGTTGCATTGATGGCGGCAGGTTGTGCACTCGCCGCGTTGCCGGCTTGGGCCGAGCCGAAGGTCGGCATCGTTGATTTCCAGCGCCTCGCGGAGGAGTCCCCGCAGGGCAAGGCGGTCAATGACGCCATGCGGGCCGAGTTTGCCCCGCGCCAGCGCACACTCGAGGCACAGGGGCAGGCGGTGAAGGCCAAGCAGGACAAGCTGCAGAAGGACGGCGCCACGATGACGGAAGACCAGCGCGCGCGCGCCGAGAAGGACCTGCGGGACGGCGCGCGCGAGCTCGAGCGCGCCCGCGCCGAGGCCCAGGATGACTTCAACGCGCGGCGCAACGAGGAGATGTCGCGGCTGCAGCGGACGCTCCTCGAGGAGGTGCGCAACTACGCCAAGGCGCAGAACTACGATGTGGTGCTCGCCGGCGAGGTGGTGCTCTACCACACGCCGAGCTACGACATCACGCCCGGCGTGCTGACGGCCCTGCAGGCGCGCGGCGCGGCCTCTCCCCCGGCGAAGCCCGCGACGACACCGGCGCCCGCAGCCGCCCCGGCGCCCAAACCGCAGACCAAGTAGCTCGGTGCGCGAGCGCTGAGCGCCACGCGGTCCCGCAGCCATGCCGGTCACGCTCGGGGAGCTCGCCGTGCGCTTCGGCTGCGAGCTGCGCGGCGATCCGGACGTGCGCATCGAGCGGGTGGCGACGCTCGCGAACGCGGACGCGCACGCGCTCAGCTTTCTCGCCAACCCGCGCTACCGCAAGGAGCTCGCCGGCACCCGCGCCGCCGCGGTGGTGCTGAGCGCGGCGAGCGCCGCTGACTGTCCGGCGGCGATGCTGCTTGCGGAGAACCCGTATGCGACTTACGCGCGCATGGCGGCGCTGCTGCATCCGCCGCCGCCGCTCAACCCCGGCGTGCACCCGAGCGCGGTGATCGCCGCGAGCGCGCGCATCGCTGCCGATGCGGAGATCGGCGCGGGCGCGGTCCTCGGGCCGGACGTGACCGTGGGTGCGCGAGTCCTCGTCGGCCCGCAGTGCGTGCTCGCTGCCGGAGTCACGCTCGCGAGCGATGTGCGCCTGATCGCACGCGTGACGCTCGGCCGGGGCGTGACGGTCGGCGCGCGCAGCGTGCTGCAGCCGGGAGCGGTGGTCGGCGCCGACGGCTTCGGCTTCGCGCCCGAGAAGGGGCAGTGGCTCAAGGTGCCGCAGCTCGGCACCGTGCGCATCGGGCCCGACGTCGAGATCGGTGCCAACACCACCATCGACCGCGGGGCGATCGAGGATACCGTGATCGAGGAGGGCGTGAAGCTCGACAACCTCATCCAGATCGCACACAACGTACGGGTAGGAGCGCACACGGCGATCGCTGCCTGCAGCGGCGTCTCCGGCAGCACCACCATCGGCAGGCGCTGCATGATCGGCGGCGGGGTGGGCTTTGCCGGCCACATCAGCATCGCCGATGACGTCGTGATCACCGGCTTCTCGGCGGTGACCCACTCGATCGCGAGCGCGGGCGTATACTCGAGCACGCTTCCGATCGAGGAGGCACGCACCTGGCGCCGCCTGGTGGCACACTTCAAGCGCATCGCCCGGCTCGAGGGCCGGCTGCGCAGGCTCGAGCGCAGCGCCGGCATCGCATCCCCGCAGGAAGACGATCATGACTGAGCCGGTGCAACTCGACATCCTGGCGATCTTCGAGCGGCTGCCGCATCGCTATCCGTTCCTGCTGGTCGACCGCGTGCTCGAGTGCCGTCCGGGCGAGAGCATCCGCGCGCTTAAGAACGTGACCTTCAACGAGCCGTTCTTCCCCGGGCACTTTCCGCATCGGCCGGTGATGCCGGGCGTGATGATCATCGAGGCGCTGGCGCAGGCCGCCGGGATCCTGTGCTTCATCACCGTGAATGTGATCCCGGACCACAACACGCGCTTTTACTTCGTCGGCATCGACAAGGCGCGCTTTCGCCGGCCCGTCGTGCCCGGCGACCAGCTGCTGCTCACCGCGCAGCTCGAGCGCTCCTTCAAGGGCATCTGGCGCTTTTCCACGGCGGCGCTCGTGGACGGTCACGAGGTGGCGCATGCGGACATGATGGTGACGCCGGAGGCCGGCCGGTGATCGACGCCCGTGCCGTCGTCTCGCCCGAGGCGCAGCTCGCCGCGGACGTGAGCGTCGGGCCCTTCAGCATCATCGGCCCGCACGTGCAGATCGGGCCGCGCACCGTGATCGGCCCGCACGCGGTAGTCAACGGCCCGACCACGATCGGCGCCGACAACCGCATCTTCCAGTTTGCCTCCATCGGCGATGCCCCGCAGGACAAGAAGTACCAGGGCGAGCCCACAAGGCTCGAGATCGGCGACCGCAACGTGTTTCGCGAGAGCTGCACCATCAACCGCGGCACCACGCACGACAAGGGCGTGACGCATATCGGCAGCGACAACCTGTTCATGGCGTTCTCGCACGTCGCCCACGACTGCGTGATCGGCAACCAGACCGTGTTCGCCAACTGCGCCTCGCTCGCCGGTCACGTGGAGATCGGCGACTGGGCGATTCTCGGCGGCCTTACCGCCGTGCACCAGTTCGTCCGGATCGGGGCGCACGCGTTCCTCGGCGGTGGCGCGGTGCTGCGGGGCGATGTGCCGCCGTATGTCATGGTGGCCGGCAACCCCGCCACACCCCACGCGGTGAACGCCGAGGGCCTCAGGCGACGCGGCTTCAGCGAGGAGCAGATCCGCCGCATCCGCGAGGCCTACCGCACCGTGTACCGCTCGGAGATGAAGCTCGCGGAGGCGCTCACGGCGCTCGCGCCGCTCGCGCAGGCGCATCCCGAGATCCGCGTCTTCGTCGAGTTCATCCAGGCCTCCACGCGCAGCCTGGCGCGATGAGCAGCGCCGGGCCGCTGCGCGTCGGGATCGTGGCGGGCGAGCACTCCGGCGATCAGCTCGGGGCCGCGCTGATCGCGGCGCTGCGCGCGCGCTCCCCCGGGGTGCGCTGCTTCGGCGTGGCGGGACCGAAGATGATCGCCGCCGGCTGCGAGGCCTGGGCGGGCGCGGATGAGCTCGCGGTGATGGGCCTCGCGGAGGTCCTGCGCCACCTGCCGAGGCTGCTGCGCCTGCGCGCGCAGCTGCTGCGGCGCTTCACCGCCGCGCGTCCGCAGGTGTTCGTCGGCATCGACTCACCCGAGTTCAATCTGCAGCTCGCCCGCGGTCTCAGGCGTGCCGGCATCCGCACTGTGCAGTACGTGAGTCCCCAGGTCTGGGCATGGCGCCAGGGCCGGGTGCGCACCATCGGCAGCTGCTGCGATCTGGTGCTGTGCCTGCTGCCCTTCGAGAGCGAGTTCTACGCGCGCCATTCAGTGCGTGCGGTGTTCGTCGGACACCCGCTCGCCGATCAGATCCCGCTCTGCGTGGATCGTGATGCCGCGCGCCGGGCGCTCGGGCTCGCGGGGGAGGGTCCGCTCGTCGCGCTCCTGCCCGGGAGCCGGGTGAGCGAGGTGGCGCGGCTCGGCGCGCCCTTCGTCGCCGCGGCCGCCTGGATCGCAGCCAAGCGCCCGGACTGCCGCTTCATCGCCCCCATGGCCTCGCGGCAGACGCGTGCGCTGTTCGCGCGGCAGATCGCGCAAGCCCCGGCACCGGTTGCGATTCACCTGCTGGATGGACAGGCGCAGCCGGCGCTCGCGGCCGCGGATGGGGCGATCGTCGCCTCGGGGACCGCAACCCTCGAGACCCTCCTCACCGGGCGGCCGATGGTGGTCGCCTACCGGGTGAGCGCCCTCACGGCGTTCGTGTTGCGGAGCCTGCGCCTCGTGAAGGTGCGATACTTCTCGCAGCCGAACCTGCTCGCGGGGAGGGCGCTGGTGCCGGAGTTCTTTCAGGAGCAGGTGACGGGCGCGGCGCTCGGCGATGCCCTGCTGCGCGAGCTCGCCGACCCCGCGCACCTTAAGGAGCTGCGCGATGAGTTCTCCGCGGTGCACCGCGCGCTGCGCCGCGGTGGCGCGGAGCTTGCGGCGGAGGCGATCATGGCGTTGGTGGCGGCAGGTGGCGAGCGGCAGGTCTGAGAAGGCGTGAGCGCGATGCGGGCAGTGCGGGGTGTGGAGACTGCGCGCGTCGCCGGTGTCGATGAGGCCGGCCGCGGGCCGCTCGCCGGACCGGTGGTCGCGGCGGCGGTGATCCTGCACCCGCGGCGGCGCATCCGCGGGCTCGCGGATTCCAAGGTCTTGAGTCCCGCCGAGCGCGCCCGGCTCGCACCCATCATCCGCGCCCGCGCGCTCGCCTTCGGCATCGGCTGGGCCGACCGCGAGGAGATCGACACCCTGAACATCCTCGAGGCGACACTGCTGGCGATGCGCCGGGCGCTGCTCGCGCTGCCGGTGCCGCCGACGCACGTCCTCATCGACGGCAACCGCTGCCCGTGCCTCGCCGATCTGCCGCTCGCGTGCACCCTCGAAGCGGTCGTCGACGGCGATGCCAGCGTCGCCGCGATCAGCGCGGCCTCGATCCTCGCCAAGACCTGCCGCGACGCCATGATGGCGGCGCTCGATGCCTGCTACCCGGGATTCGAGCTCGCCGTGCATAAAGGCTATGCAACACCCGCCCATCTCGAGGCCCTGCAGCGGCGCGAGCCCTCGCCGCAGCACCGCCGCTCTTTCAGTCCGCTGAAGGCGGGGGGCGAGCCCTTGACACTGCCCGGCGAGGAGACTTAAGAGGCCCCGATGCCCCAGGCCTTCGTCCACCTGCGCCTGCACACCGAGTTCTCGCTCCTCGACAGCGTGGTGCGCGTCCCGGAGCTCGTCGCGGCGGTGGCCGCCGCTGGCATGCCCGCGGTCGCGGTGACCGATCAGAACAATCTGTTCGCCATGGTGAAGTTCCACGGTGAAGCGCTCAAGGCCGGGATCAAGCCGCTCGTGGGCGTAGATCTCCTGGTGTGCGAGGAGGGCGAGCGGCCGGCGCCGACGCGCCTGACGCTCATCTGCCAGTCGCAGTCGGGCTATCGCAATCTCGCGCGCCTTCTTACCCGCGCGTACCTCGAAGGCCAGGAGCGTGGCACGCCGTGCATCGCGCGCGGCTGGCTGTCGGCCGCTTCGCTCGAGGGGCTGATCGCGCTTTCGGGCGCCGCGGAAGGCGACATCGGCCGTGCGCTCACCAACGCGCGCGAGCGCGACGCCGAGCGGCTGCTCGCGGCCTGGCAGGCGCTCCTTCCGGGTCGCTTCTACCTCGAGCTGCAACGCCTGGGCAAGCCTTCCGAGGAAACCTACATTGCCGGCGCGGTGGCGCTCGCCGCACGTTGCGGCGTGCCGGTGGTCGCGACCAACGACGTGCGTTTCCTCGAGGCCGGGCAGTTCGAGTCGCACGAGGCGCGCGTATGCATTCACGACGGCACGCTGCTCGGGGACCCGGGCCGCGTACGCCGTTACACGCGCCAGCAGTACCTGCGCACTCCGCAGGAGATGGCGGCGCTGTTTGCCGATGTGCCCGAGGCGCTCGCGAACTCGGTGGAGATCGCCCGCCGCTGCAGCCTGCTGCTGAAGCTCGGCGAGCCGTGTCTGCCGCAGTACCCGCTGCCCTCGGGAGTGAGCACCGAGGAGTTTCTGCGCGCGGAGAGTGCCCGCGGCCTCAGCGAGCGCTTCCCCGGCACTGCCGGCGTGCCGGCCGGGCACCGCGAGCGCCTCGAGCGCGAGCTCGAGGTGATCTGCCAGATGGGCTTTGCCGGCTATTTTCTCATCGTCGCAGATTTCATCCGCTGGGCACGCGGGCACGGCGTGCCGGTGGGCCCCGGCCGCGGCTCGGGGGCGGGATCGCTGGTCGCCTACACGCTCGGCATCACCGATCTCGATCCGATCCGCTACGACCTGCTGTTCGAGCGCTTCCTCAATCCCGAGCGCGTCTCGATGCCCGACTTTGACATCGACTTCTGCATGGACGGGCGCGATAAGGTCATCGATTACGTGGCGGGCAAATACGGCCGCGACCGGGTCTCGCAGATCATCACCTACGGCACCATGGCAGCCAAGGCGGTGGTGCGGGATGTCGGCCGGGTGCTCGGCATGACCTACGGCTACGTCGACCGTATCGCCAAGCTCATTCCCTTCGAGCTCGGCATCACGCTGGATGCGGCACTGGAGAAGGAGCCCGAGCTCAGGCGGCTCTACCAGGGCGAGGATGAGGTGCGCAACCTCATCGACCTCGCGCGCTCGCTCGAGGGACTCACGCGCAACGCCGGCATGCACGCCGGCGGCGTGGTGATCGCGCCCTCGGCCCTCACCGACTTCACGCCGCTGTATTGCGATGCCGCCGGCGGGAGCGTGGTCACCCAGTTCGACAAGGACGACCTCGAGGCCGCCGGGCTCGTGAAGTTCGATTTCCTCGGGCTGCGCACGCTCACCGTGATCGACCGCGCGGTCGCGCTCGTCAACCGCGAGCGCCCCGCGGGAGCTGCGGCGCTCAACATGAGCACGCTGCCCATGGACGACGCGGCGACCTACGCGCTGCTCAAGTCCTGCCGCACCACTGCGGTGTTCCAGCTCGAGTCGCGCGGCATGAAGGACCTGATCCGCCGGCTGCAGCCCGACTGCTTCGAGGACATCGTGGCGCTGGTGGCACTGTTCCGGCCCGGTCCGCTGCAATCGGGCATGGTCGATGAGTTCATGAACCGCAAGCACGGCAAGAGCGACGCGCCCATCGACTACCTGCACCCGAACCTCGAGCCGATCCTGAAGCCCACCTACGGGGTGATCCTGTACCAGGAGCAGGTCATGCAGATCGCGCAGGTGCTGGCCGGGTACACGCTCGGCGGCGCGGACCTGCTGCGGCGTGCAATGGGCAAGAAGAAGCCCGAGGAGATGGCGCAGCAGCGCTCGGTATTCGTGAGCGGCGCGGTCGCGCGCGGCGTGCGCGAGCAGCGCGCCGCGCACATCTTCGACCTGATGGAGAAATTCGCCGGCTACGGCTTCAACAAGTCGCATTCGGCCGCCTACGCGCTGCTCTCTTACCAGACCGCATATCTCAAGGCGCACCACCCGGCGCAGTTCATGGCGGCGGTGCTGTCCGCCGACATGGATCACACCGACAAGGTGGTCACGCTCATCAACGAATGCGCCGACATGGGACTTACGGTGCTCTCGCCCGACGTCAACGCCTCACGCTACGAGTTCACCGCCTGTGGCGAGCGCAGCATCCGTTACGGCCTCGGGGCGGTGCGCGGCGTCGGCCGCGGTGCGGTCGAGGCGCTGATCGCCGAGCGCGAGGCGCACGGGGCTTTCCTCGGACTCGAGGACCTGTGCCGGCGGCTCGACCTGCAGAAGGTGAACCGCCGCGTACTGGAGGCGCTGCTGCGCTCGGGGAGTCTCGATGCGCTCGGGCCCAACCGTGCCACGCTCATGGATCGCCTCCCTGCCGCCATGCAGCTCGGCGAGCAGAACACGCGCGCCGTGATTGCCGGCCAGAACGATCTGTTCGGGCTCGCAGCCCCCGAGCGCGCGAGCGCGGCGCCCGTGCGCAGCGCGGTAGCGCTCGCGGAGTGGAGCGAGGCGGTACGCCTCGCCGGCGAGCGCGAGACGCTCGGCCTGTATCTCAGCGGTCACCCGCTCGCGCGCTTCGCCTCGAGCCTGCCGCGGCTCGTGTCCCATCGCATTGCGGACCTCGTGAGCGACCGGCCGGCACCCGCCTTCGAGGGCGGGCGCTTCGGCGCGGGGAAACCCGTCACGGTCGCCGGACTCATCGATGAGGTGAAGAAGCGCGGCTCGCGCGTGGTGCTCACCCTCGATGATCGCAGCGGGCGCATCGAGGTGCTGCTGTTCGAGGAGACCTGGCAGAAGCACCGCGACCTCATCGCCAAGGATGCGCTCGTGCTGGTGGAGGGGCTGCTGCGCTTCGATGAGTTCAGCGACGGCTGGCGGCTTGCGGCCCGGCGCATCACCGAGCTCGACAAGGTGCGCGAGGAGGAGGCACGGCGGCTGGTGATCCGCTGCGCGCACGCCGACCTCGCACTCCTTAGCGAGCGGCTCGCCGCGGTGCTCGCGCCCTGGCGTCCCGGCCCCTGCCCGGTGACCCTCGAGTACACCGCAGCCCGGGCGACCGGCGCGCTGACCCTCGGGCCCGAATGGACGGTGCGCGCGACGCGCGAGCTGCTCGATGAGCTCGAAGGACTCGTGGGCCGCGGCGCCGTGCAGGTGGTGTATGGCGCCCCGCCGGTGAGCCCCGGCAGCTCATTCTCCGCCGGCCGCTGAGTTGCGGTACCCTTCGCAGCCTTATGGCCGTCTCGTTCCTGGATTTCGAACAACCGATCGCTGAGCTCGAGGCGAAGATCGAGGAGCTGCGGCACGTGACCTCCGATTCCGAGGTCAACATCCAGGACGAGATTGCGCGGCTGCAGGCGAAGAGCCGCCAGCTCACGCAAAGCATCTTCGCCAACCTCACTCCCTGGCAGATCACGCAGCTCGCCCGCCATCCGCACCGCCCCTACACGCTCGATTACGTGAACGCGATCTGCACGGAGTTCAGCGAGCTGCACGGGGACCGCATGTATGCCGATGACGGCGCCATCGTCGGCGGGCTCGCGCGCGTCGCTGAGCGCGCGGTCATGATCATCGGCCATCAGAAGGGCCGCGACACCAAGGAGCGGGTGCGCCGCAACTACGGCATGCCGAAGCCGGAAGGCTACCGCAAGGCGCTGCGCCTGATGCGCCTCGCCGAGCGCTTCGGCCTCCCGCTCCTGACGCTGATCGACACCCAGGGCGCCTATCCCGGCGTCGGAGCGGAGGAGCGCGGCCAGAGCGAGGCGATCGCCCGCAATCTCTTCGAGATGTCGGTGCTGCGCATCCCCATCATCACCGTGGTCACCGGCGAGGGCGGCTCGGGCGGCGCGCTCGGCATCGGGGTGTGCGACCGCCTGCTGATGCTCCAGTACAGTACCTACTCGGTCATCTCCCCGGAGGGCTGCGCCTCGATCCTGTGGAAAAGCCAGGACAAGAAGGAGGTGGCGGCGGAAGCGCTCAACCTCACCGCCGACCGGCTGCAGAAGCTGGGCCTGGTCGATGAGATCATCGAGGAGCCGCTCGGCGGCGCACACCGCGACCCCGCCGCGGTCGCAGCGAGCCTGAAGGCCGCAATCATGCGCCACCTCGATGAGCTCGAGGCCGTGCCGCGGGATCAGCTGCGCGCGGCGCGTGCGGCGAAGATCGCCGGCTTCGGCGTGTTTGCCGAAAACGCCGCCTGAGAGTTCCTGCGGAGCGCCCGGTGAGTTATGGACCGCGCTGGCTGCAGCAGCGCCTCGCGCGGCTGCTTCCGGAGTTCCCCCGGGTCGCCGTGTGCGTCGCCTTCAGCGGTGGCGCGGACTCCACCGCGCTGCTCGCGGCGCTCGCCGCGTTGCGGCGTCCGCCGCTGCGGGTCCGCGCGCTGCACGTGGATCACCGGCTGCAGCCGCACTCATCAAGCTGGAGCGCGCATTGCCGCCGCGTGGCGCGCGCGCTCGGCGTGCCGCTCAGCGTGCGCACCGCGACCATCGAGCGGCGGCGCGGCGAGTCGCCCGAAGCCGCGGCGCGCGCGGCGCGCTACCGGCTGCTCGCGGCGGCGCTCACCGATGGTGAGGCGCTCCTCACCGCGCACCATCAGGACGATCAGCTCGAGACCGTGCTGCTGCAGCTGCTGCGCGGGGCGGGCGTCGCGGGGCTTGCGGCCATGCCTGCGGTCGCGCCGTTCGCGCGCGGCCTGCTCGTGCGCCCCCTGCTGCCGCTGCCGCGCGCGCAGCTCACCGCCTGGGTGCGCGCGCGGGGCCTGAAGTGGGTGGAGGACGAGAGCAATGCGCTGCTGCGCCCCGACCGTAATTACCTGCGCGCACGCGTGCTGCCGCTGCTGCGTGAGCGCTGGCCTTCGGTGGCGGCGACGGTAGCGCGCACCGCGCGCCACGCCGCGGAGGCCCAGCGCTTGCTCGATG
>Ga0187769_10000906_pt1 | contig 16412 bp, 10 predicted proteins | sample 0116_SJ02_MP02_1_FD_133140 | JGI IMG/M metagenome (GOLD analysis project Ga0187769, IMG submission 133140) | Tropical peat soil microbial communities from peatlands in Department of Meta, Colombia - 0116_SJ02_MP02_10_MG | ecosystem: Environmental > Terrestrial > Soil > Wetlands > Peat | place... | reverse complement strand
CCCCTGGATCGTACCGAAGATCGCTCTGCGAGGGCCGTCGTACGAGAGGTAAAAACCGTTGCGGCCGGCATACTGGCGATAGGTTTCCAGGCTGCCAAAGAATCGTGGCTTTTCGACATACGGCCCACCATCCTCGGGACAAAACACATCACAATTGCCGCAATCATTGCAGGCATCCGCGTAGTTGCCCAGTTGGTGAGCTTCGCCCACTTGGAAGACGCCACCCGGTATGGGTGTGGCCCGGCCGTCCGGCGTCAAGAGGTAGTTGACGTACGCAATCTCAGCGGGCTCGGTCTCGTACACGAAATTTGAGTCGTTCGGGCAGACTGGAACACATTGGTCGCAGTTGATGCAGTCGTAGAGCCATAGGTGCGACCCGATCTTTCGTGGCGCCGCTTGATTGTGCTCCGAGCGGTAGCGCATCTCGCTCGTGGCCTGACAAACGAGCCCCGGTGTATTCATTTGCCCAGCGGTCTCCACGAGTTCGCGCGCGAAACCCGCCAACCGCGCCCGCAGCGCCCCTGCCGCTGGTGGAGGCAGGCCGGCTGCGACTCCCCTTTCGAAATCTTGCGCCAGCCCCTCGCAAACGGATGCTAGCGGAATCTCCGGAGTAGCGAGCCAGCGCTTCAGTTGGGCCGGTAATGTGCTCCTCAGGAACTCCTCGGCGCGGGTGGAACACGCTGTTGCTCCCGGAGTCGCGGCGGCCACAGCCTTGCGCAGTCCGCTGATCACCTGCTCAATCACCGCTTCGGCTTTCCCGGTGTAGCGCACGATGAAGTCCGGAATGCGCGTTACGCCCAGCGCCAGCATGCTGGCGCCGAGGCTGTCGAGGTACTGGATCAGCCGCCCGTAGCCGCCGGGGCGTAACAAATCGGTGCAGGCGGTAACGGGAACAAAATTCATGGCGACCATGTTTGCAAAATTCTGGGCGTCCACGCCGGCGGAAAAGGAAAAGGGAATTTGCGTGCCCAGGTGCTCACGCAGCTTTTGGACCAGGTTCATCGTGATCACATGCAGGGGCGGGCCGGACATGTACATGAGATCGTCGGTAAAGAACCCGCGATGATTTTTCACTACCAGCGTGTTGCTGCATTTCACCGCCAGGCGTTTCCCGCGCGAGCGCGCCAGCCGGTCCAGCCGCGGAATGATCTCGATCGCCTGGCTAAACTGCAGGTCCTTGGCGAACGCCTCTGCCGTGACCTGGATCTCGTCATAGCCCATCACTTCATGGAGCAAATGTTCCACCATCTCTTGGCCGAGCAGGGTTGGATTCAGCTTGATGCAGACGCTCACGTCCATTTCATTGAGAAGGAAGGTGACGATGCCTTCAATTTCCTCAGCCGGACAGCCATGAAAGGTCGAGAGCGAAATGGTGTCGCTGATGCGCGTCGGAAAAGGGAAGTCCCGATAGCGTGCCAGATCGCCGGCGAGTCCGATGCGGAGTTCGTCTATGATTGCGGACGCATCTTTCATCGCCTGGATCCACATTTGCACGCGCGCCGAGCGGATGCCTTCAAGGCTGTAGCCCACGCTCATGTCGTAGATCGTATCGGTGGCGACGGGGCAAAAATCCTCGCCGAGCAGCTTCGAGGCTTTCAGGATTTCGATAAACATGGCCGCGCTCACATATTCACGCAGGGACTGCTCGAGCTTCAGTTCCTGTGACCATTCGACGTTGTAGCCAACGTTGGTCATGTCAATGCACGGCCGCGGGATCTTCAACTCGTCAAAAATCTGGACCGTCTTCAGTTCGATGATGCGCGAGCCCGCCAGCCAGGAAAGTACGACATTCTGCGCGAGCTGTCCGTGCGGGCCGGCGGCCGGCCCAACAGGGGTAGAGGCCCGGTGGCCTTGAAAATAAACGGACGTATCAAGGCCGTGAAGCCCATGGAAGAACTTGGACTTGGGCAGGTCGAAGATCTTTCCCTCGTGTTTGTATTCGAGGAAGGCACGCCGCAACAGCAGCGGCAACGGGATTGGCACCAGCTCAGCCATGGTCTTGCTTCACTGTAGAGGCGTATACCAGGGGAAACGCCGCATAGAACTCAGCAGCCTCGACCAGGTGGCGAATCGCGACCCGCTCGTTCACGGTGTGCGCCACGTCGTCTTCCCCCGGGCCGAACCCAATCGTCGGCACCCTCATTACCCCCATTGAGCCCACCCCATTGGTCGAAAACGTCCACTTGTCCACCACCGGCGGCTTCCCGTGCAGCGCCTGATAGGTGCGCACCCCGGCCTGCACCAGTGGGTGCGCTTCTTCGAGAACCCAGGTCGGGTAATACTTCTCCATCGGATAAACGAGCCCCGTGTAACTCGACGTTTTGTACTCGGGCACTTCGACCTCTGCATTGAGCTGGAGCGCATCGAGCAGGGCTCGTACTTCGGCAATGCTGCTTTCCTTGGTTTCGCCAGCCGTAAGTCGGCGGTCGAGGTGCATTGAGCAAGCGGCGGGCACGGCGCAGAGCGAAGGGGACACCGACCTAATTTCTGTGACTGCGATCGTGCCCTTGCCCAGGAAAGTATCAACGCGCAACCTCTCGTTCAGTTTCTCTACTTCCTGAACTAGGGGCGCCATTTTGTAGATCGGGTTGTCACCACGCTCGGGTGCGCTGGCGTGGCAGGAACGTCCGCGTAGGTGTACTTCGATTTCCATGCGGCCGCGGTGGCCGCGATAAATGCGCAGATTCGTGGGTTCGGTGATGACTACGCAATCGGGCCGGATAGCGCCTTCTTTCAGCAAGTAGATCCACGCGAGGCCGTCGCAGTCCTCCTCCTGCACGCTGCCTACAGCGTAGAAAGTGTAGTCACCCTCGAGGCCGAGTTGTTTGATTAGGTTTCCGGCGTAGACCAGGCTGGCCATGCCGGCGCGCTGGTCGCAGGCGCCGCGCCCATACACGTAGCCGTGCTCCACCTTGCCCGCGTACGGGTCCCAGGCCCACTCGCGGCGATCGCCGACACCGACCGTATCGGTGTGCGAGTCCATCATGATGATTTTGTTGCCCGAGCCGATCCGCCCGAGGATGTTGCCCATCGGATCGACGAGGATTTCGTCGAAGCCTACCTTCTTCATTTCTCGCTGAATGCGTTGGATGACCGGACCTTCCTGGCTGCTCTCGGCGGGGATGGCGATTAGGTCGCGCAGAAAATGCACCATTTCGCCCTCGCAGGCCTGCGCGGCAGCCACCAACCGCTCACGGTCGAAGAGAGTTTTCTTTGGAGCAGTCATGGGTCCCCGTAGCTACTTCCGAGCCGTCTGCCGCGAACTCGCGGCCTGGGTCCTGGTGTTTCCTGATGAGACTTCTTGCTCGTGCACCTCCTTTTCCCGCAGGGCACGCAGCACTGCCTCTGGCCGGATTGGGAGCTGCCGAAAACGGACGCCAATCGCATGGAAGACCGCGTTGGCGACGGCCGGTGCGGGCGCGTTGATCCCCACCTCGCCTACCGATTTTGCCCCATAGGGGCCCAGTGGCTCTTCGGTTTCCACCAAAATGGTCGTCAGCTTGGGCATATCTTTCGCCGTGAAAATCTTGTAGTCGAGGAATCCGGGATTGATCATCCGCCCGGAGCTGTCGAGCACCATTTCTTCCGAAAGCGCGTAGCCGAGGCTCTGCGCCACCGCGCCTTCCGCCTGCCCTTCCGCCTGCATAGGGTTGATCGCCACACCCAGGTCCACCGCCGTCACCAAATGCAAGACTCGGATGCGGCCGGTTTCGGTGTCCACTTCCACTTCGGCAAATTGCGCACAGAACGGTGGCGGGCTGTCAGTGTTGAAGTGCGAAGCATGGTCCATGATCTGTGCCTTTTCTTTGTACATGGCATGCAGCGCCAAGTCCGCCATGCTCACCGATTTCTTGCAATCGCACTTCGTGACGACTTGGTTGTCGCGACAGGTCAAGTTCTCCTGTGGCACATCAAGCATTTGGGAAGCGATCCGCAGGATCTGCCCGCGCACTCCTTCGGCCGCTTTTTTCACCGCGCCCCCGGAGATGATCGTGGTGCTTGAAGCATAGGCGCCAACGTCGAAGGGCGTGAAGTCGGTGTCCGAGGAGTAGACGACCAGTTTGTCGAGACTCACACCCAGCGTTTCCGCGGCGATCTGCGACAACACGGTATCGGCGCCAGTACCCAGGTCCGAAGCACCCACTTGGAGATTGAACGACCCATCTTCGTTCAGCTTGAGAAAAGCAGAAGCCCAATCAATGCCTGCGATCGCGCTCCCTTGCATCGAGCAGGCTACGCCCACGCCGTGGCGAAGATGGCTGCGTTGATCTTGCGGCGCTCTGCGCTTGCGGTCCCATTCGATGGCCGCTGCACCGCGCTCCAGACATTCCGGCAAGCCGCAGCTCCGGATGTGGCGTGGCAGGCCTTTTTTGCCCTCGCCGAGTTGTGCGGATAGTTCGTCGATGTCGCCTGCGCGGATGATATTCTTCTTGCGGAATTCAATAGGATCCATCCCCAGCTCGTGGGCGATTTCATCCACCAAACTCTCCTGCGCAAAGAAACCCTGTGGGCAGCCGTAGCCGCGGAAGGCGCCGGCTACCGGCGTGTTCGTGTACACCACGTGGCATTCGAATTTCATGTGCGGCGCACGATAGAGTGGCAGCACTTTGCTACCTGTGTTGCCTTGGACGGTGCTGGAGTGGCCGCCGTACGCTCCGGTCGTGGCCAGGACCTTCATCTGGTTGGCTACGATGGTGCCGTCGCGCTTGACGCCCATCTTGACGCGCAGGACCTGCGGGTGGCGGCTGCGCGCCATGTAAAACTCCTCTTTGCGTGTGTATTCGATCTTGACCGGTCGGCCCGTCGCCAGCGTGAGCGCTCCGCAGATGTCTTCAAGCACCATTTCCTGCTTACCGCCGAAGCCACCGCCGATGCGCGGCTTGATGACGTGCACGCGCTGGACGGGAAGTTGCAAGATCATCGCCACTTGGCGCCGGGTGTGGAATGGCACCTGCGTGCTGCTGCGGATGACCAGGCGGTTAGCCGGGTCGAGCCACGTGATTGTCACGTGGGGCTCGATAGAGCAATGTTGCACGCGCGGGGTGCGGTATTCACGCTCGAAAACGAAGTCCGCTTCTCGAAAACCCTCTTCCACGTTCCCGATTTCTCGGAGAATGTAGGCGGCAACGTTGTGCGAAGCGTCGTAGATGCCGGTGGAGTCCGGCTCGTCGTGAATCAAAGCTGCTCCTGGATCCATGGCGTGCTCCATATCGAGCACCGGCGCCAGCACTTCGTATGCGACTTCGATCCGCCGCAAGGCTTCTTCCGCCTGCGCACGAGTCTCCGCGGCCACGGCGGCGACACGGTCTCCCACGAAGCGCACCTTGGAATCGAGCAAGTAAGTATCGTAAGGCGAAGGTTCCGGCCAGCTCTGACCGGCGGTGGTATGCGGCACGCGTGGCACGTCCTGGTACGTCAGCACGGCGTGGACGCCGGGCAGCGCCCGTGCCCTGCTCGTGTCGATCCGCTTAATCAGAGCGTGGGCGTGGGGACTCGACAGAATTTTGCCGTAGAGCAGCCCAGGCAGGACGATATCGTCGGTGAAGGCCGGGCCGCCAGTGACCAACTGGAAGCCGTCTACCTTCTTGACACTCTTGCCGATGATCGTGTGGTCGCGGCTCATCGCGCCCTTGCTCTTCTCGCGCTCGTTGGTTTCTTCCTACCCTTGGCGCGACAGGCTTGTGCGGCGGTCAGCACGGCTTCGATCGGTTTGCGAAACCCGGTGCAGCGACAATAATTTCCCGCAAGCATGTCGCGAACTTCTTCTTCGGTGGGGTCAGGGTGGCGCGCCAGCAGCGCCTTCGTGTTCAGAATCATCCCCGGGGTGCAAAAGCCGCACTGGACTGCGCCGTGCTCGAGGAAAGCCTCCTGGATGGGATCGAGTACATCGCCCTGGGCCACACCTTCAATGGTGAGCAACTCGCACCCGTCGGCCTGAGCGGCGAAAAGCAAGCAGGAATTGATCGCGCGGCCATTCCTAAGAACCGTGCAGGCTCCGCATTCCCCCGTCTCGCAGCCGCGCTTTACTCCGAGGTAGCCTTCTCGGCGCAAGACATCGAGCAAGAGATCACCCGGCGCGATGGTCCATTCTTTGGTTTCGCCATTGATCTTGACGCGAGTGCGTATGGTCTTCATAGCGGGCACCCGGCTCGCTGCGCACACTGGCGCAAGGCACGACGTGTCAGTACCAAGCTCATCTCACGGTGGTATTCCGCCGAGGCCCGCAAGTCGGCGATAGGCCGAATCTCCCGCAGCACTGCGTCGCAGGCGGCCTCGATCAACTCTTTCGTGACCGGTTGGCCGATCAGTGCCGCTTCTGCCCCCTGCGCTCGCAGCGGGGTTGGCGCGACCGCCCCCAGTGCGACTCGCGCCCAGATGCACTTGCCCGTGCGGCCCACTTGAAGGCCGGCGGCGCAATTCACCACGGAAATGTCGCTCTCGGTACGGCCGAGTTTTTGAAAGGACCAACCCGTCCGCCCGCGGCGCGGCGGCCCCGGAATCAGGATCTCGACTAGAAGCGCGCCATTCAAAATCGTCTGGCTAGGGCCGAGAAAGAATTCGCTGAGCGGCACCGTGCGACGCCCACGTGAACTCGCCAGTACAACGGATGCATCGAGTGCTAGAAGTGGCGTAGGGGTATCAGCAGCGGGCGAAGCGTTGGCTAAGTTTCCGCCGAGGGTGGCCATGTTCCGGATTTGCATCGAACCACAAGTCGAGACTGCGGCGGCCAGGATGCCGTCTGCGAACTCGCGGATCTGCCGCGACTCTTCGAGCGTGGCCATCGTGGTCGCCGCGCCGATTGCCCAGCCGCTGCCTTTTCGCCGGATGTAGCAGAGTCCGAGTCGCGAAACATCCACCAGCGTGCGGATCGACCGGTCTCGCTGAACCACTGCCTCGGTTCCGCCAGCCACGAGGCAGGCACGGCGCCCCTCGCGTTTCAACAAACGCACAGCCTCCCGAATGCTCGTGGGTTGGAGGAAAGCTTCGATGTGGTCGAAGGCCATGGCTGATGTAACCGAGGCCCCGCACGGTCGCCCCTTCCGTGCACCCGGGGCCAAGGCCCGTACTTGACAAGTGAAAACTCTAGATTGCGCTCACTATATCAAAACAACGGGGGGCTTCCAATGATTTTGGCAGCGATACGGCGATGGCGTGCGAGGATGGACGCCATCGCAAGTGTTTGCAGCTCATGGTTCTCGACGACAACGCGTCCCTCAATGACCAGTGTGCTCACACGGGTTGGCGCACACAACACCAGCGCCGCGACTGCGTCGCCGGCGCCGCTATAGCTACTGTCGCGCAGGTCGAACAATGCCACGTCGGCGCGCTTGTGGGGTTCGAGGCTGCCGAGGTCGCAGCGGCCAAGGCAGCGCGCACTCTCGACCGTGGCCATGCGCAGCGCCTGTCTGACGCTGAGTGCCCCGGCGCCGTGTGCCAACCGTTGCAACAGAAGCGCCTGGCGCACCTCGGCCAGCAGGTGCGAGCTGTCGTTGGAGGCGCTGCCATCCACACCCAGCCCCACGGGGCACCCAGCGCGGGCCAGGTCCAGCACCGGGGCGACTCCGGAAGCGAGGCGCATATTCGAGCTCGGGCAGTGTGCCACACCCACACGTGCGCGACCCAGACGCACGATTTCTGAAGGGCCGAAGTGGATCCCATGGGCAATCCAGGTAGAATCGCCGAGCCACTTCATCTGCTCGAGGAATGCCAGGGGGCGTTGGTGGAATCGCTTCTGGCAATAAATCACCTCGTCGCGCGTCTCGGCCAAGTGAGTGTGCAGGCGCACGCCATGGCGGTAACCGAGTTCGGCCGTTTGGAGCATCAGTTCCTTGGAGACCGAAAAAGGCGAACACGGTGCCAAGCCAATCTGGAGCATCGAGGCGGGGCGGGGATCATGATATTTGCCGATAAGTCGCTCGGAATCGGCCAGAATCGTCTCCTCGTTTTGCACCAGCGAATCGGGCGGCAGCCCACCTCGGGTTCGGCCGACGCTCATGCTTCCTCGCGTAGGATGGAAGCGGATGCCGATGCGCCGGGCCGCTTCGATCTCCGCGTCGATCATTTTCGTTTGCCCGCGCGGGAAGATATAGTGGTGGTCAGCTGTGGTCGTGCAGCCGCTGAGCATGAGTTCCGCCATTCCGACGAGCGCGGCAACATAAAGGGCTTCTTCATCCAATCGCGCCCAGAGCGGATACAGCGCGCGCAACCACTCGAACAGGCTCGCGTCAGCCGCACCAGGATAGGCGCGCGTGAGCGTCTGATAGAAGTGGTGGTGCGTGTTGACCATGCCCGGAATCCCTACTAGGTGGCGCCCGCTCATCGTGCGCGTCGGACGCAGCCCGGATGGCGGCCGGGTTCCCACGAGCTTGATTTCCCCATTCTCGGCATAGAGGAAAGCGCCGCGCAGAACCGTGTCTTGTTCGTCCATGAGCACCAGCGTGTGGATGTCACGTATCAATAAGGAGTATGGTTTGCTAGCGGGCGACGTCATGGGCAATCACCACGAGAGATTGGGGCACTAGTTTCGGGCTAGCCGATCAAACCACTCTGGCGCAGCGCCTCCTCCAGTCCAGCACCATTGGGCGCGACCTCGAAAGGTTCGGAGACCGCGGATTGTGCGCCGCGGGTGTCCTTCAGGCCGTTGCCCGTGATCACCGCGACGACGCTAGCCCGCGGTGAGATAAGCTTCTCACACACCGCGCGGTGCAAACCGGCCACGGCCGCTGCCGCGGCGGGCTCGGCGAAGATCCCAGCCAACCGCCCGGTAGAACGCATGGCCTCGAGAATTTCCGTGTCGCTCACGTTGACCATCGTTCCGCAGGACTCCTGGATCGCCAGGACCGCCTTCTTCCAATTCCGCGGAACGCCCACGGCGATGCTGTCCGCCAGCGTTTGCGGCGTGATGGACCGCAGCATCTTGCCGCTGCGGAACGCCTCGGTCACTGGCGCGGCGCCTTCGGCCTGTACGCCCAGCATTTTGGGCGTGCGCCGGATGAACCCGAGGAGTTTCATCTCGCGAAAAGCCTTCCACGTTCCAGCAATTGTGCAGCCATCGCCGACCGAAACCGCCACCCAATCGGGAACGTCCCAATCGAGTTGCTCACAGATTTCCAGCCCAACAGTTTTCTTGCCCTCAACGAGGTAGGGATTGATCGCACAGTTACGGTTGTACCAGCCCCATTGCTTGCAGGCCTGTTGGCAGAGTTCGTAGGCCTGGTCGTAACCGCCGCGTACGCGCAGGACGGTTGCGCCGAAGACGAGCAGCTGTGTCACCTTGGGCTCTGGTGCGCCCAGGGGCACAAAGATAACGCTCTTCAGCCCGACCGAGGCGGCCATGCCAGCGAGCGAAGAAGCGGCGTTGCCAGTGCTGGCGCACGCGATGATCTGGCAGCGCTTCTCCCGCGCTTTGACGACGGCCACCGAGCTAGCGCGGTCCTTCAGCGATCCGGTGGGATTCCGCCCGTCGTCTTTCAGGTAGAGTGTCTTCAGGCCGAGTTCCTGCGCCAAGGACGGCGTCAAGGTGACGGGTGTCCAGCCTACGGAGAGCGCGGGCAGTGCCGCCCTGTCGCGAATCGGGAGCAATTCGCGGTAGCGCCAATGGTTCTTCTCCGACCGCGCTTCGAGTCGGCGCCGCGTGAGCTGCGGTGCGATGGCTGCGTAGTCGTACCGGACGTCAAGAATGCCGGTGACACCGCAGGTGGGGCAGGTGTAGGGGACCCGCGTCGAGTAAATCGCGCCGCATTGCACACATTGGAGCCCGCGAACGAAATTCACGTCTTAGTTCTCCGCCAGCCTCTTACAGTACTGTTTTTCGCCCCAGAAGCCCAGGTCGGGTTCTCCCGTGGTACGCTCCTTTGCTGAACACGAGTACCTGTTGCAGAAGCGCACCTCCGGTTAACGCCAAGACATAGAACACGATACTTCCAATCCAAGACACCGGCAGTGACCGATAGCCAGGGCGAACAACCTACGGGCGGATTCCGGGGAATGTACCTGAGTCACTGCTGAAGATAGGCGAAAGCTGCTATCCCTTGCATGGTATAGCTCAACGGTGAAGGAGCACCTCCATGCGTGCAAGAGGATTTACGTTCACGAGGCACTTTGTTGTCTTTTCATCCGTTCCTGCGGCGTCGGCACAGAATACCGAACTTGAAATTGCGAAGGTGCGAGAGGGAATCTCCGCGAGCGCTCGCAGATCCCGGGAACGATCCAGCATAGGTCTCGCAGCCGTGCTGGGGAACGGCAAGCAAACAAAATCGCGGAGCCGGCATCTCACTTCTAAAGCGATTCGGCGGGGGCCGAATATGACGAAGTGGGGCATTTACTGGGCCGCAGTGGTGTGCATTCTTTGCCTCTCTCCTCGCGTAGCAGCGCAAACAGGTTCGTTCAGCGGGACAGTAACTGATTTCACGGGCGCACTCATACCCAAGGCCAAGATCGCGGCCACGAATGTAGCCACTGGAATAGCCCGAGAAACAGAAACCGACGAGTCTGGAACGTACCGGATTACCAACCTGAAGCCAGGCGTGTACGACGTGCGCATCGAACACGAAGGGTTCAAAACCGTGGTGTTCTCGCATGTCAGCCTGAACGTCGACGCCGTGTTGACATTGGACGCGAAACTCACGCTCAGTTCCGTGACGGAGAAGCTGCTGGTGACCAGCGAAGCAGTCGCGCCGATTAATATTAATGACGCGCAAACCGGGAATCTGGTGGATTCGCGACAGGTGGCAGACCTTCCGCTTATTTTGCGGGATCCCTACGAGTTGATCCTGCTTTCTCCCGGGGTGATCCAAACCAACACCTTGTTTGGCGGCTTTTCGGTGAATGGATCGAGCGAGCGCAGCAACAATTTCCTGCTGGATGGCTCGGACAACAACGACCCAGACATGGGCACGGCGATCAACGGCCGGGGGTTGAGCGTTCTGAATCCCGAAACCACGCAGGAATTTCGGGTCATCACCAATAGCTATTTGCCGGAGTTCGGACGGAATTTTGGAGCGATCATCGACATCGTCAGCAAGCAGGGCACGAACGACTTTCACGCAGACTTGTACTGGTTCGGGCGCTATACGGTCTTATCGGCAAAGGACTTTTTTGCCCAGAATCGCAATCAGGATCCCTTCGTGCGGAACCAGTTCGGCTACTCCGTCGGCGGGCCGATCGTGAAAAATCAGACATTCTTTTTTGTGAACCAGGAACTCGAACGGTTCAGCACAACCATCCTGAAAGCCAACATCGTGCCGACGGCGGCCTTCAAAACCGGAGTGTTTACCTACGAAGGGCAAAGCATCGACGTGAGTACACCGGCGTCGCCGAACAATGGCACGGGGTTGCCGCTTGATCCGGTCATGCAGCAAATTATGGCCATTTATCCGGATCCCAACGGGCAAATTCTCGACGGTGCTCGCGGGATTTTGCATTTTCCCAGTCCTTCGCTGGCCAATGGAAACAATATTACAGGCCGCATCGATCATGATTTTCGAGGCGGCGGAATCATTTCCGTGCGCTACACCTACAACCAGTACTCGGACACGAATTACCAACACCAGGACTTTCTGACTGGCTTGGGTGGGGTGTCCACGAATCAACACAACCACAACATTTCCCTGAACCTTACGTCGTCCATTCGGGACAACATCACCAACGAAGTGCACGGCGGGGCCAACCGGCTGGAATTTCCCTTGACGTGCACGGGAGTGAGCACATTCGACAGTTTTTATCCGCAACTGGACGCGGAAGGACGGGGATTTGACTACACCATGGGAAACGGCGCTTTGGCCGGATTCGGCTGCACGGTTCTGGGCGATAGCGACGGTTCCACGCGCGATGCGGGAACGTATACGGCTGCAGACAACCTTTCCTGGGTTGTGGCGCGGCACACCGTCAAGTTCGGTGCGGAATATCGCGGGGTGTACTCCAACAGCTCCGACAATTATGTGTCGCGGACGCTGTTGGATTCCGGGGTGTATTCCAACTTCGGAATTCCGTCTACGATGAACACCGGGTTCGAGCCGCAATCGTGCACGGCGCAGCAGATGTCCGAATGCGTGACACTCCAGAACCTGGTCTGGACGCTCTTTGGAGGAGTGGACCTGCAGACGCAAGCGCAGTTTTTCAACAATGCCGGTACGCGAACCCCGACGGACCTGCGTGGATTTCGACAAGACGAATATGCAGGATTTGGACAAGATTCCTACAAATTGTCCTCGAATGTGACGTTCACCTACGGCGTGCGCTATGAGTTCTATTCCGTGCCGGTGGAAGTGAACCACGAATTGTCCACGCTGACGGTGTCACCCAGCGGGCCGGGCCCCTTCACGTTTGTGCGCGTAGGACCGAAGACGGGGGAAGTGCCGCTGTACAAGAGCGATTACAACGGAATCGAGCCGCGCATTGCCGCAGCCTGGGACCCATTTAAGACCGGCAAAACCTCGGTTCGAGCCGGGTATGGGATTTATCATGACCGCGTGTTCGGGCAATTGATCAGCCAGTTGCGCAGCGATCCCCCCTACCAGATGCTGGAAACCCTGCCGTGCCAGGGTTTCTTCGCAACACCACCGCAGTTGCAAGCGTGCACGCTGGCGGCGCAGATGCCTCCGGCAACCTTTCAGCCGTCGCCGACGGTGTCGAGTTGTCAACTGGGGCAGTTCTGCTCGCCCATCCTGCCGTATGTGATCGATCCAAACCTGAAGACGCCGTACACGCAAACCTGGAACTTGGGAATTCAACATGAGCTGCGCTCGGGACTATTGGTGGAGGTCAATTACGTGGGCTCGGCAGGAAGGCACTTGTTGCGATTGGTGGATGGTAATCCGCCGCAGCCGCAACTGGTCTCCGCGCTGGAAGCATTTTGCGTGCCCACGAATCCGCAGAACGTCTACGGGTGCACGCAGCAAACCATGCAATTCAGCAACCTGTGGCTAGGAGCGGACGAGCTGAACCCGGCGACTGGCCTTCCCTTGCTGCCCTTCAATGCGGTCAACAACAACGCATTTCTGCAGGCGGAGTTTTACAAGAGCATCGCCAGTTCCAACTACAACGCATTGCAAATGAATGTCACCAAGCGGATGTCCCATGGCCTGGCGATTCAAGCGGCGTACACCTACGCGCATGCCATCGACAATGCGTCCGACCCGTTGGTTCCCGCCGCGGGAAATCAATCGTTTCCGCGAGATTCCCTCGATTTGGGGCCGGAGCGAGGGAACTCCGATTTTGACGTTCGCCACAGGATGGTGCTGAACTATACATGGCAACTGCCGGTGGGCAACGGCACAAGGCGATGGAATCAGGGAGCCGCAGGGTATCTTCTGGCAAATTGGGGAATTTCTGGAATTACGATTTTTTCGGGCGGCCTACCGTACGACATTTTCACGGCGGTCGACACACAGCACACCGGATTTGCCTCGCGGCCATTTTACGACTCCAAGGTCATGGCACTCCCAAGCAGTGATCCACGGACGCAAACCGGGCCACCGCTGGCGTACTTCTCCGATCCGGCGTTCGGTTCGCCGGGGAACATCGGGCGCAACGTGTTTCGTGGACCGGGTATCAATGACACGGACATGGTGGTGAGCAAGCGTTTTGGGATCCACGGGCGGCTGAACCTGGACATGCGGTTGGAGTTCTACAATTTGTTCAACCGGGTGCAATTCAATCAGCCGGATAATCTAATCGCCGACGCAGCGGATTTCGGGCATTCCACTGCGGAGGTGGTAAGGCCGGACGGAACTACGGGCGCGCGGCAGGTCCAGGTTGGTTTGAAGCTCACCTTCTGATAGTTATCCCCCGTGTGAGTCAGTGACCACAAAACCGCCTTGCGCCAGGGCCAGTGCTGTGTCGCAGTAGCTGGCGAGTGAAGTCGCTAAGTATCGGTCAACGGCCAGTGCCAGTTACTCTTGCGATCGCATCGGAGTTGTGGCCGTGCCGCTGACCGCATACAGGACCAACTCCACGCGGCTGGATATGCCAAGCTTGTCGTAAATCCGCAGCAGGTAATTGCCGATGGTGTGTTCGCTGAGCGCCACAACCGGGACTATGGTTTTTTTGCACCGGCGCTGACAGGGGATTAGGTTTGCAATTTAAGGCGATTCGACACGAGGATCAGACACGATTCTCGGCAACGATCAAAAGGCTCCTTCAGCCTGAGGGCGACCGCAAAGCAGTCATGCCATAGGTCCTCGTCGCGCCGATTGCGACCGATTCTATTCCAGTTGCTCGCGGCTGGTCGGCGCGGCGATGCCCAAGAAGACCAGGACAGCACGATTCAGCCGCACCATATCCTCGTCATCGAGGCGCCCAATGCGCGTGCCGATCTTTGTCTTCGGAACGGTCGTGATTTTGTCCACCATCAATCGGCAGACGACGCGCAAGCCGTTTCCCTCGCTTGGCTCGATGGGTAGGCGAAACAGCGGAGCGTCGGTTGGGTCGGTGGTGAATGCGCACATCGTGACCGAAGCCGTCATGTCGAAACGGTCGTCTTGAAGAATTACCGCGGGACGAGGCTTTCCTGCGTAGTCCTTTCCGCCTGCAACAGCCCAAATCTCGCCGCGTTTCACCTTGCGCCCCAGTCAGAGATAGCCTCAATAAAGTCCTGATCCTCCTTGGAGTAAGGACTCCGAGCGACGGCGAGAGACTGTCGGTGTGCTTCTGCTGCAAAGGCGGGAGATCGCATGTCGGGCACCCAGATCTGAATAGGTCGCAATCCCTGTTGGCGCAGGCGCTTACGATGGGCCCTGACCTTATCGCGAGATGACTTGGATTGCGTGGGTGCTCCCATTTCCACCGCCAGTCCGGTTACATGTAACGTATCACGGCTTCCTGCCAAAATCCAGTTTTAGTGGCTTGGAGATTCTGATTTACCCCTGAAGCGAAATTCGAGAACAGGAGAGCCATCAGTTCAAATCGTTTGACAAACGGAGTCGGGATCGATGTCACAAGGGTTCATCCACAAGCTGTTGCGCGGAAAATTTCTTAAAGCGGCGGCTTTAGTCTCTTCAGTCTCTTCCTCAATATCCACATAGTGCTTCAGAGTGCGCTGTTCGTAGAAGTGCAAGTCACTCGTTCGTTGGCGTGGGAGTTGAATCCGTGCCGCTGACGGCATATAGAACCAACTCCACGCGGCTCGATATGCCCAGTTTGTCGTAATCCGCAGCAGGTAATTGCGGATGGTGTGTTCGCTGAGCGCCAATTTATTGGCGATCTCTTGATTCCTCATGCCGTCCGCAACCAGGTGGACAACATCGCGTTCCCGCGAGGTCAAGCGATCCATCCTCGCGAGGGCTGAACCTTTAGCGGTTTGGTGGTGATCAGCGGGCTCACGAACGCATGCCCTTCGTAAACTTGGCGGATGCACTTGGGCAGGGCCTCGAACGAATAATCTCGTCGTGCTCAAACTCAAGACTAGCGACTTCAAGATCCTCACTCGCAGCTTCAGGCCGCCTACTCCTCCCTCGTCTTGCGAGGAATTGACCAGCATCGCCCAATCGCTGCGAGAACGTGTTGGCCTGAACCCCAGGGCAACGGTTTCGCCTCAAATCGTCGTGCGAGTTCTCCACACGTTTCTCGGTGCCAGTGCGGTCACTTCGGGCTGGCCGGCGACCTGAGCCCACTTTTCCGCCAATTATCAGATAGGATTTCAGTTTACACCTACGCCAACAACCACTACGCCGGGAATGGACCGGCGACAATCAGTTTGTTTTGGAAACTGCAGACGGAATCCACGGTATAATTTCTGCGTCCATCCTCTACCGCATCATCCCAATGCGGAGCCTCCCATGACCGCAGGCCGCCACGCGCGGTCGCGTTCCCTGATCACTTCAGCCGTTGTGCGGGTGGGCCAGATAATGCTGGCGGAGCAGATCTTTGCCGTAGTCGTTGCCGTTGGGCGTGCGTACCACGCAATGAATGTGCTGCTGCGTAGGCTGATTTGGGTCCTTCGCGAACCTAGCCAGATTGGCGGGCCGCTGATGATCGAATTCAATGAGAACCACCGGGCTTTGCACGCGGTAGTAGAAGACGCTGTCGGGTTCTGAACCGCCGATCCACGCAAACCAAGTGTTCTCGATGTGGCGATCGACTTCATCCATTTTCACGCGGGCGTGCCCTTCATCCATGTTGCTGACATAGAGGTGAATAAGATCGCGGAAACGACGGCGCGCATCATCGGGCAACGCATTGGCGCGCAAGCCAGCGTAGTCCAGAACGACATTGTCTTTGAACGCTTCGGTCAGGTTGTTGTTCCCGGTTTTTGAGAAGTTCAGCACCGCTTGCTTTTGTTGCGCCTCGGGAAGCGCACGCAGCATGGCCAGGCCGTCGTTCTGTTCCTGTTGCAGGATTTCCAGCCCTTTGTATTTTCCAGAAGGCGCACGAACCGGCTCGGAGCCGACAAACAGCGGGGTCATCACCACCTG
>Ga0187769_10000905_pt1 | contig 16413 bp, 15 predicted proteins | sample 0116_SJ02_MP02_1_FD_133140 | JGI IMG/M metagenome (GOLD analysis project Ga0187769, IMG submission 133140) | Tropical peat soil microbial communities from peatlands in Department of Meta, Colombia - 0116_SJ02_MP02_10_MG | ecosystem: Environmental > Terrestrial > Soil > Wetlands > Peat | place... | reverse complement strand
GGAGGAGTTCGATGCGTTCGTCCGGTCGGTCGAGACGGCGAACACGGACCCGGCCTCGCTGGCTCCCCGTTTCGTCGTCGAACGCCGCGAGGTTCCGGGGGCGGTCGGAGCGGTGGGCTACTACCGAGCTCACCCCGTCCTCGAGTACATCGACGTGTGGTACCTCGTCGGCGACCCCGCGGTCCGCGGTCAGGGGTTGGGCCGCGAAGCGGTCGGGCTGCTCATCGACCACGTGTTCGCCACGGAGACGGTCGAGCGGGTCGGCGCGGCGTGCGATGTGGCGAACGAGCCCTCCGTCCGGCTCCTTCAGGGCCTCGGACTCCGGCGGGAGGGCACGATCGCGAGCGCGCTCTTCCACCACGGTGCATGGCACGACGTGCACCTCTACGGGGTCACGCGGGCGGCGTGGTCGGCCCGGGGTCGACCAGGGTAAAGGCGACCCGGCTGAAGCCGCCCTCCATCAGGGCGGGAGGGGAGATCCGGAGCGCACCGACCTCCCGGGTCGACCGGACGTGCGTCCCCCCGCACGGGCATTCGTCCAACCCCTCGACCACCACGACGCGGACCGGGTCCACCTGCGGGGGGAGCGGCACCAGGCCGGAGCGCTCCGCCGTGGGGTGGCGATCCCACTCGGCTCGGGGGACCATCCGCACGACCACCGACCTCGGGTGTTCGACCGCCTCTCGGAGGTCCTCTTCGAGAAGGGAAAGGTACGCCGCGTCCACCGGCCCGTCCAGGTCGAGGGTGGCGCCCATGCCGGAGAGGTTCGCTCGTCGCGTCTTCACGCCAGCCCGGACCCACAGTCGAGCGCTCAGCACGTGCTGGGCGGTGTGGAGCCGCATGTGTCGGTGACGGCGCGGCCAGTCGACCCACCCCTCCACCTCTGCACCGACCGTGAATCCGCGGGGGCTCCCCGCACTCGGGCTGAGGCGGTGGATCACCGAGGCCCCGGTCTTCGTCACGTCGACCACCTCGACCTCGGTCCCGGCGGTCTTCAGGAGCCCCCGGTCCGCCGGTTGGCCGCCCCCGGTGGGATAGAAGTACGTCCGGTCGAGCACGACGCCCCGCGGAGGGAGCGCGGTCACGCGCGCACGGAACCGGGTCTGGTACGCGGACTCGATGTCGGTGAGGTAGGCCAGCTCGGTCACCGCCCTCCCCGAGCGAAGGGTGGCAAAATCAGTTCCGCTCGGTAGTGCCGTCAAGCAACCTTTTTAGAGGGGGTCGATGTGTCGCGCCCCGAGGATTTCGAATGTTCAAGCTCCGCATCAAGATGGAGAACCTCCGCGAGCTGGTCGAGGTGGTCTCCACTCTCGTGAGCGAGGTCAAGTTCACCGTCTCGAAGGATGGGCTCGAGGCGAAGGCGGTCGACCCGTCCCACGTCGCCATGCTCGTGCTCAAGCTGCAGAAGAGCATCTTCGAGGAGTTCACCGGCGAACCGACCGAGGTCGGCGTCGACATCGAGAAGCTCAAGGAGGTGCTGCGGCTGTCGAAGCCCGGCGACCTCATCGAACTCCAGTACGATGGGAAGAACCGCCTGATCGCCTCCGTCGGGCGACTGACGCGCCAGATGGCGGTGGTCGACCCCGCCGGGATCACCGACCCCAAGGTCCCGAACGTGAACCCCCCGGCGAGTGTCACCGTGAAGATGGAGGACATGCGCCAGGGGATCCGCGGCTCCGAGAGCTTCACGGACCACGTGACCCTCACCCTCGAGCCTGAGGCGTTCACGATGCACTCCGAGGGCGACACCGACCGCCTGGACCTCCGCATCCCGAAGGAGAGCCTGACGAAGCTCGAGGTGAAGGAGGCGGTGAAGAGCATGTACCCGCTCGACTTCTTCTCGGCGATGGTGAAGTCGATCGCTGCCGAGGAGGCTTCGCTCCACGTCGGGAACGAGTACCCGCTCAAGATCGAGTTCACGATGGGCGCCGGCCGCGGGGAGGGACGCTACCTTCTCGCGCCTCGGGTCGAGGAAGACTGAGCGCCGGCGCCGCGTGCGGCGGCATGACACGGCAGTAACGTATTATCGGCCGGTCCGGTCGTTGAGCGATGAGCGCCCGTTCTGGTGCCTCGGTCGCTATTCTTTCGGCCCTTCGAACGCCGATCGGGAAGTACGGGGGTTCGCTCCGCGCGCTGCCGGCCCCCGCCCTCGGCTCGATCGTCGGGCGGGCCGCGATCGAAAAGGCCGGCCTCGCGCCCGGTGACATCGAGGAGGTCCTCTTCGGCCACGGGATCCAGGCCGGCGTCGGTCAGAACCCGGCGCGGCAGGTCCTCCGCGGCTCCGGCGTCCCCGACTCCATCGGAGCCGCGACCGTGAACATGGTCTGCGGTTCGGGGATGAAGGCGCTCCAGCTGGGCGTCCTCGCGATCCGGGCGGGCGAGTTCGACCGCGTGCTGGTGGGGGGGATGGAGAGCATGTCGAACGCGCCCTACTTGATCGAAGGCGCGATGCGATTCGGCGCTCCGCCGGGTCCCCACGTCATGGACGACGCGATGCAGCGCGATTCGTTGATCGATGCCTACGACGAGCACGAGCTGATGGGGTTCACCGGGGAGCGCATCGCCCGGAAGTTCAACCTGACCCGCGCGGACGTGGACGCGTTCGGGCTGAGGAGCCACCTTCGGGCCGCCCGTGCGGTGGCCGATGGCACGTTCGCGCCGGAGATCGTCCCCGTGCCTCCCTCCAAGAAGCCGGCAAGCCCTGGGCTCGACCACGATGAGGGGCCACGGGGCGACTCGACCCTCGAGGGCCTCGGCCGGCTCCCCACCGCGTTCCTCCCGAACGGTGTCCTGACCGCCGGGAACTCCTCCCGGCTTTCGGACGGCGCGGCCGCGCTGGTGCTCGCGAGCGCGCGGGAAGTCCGGGAGCGCGGCCTGAAGCCCCTCGCGTGGGTTCACTCGATCGGTGAAGGCGGTGTCCACCCACGGGACGTGATGGAGGCGCCGATCCCGACCGTGAAGCGTCACCTGGAACGCACCGGCCTCAAGGCGAGCGACTTCGACCGCATCGAGCACAACGAGGCGTACTCCTCGGCCTCCCTCGCGGTCCAGCGGTCGTTCGACTTCTCGGACGACAAGTTCAACGTTCACGGTGGGGCGATCGCCCTCGGCCATCCGATCGGCATGAGCGGCGCGCGGATCGTCGTGACCCTCGTCCACGAGCTCCGCCGCTCGAAGGGGGAGCTCGGTCTCGCGACCGTCTGTATGGGCGGTGGGAACGGCCTATCGACCGTCGTGAAGGTCTCCGGCCCGTAAGCCGCGGCGAAGTGCGTAAGGCCCCCCGCGCCGTCCCGAACCGGTGCGGACGCTCGGCCGGTCGCGGGGCGGAGGACGATGGTCGAAACACCGGAACTGACGGCGGCCGGGACTCCCTACGACCCTCGCCGCGCCCGGATGCTGCTGGGCGTGTTCGCCGGGATGGCGCTCATGGTCACCTACGTCGAGACGATGGTCCTTCCCGCCTTCAAGCAGTTCTACTTCTTCTTCGACCTCAGCGGCACCAGCGCCTACGGCACCATCGCCTGGATCCTCTCCGCCTACCTCTTGGTCGGGACGGTCGTCGTCCCCATCTTCGGAAAGCTCGGGGACCTCTACGGGAAGAAGCGGATGCTCGTCACGTCGATGAGCGTCTACGCGGTCGCCGTGACGTTCGCCGGGTTCACTCCGAACCTCGGCGCCGCCCTGGGCGTCGCGCGCCCCGACCAGATCTACCTCCTGATCGCCGCGCGGGCGGTGCAGGGGGTCGGGATGGGCATGTTCCCCCTCGCGTTCGCGATGATCCCCGAGGCGTTCCCCGCCGCCCGCGTCGCCCAGGGCCAGGGGGTCATCAGCGCGATGTTCGCGGCGGGGGCGGCCCTGGGGTTGGCCGGCGGCGGCTGGGTCACCCAGACCTACGGTTGGCAGTGGACCTACCACACCGTGATCCCCGTCGCGATCCTCCTGGTCGTCCTGAGCGTCCTCGTCCTGAAGGAATCCCCGGTCCACGGGCGTCCCGTCCTCGACCTACCGGGAATATCGTCCCTCGGTTTCGGGCTCGCCACGCTGTTGGTGGGGATCACCGAGGGGTCGGACTGGGGTTGGACGAGCTTCACCTCCGTGCATTGGGGGCCGCTTCCCTGGGGCGCCCCCGAGTTCTTCCTCCTCGCGCTGCTCGGGTTCGTCGTGTTTGCCGTCTGGGAGGTGCGTGCGGCGAGCCCCGTGATCCGGTTCGAGTCGCTGAAGCCTCGGAACATCTTCGTCTCGAACGTCAACGGCGTCATCATCGGGTCGCTGATGTTCTTCGCGTTCACTTCGGTCGTGATCCTCTCGGAGATGACCGTCGGCCCCGGGCTCGGGGTGAGCGAATTCACCCTCGGTCTCCTCGCCCTCCCGTGCGCCATCTCGATGCTCGCCTTCGGGCCGCTGCTCGGGCTCGGCGTTTCCCGCCTCGGGCCGAAGCCGATCACGCTCCTCGGCTACGGCCTGATGACGTTGGGGGGTCTCCTGCTGCTCCTCTTCAATCGATCGACGGTGGAGCTCTCCGTCGTCATGGTGCCGATGATGGTGGGCAACGTGGCGGTCCTGATCGCGATGTCGAACATGATCGTCCTGAGCGTGGACCGGGAGGAGCTCGGGGTCCAGACCGGGATGAACCAGACGTTCCGTAACCTCGGGACCGCGATCGCGCCGGTCGTGACCACCTCCATCCTCGCGAGCTTCACCGCCGTCTTCTACGTCACCGTGATGACGCCGCACGGGCCCGTGCCCTACCCCGTGGTGGCGTACGACCTGGGGGGATTCCAGGTCGTCTTCGGGGTCGTGATCGCCCTTTCGCTGGTGGGGTTCGTCCTCAGTCTGGCGCTCAAGAACTACCGGTTCCTCGCCGACGGGCGACGCGCGGAGACGGCCGCTCCGTCGTCCGCCGCCGAACGGCCGCTCGCCTCGGCGGACCGCCGGGCGGTCGAACCGGACCCGCCGGGCTAGAGGAGAGCGAGGCCGAGGCGCGATTCGATCGACCGGAGGGCCGCGCGGACCTTCGGGCGGTCGCCCCGCGCGACCCGACCGTTGGGACTCGCCTCCCAGAGCGCCGTGATGGTGCTGAGCCGCGCGAGCGCCCGGTCCGTCCCCAGGTTGATGGCGAGGTCTCTTCGGATGCTCTCCTCGAGCTCCCACGCCGCGGCCGCCGTCAGCCGACCGCCCGCCCCCGGCCGGAGGGCGTGCGTCACCGCCCGGCGGACCCGCTCGTACTCCTGGCCCGAGCGGGCGAGTTCCTCCGACCGCCATTCGAGCCGCTCCGAGTAGGGGCGGGAGATCAGGTGCCAGCGAAGGGCGTCGGGCCCGACGGCGCCGACGGCGGTCCGGATGGGGATCAGGTTACCGCTCGACTTCGCCATCTTCGCTCCGTCCTGGGTCACGAAGGCGGTGTGGAGGAACACTCGAGCGAACGGGACCCGGTCGAGAGCGAGGGCGACCTCGTTCTCGGCGTAATGGTGGGGGAAGATCAGGTCCCTCCCCCCGCCGTGCAGGTCGACCGGTAGGCCGAGGAGCTCCTCGGCCATCGCGAAGCATTCGAGGTGCCAGCCCGGGATGCCACGGCCCCAGGGGCCGGGGAACGAGGTCCGGGGCGGGTCCTGGGGGCGCCAGACCATGAACTCGCGGGCCCCCGCGCTCGCGGCCGGGAACGGCCGGCGAGGCTCCGGGACGGCGTGGCGGGCGAGCTCCCGGCCGGTCGGGAAGTTCTCTCCCGGACGGCGCTCCGGCGGGACGTAGACCCATTCGCCGTCCTTCCGGCGGACCCGCCCGGTCCGGTCGAGCCGACGGGCCACGTCGGTCATTCGGGCGACGAAGTCGCTCGCCCGGGGCCGCTCGTGGGGCCGGAGAATACCGAGCGAGTCCATGTCGGCCCAGAACGCTCGCTCCTCGCCGCGCGCGAGCTCCCGCCAGGTCGTTCCGAGCTCCGCCGCCCGGTGGTCGATCTTGTCCTCGAAGTCCGTGATGTTCATCACGTGCCGAACGGGGAACTGCTCGGCTTCGAGGTTCCGCCGCAGCACGTCGAAGTAGAGGTAGGTCCGCGCATGGCCCACATGGGCGGTGTCGTAGACGGTCGGCCCGCAGACGTAGAGGTGGATCGGCCGGCCCGGCCGACGACGGACTGTGCGGGAGCGGCCTGAGAGAGAGTCCTGGAGCCGGAGGAACATCGACCGTCGATGCGGCGCGCGGCCGCCCTTAAAGCTTCCCGAGCCGGGCACCCTCCCCCGCCGCACCTTCCTCTCGTGTCGTTAGGTTGATGACCCCGAGCGGTTCTCTCGGACCGGTCGAGATGGAGACGCTCTTCCTCCTGGTAGAGACCGAGATCGGAAAGCTGGACGACGTCATGCGCCGCATCCGGACCGTCCCCGGCGTCACCGAGGTGCAGGCCGTCACCGGCCCGTTCGACCTGATCGCCAAGGTGGAGGCCCCTCACATCAACCAGGCGCTCGACACGGTACTCCACCGCATCCGCAAGATCCCCGGCATCAAGTCGACCGAGACGCTCGTGACCGTCGCCATCGGGTAGCACTGGCGTTAGGCACCGCTCAAATACCCCGCCCGGGCTCGGTCAGCGATGGTCGCGGTTGGTGAGGTCGCGCCCGAGTTCGAGGCGCCGGACCAAGACGGTACCCTGCTGAAGCTTTCGTCGTTGCGAGGTTCGCCGGTGGTCCTCTACTTCTACCCGAAGGCCGACACCCCCGGCTGCACGATGGAATCGAAGGGGTTCCAGCAGCAGCTCGGGGCGTACGTCGCGAAGGGGGTACGGGTGGTCGGCGTTAGCACCGACCCTGCCTCCGACCAGAAGGCGTTCGCCGCGCGGTATGGCCTCAAGTTCCCGCTCCTCTCCGACCAGCCGAAACAGATCAGTCAGCGGTACGGGGTCCTCGGACCTCGCGGGACAGCGCGTCGGGTCACCTTCCTACTGGATGGCGAGGGCCGAGTGCTCGAGGTCGTCGACTCGAGCTCTCCGGACCTTCACCTCGAGCGGGCGAAGGCCCGCTTCCTCTAGGGCGTCGTCGCTCCCGGGTCGGCCGCCGGTGGGGCCGGGCCGTCGGCCGGAGAGGCTTCGGCGGGTGTCGGCTTGGGCCGCCGCCCGGTGAGGGTCCAGACGCGGTCACCCAGGAGCTGGAGGCTCGCGGGGACAAGGTACGTCCGCACCACCATCGCGTCCAGGAGGACCGCGACGGCCACCGAGAAACCGATCGCGCGGATGAGCGTGAACTCGCCGACCGTCACCGCCGCGAAGGCGCTCGCCAGGATGACGGCCGCCGCGGTGATGATCCCGCCGGTGCGCCCGACCGCCTCGAAGGCCGCCTCGCGGGAGCTCCGCCCCTTCACCCGTTCCTCCCGCACCCGCGTGAGCAGGAAGATGTTGTAGTCGATGCCGAGCCCGAGGATCAGGATGAACAAGATCGTCCGCACGAAGAAGAAGAGCGGGAAGCCCAAGAGCTGTTGGAAGAGGAGGTAGGTGAGCGCCCAGGCCCAGCTGATCGATAGGCCGATGGTCGCGATCGCCATCACCGCGATGATCCAGGACCGCAGCACGAAGAGGAGGACGCCGATCAGCCCGACCGTGACCGCGAGGATCATGTAGTCGGTCGCGACCGCGGTCTCCTGCGCGAGGTCGCTGATCACCGGTGCCCCGCCCCCGTAGGAAAGCTCCTTAATCTCGGGGTGCGAGCTCTTGTACGACCCGAACGAGGACTCGACCGATTGGACCGCTTGGACCGCGCCCAAGGAGAGCCCGGTCGAATTCGTCTGCAACCCGAAGAGGACCGTCCGTCCGTCCGTCCCGACGAAGCCGGAGAGCGTGGCGAGGAGATTCGTGCGGGTCGCCACGGGGAGGGTCCCGAGCGAGAGCCATTGCGAGAGGGAGGCCCCCGAGGGGCCGACCGGGGAAGAGACCTTCGCGATTCCACCGGTCCCCTCCGCCGTCACGGTGAGCGAGGCGATGTCCGTGAACTCCGTCGCGTTCGTGACGTTCTGCACGACCAGCGGGGAAGCGAACGTGACCAGGGCGAAGGAGGGAGTCGCGAACCCGGGGCCGAATTCGTTCCCGAGGGTCGAGAGCCCGTCGGTCGCCGGGTGTCCGCTCGGGAGCTGGCCGTAGAAATCGTAGGCGAGCGGCACGGTGAGGGCGATCGCCGCAAGGGGGATCGTGACCACCAGGATGGTCGCGACCACCGTCCCCGGGCGGCGCGCGGTCCACGACCCGACGCGGTAGAAGTAGGTGCGGCCCTCCTTCTGCCGCTGCGAGACGCGGGTCGCGTGCCGGATGAACCGCTCCCTCGTGTACGGCCAGAAGACGCGTGGTCCGATGAGCTTGAGGAACGCGGGGAGGAGGGTGAGCGAGAGCACGAGGGTGATGAACACGGCCAGCGAGAGTGCCATCCCCCATTGCGAGAGCAGCGCGATCCCGCTCAGCGCGAGCGCGGCGGTCGCGATGATCGCGGTCGACCCGCTGGTGGCGATCGACTGGCCGGCCCACGAGACGGCGTTCACGAGCGCCTCGTCCGAGCTCCGACCCGCGACCAGCTCCTCGCGGTAGCGGGCGGCGAGGAAGATCGAGTAGTCGGTGCCGACCCCCAGGACGAACACCTCCACGAGGGTCAGCGAGGTCGTGTCGACCTTCGTCACGAACGTGCCGATGAGGATCGTGCCCCCGATACCGATCGTGAGGGCGATCCCGAGCGCGGCGAAGGTCACGAGCGGGGTGAGCGGGGAGCGGAAGTAGACCATCGCGATGACAAGGAGCAGTCCGACCGTCAGAGGGAGGACGAGGGCGATGGACGAGTTCACGGCCTCCTGGGTCAACTTGTCGAGCGCAGCCCCGCCAGTCTGGGCATAGGAGATCGAGGCCGAGGGGTCCGAGGCCGCCAGGGTCGCCGTGACGACGGAATCGATGTGGCCGAGGTCCGCGTAGACCGGGCTTCCGCCGCTCGCGTTGGTCGCGTCGTCCGACACCGAGAACGTCACCTGGATGAGCTGCGCCGTCCCCGCATCGTTCACGAACTGCCCGAAGATGCCGTACGGCACCGGGAGTGGCTCGCTCCAGAGGGTCGAGTTCGCGACCGTCGCGTTCGCCCAGGCGTCCGCCGCGACCGGGGCCACGGCGCCCCCGGGAAACTCCGACCAGACCCGGTCGACCCACGCCGGCGGGAGGCCCACCGATTCCCCGAGGATGACCGAGGAGACCGACCGGACCGGCCCCCACTGCGTGAAGTTCATGAGGTCGAGGGTCCCGAGGACGGTCCGCGGCACGGCCTGTTCCGTGGGCACGGGGAAGAGGACCGGAATGAGCGACGCTTCGTTCGCGCGGGCCACCGAGGTCGAGCAGGCGACGACGGTCGACGGCGCTGCGGCGCACGCCGCCGACCCGTTGAAGCCCGCACCGGACGCACCGGCGCCGGCGTAGAACGCATCCAGGACCGCGAGGGCGGCGGTCGAACTGTTGAGGGCGGCCGCCGTCGCCTCGAAGGCCGGGTAGTTCCAGTAGGAGGGCGGCTCGCTCGTGTTCAGGATGAGCGTCTGCCATTCGTTCACGAACAGTGCCGGTGTGCCCCAGAGGAGGGCCGCCGTCTGGTTCACGCCGACCGGTAACGGAGGGGATTCGGCGAGGGCACCTTTCACGAACGCCCCCGTGAGCTCAGCTTCGCCGGCGAGATAGCTCGCGTATTCGGTGTAGACCGAGGCGATCGACTGGACCGCCGCGAGCGACCGGTCCTCTCCGAGGGCGGCGGTGACGTTCATCACCGCCCGCTGGGAGGAGAGGTCGGTCAGGTTCGTTCCGTAGAAGAGAAGGGTGGTCGAGCTCGCCCCCGTGGCGTTCGGGAACAGCTCGTCGTAGAGCGCGTTCGCGACCTGACTCGGGGCGCTCGTAGCGATGGTCGTGGTCGAGTTGGTCGTGACCGAGCCGAGGAGGGGGAGGAACGGTATCGTCACCACTAGGAGCCCGATCCAGAAGGCGACCGGTTGCCACGGGTGGCGCACGACCCACCGCCCGAGCCGGGCGAAGATGCGCACCACGAGATCGCTGCGACCGTTGACTCGGCCGGCCATCGGCGGGTGCGGAGCGACCGCGGAGATAACCCTATCCGGCGGGGGCCGCCGGCGCGCCCGCTCCCGGGCGCGGCGACCCGTGCCAGAGGGCCGGGAACCGAGCCGGGTCGACGAACACGCGGGTGCCGTCCACCACCCACCCGTGGTGGACCGTGCTCAAGTCCGAGGAGGCGACCCGCGCCACGCCGGTCGCGAGGAGCTCCCCCGCCCGCGTGACCAGGACGACGTGGTCGCCCTTGGCGAACGGCTTCGGGACCGCGAGGATCCCTCCGCGGGCGAGTCCCGCCCCATGGGCGACCGCGCTGGCCGCCGCATCCTTGAGGAGGAGGGCGGGGAACTCGCGCCAGACCTCCTCGATCGGTCGCAGGCACGCGACGAGCTCGGTCGGGTCTCCTTCGCGGCGACGGGCGACCGCGTCGGCGAGCTGGGTGAGCGTCACCGCTCGGCGCTCGTCGAACGGCCCGGTCGCGGTCCGGCGAAGCTCTTCCAGGTGGGCCCCGACCCCGAGCGCTTCGCCGAGGTCGACCGCGAGCGTCCGCACGTAGGTTCCCGAGTCGGCGACCAGGTCGATCACCGCGCGGGGCCCGTCCCGCTCGACGACGGAGAGGCGGTGGACCGTTCGGACGCGGCGCTCCCGCTTCACCGCCGAGCGGACCGGGGGCGTCTGGTAGACCGGCCCGTGGAACTCGGAAACGACCCGGTCGAGCTCGGCCCGACCGACCGTCCCGTGGAACACCACGACCCCGACGTACCGCTTCGGGAACTCGAGGACGAGCGGGAGGAGCTTGAGCGCCGGTCCGACCCCGACCCAGAGCAGCCCCGAGACGTTCGGGTCGAGGGTCCCGGCGTGTCCGGCGAGCGGCACCTCGAGGAGGTCCCTTGCCCAGGCCGTGACCTGGTGCGAGGAGGGGCCGCGGGGCTTGTCGATGAGGAGGAACGCGCCCGCCCGAAGACGGTCGGCGACCGGGTCGGAGACCGTCTCCGTCACGCGGGCGCCTCGGCTTCCCGGCCGCGGACGAACTGAACGACCCGCTCCGCGACCGACTCGGCGGGGAGTCGGGTCGAGTCGACCGTCAGGTCGGGCTGCTCGGTCGCGAGGTCGATCCCGTAGCGGGCGAGGTAGCGGCTCCGTTCGCTCGCCTCGCGTTCCGCGATGCGTCGATGAGCCTCCTCGACCGATTGGCCGTCCCGACCAGCGACGCGGCGGGCGCGCTCCGCTTCGCTCGCCGTGACGACCACGTAGTGGACGGGGATGCCGTGGCGGCGGCAAAGGGCCCCCTGGAGGCGACTATCCAGGAGTCGGCCCGGGGTCGCGAGGGACTGCATCGCGCGGTCGAGCTCGAGGTCGACCTCGGGGTGACCCTCGGCGTACCGGCCGAACTCCTCGACGTCCATCCCGCGCCGCCGGCCCTCCGCACGGAACAGCTCGCCCGCGGCGGTATAGGTGAGCCCGAGCCGCTGCGCGACCAGCCGGCCGACGGTCGACTTCCCGCTTCCCGGCGGCCCGCCGATCGCGACGACCCGGTGGATCACGCCGTACCCCCGGCCGCCCCGGCGCTACGGGCGGGCGGGAGGTGGTGCTCCGCCGCGTACCGCCGGAGCCACAGGTTCTTCAGGATGCGACGGAAGACCATCGAGAACGGGATCGTGTAGATGCTGAAGATGAGGAACCACCACGGGATGTGGATGCTCGACGTCACGAAGCCGAAGAGGTCGATCGAGGCCCCGTTCAGGCTGATCGTCTGCTGGAGGGAGGTCGCCTGGCCGATGACGAGCCCGACCCAGGTGTAGATGAGGATGAGCAGGAAGTAGGTGATCGCCATCCCCTTGAACTGGGCGATCGATACTTCCCCGGAGAGCCGCGTCAACCGCTCCTGGTGCGGCTTGAGCGCGGCGATGCGGTCCTTCTTCCCGGAGCGGATCGCCTCCATCTGGACCTTGCGGAACGCGGAGCTCCACTTCTGGACCTTCGCCGCCTTCACCCAGTCGGTGGTGTAGTTGTAGGCGACCGAGGTGATCAGCATCTCGATCGCGCCGGCGAGCGCCATCGTGAGAAGAAGGTAGTTCGACTGGAAGCCGATGAGCCAGTAGAGAGGACCGGGGTGCGCGTTCGACACGCCGAGGGCGTAGCCGATCCCGTTCCGCGCGGTCTGGTCGATGAGCATCCACAGGCCGAGCAGTCCGAGGAAGACGTAGAGGAAGGTCGAGAACTTGAACTGCGGCGGCGGAGGCCGCGGGCGGGCCGGCTTCTCCGCGGGAGCCTCCTCCTGGCTCGGCAGCGGCGCTTCGGGGGTCTCGGCCTCCGCGCTCGGAAGGGGTTCCGCCTCGTCCGTCAACTCTCGCCTCCGAGGAAGCGGCGGAGCAGCGGGTTCATCTCCATCAGCTGCTCGCGACCCATCGCCTCGTAGAGATTGATGATGATCCCCACCATCAGGAGCACGCCGGTGCCGCTCGCGTTACCGAGGGTCCCGATGAGGTCCGCGCCCGCGGCGAGCGCGCCAACGGCGGCGCCGGAGATGACGGTGATGACGGGGATGTACCGTTCGAGCACGCGACGTAAGACGCGCGGCTCTCTACGGAACCCCGGGATCTGCATCCCCGAAGCCTCAATCTGCTTCGCGACCGCCTCCGGGCCCATGTTGGTCGTCTGGATCCAGAACTTCGCGAACAGGATCGACCCGCCGACCATCGCGCCGAAGTAGACGACGACGTGGACGAGCCCCTGCCACCAGGTGTGGCTGTAGAGGAACTTCCCGTACGCCTGGTAGTTGATGAGCGGGAGCAACCACGACGCGAGCCCGTTCACCGTGGAGAGGTAGTACGCCCCTCCGGTCATCGGTTGCGTCTGAGCGATCCCGGTACTTTTCGACTGGGCGGCACTCAGGTAGGAGCCGACCCACCATTGATGGCCCAGGATGGGGAAGTGGGCGAGGGTCGGATTGGTCCAGAGGAGGATCGAGACCATCGAGACGTTGGCGAGCAGCGCACTCATCAGGATGACCGGGATGTTCGAGGCGTAGATCAGGCGGAGCGGGTAGCGGCCGCGGGCGCCCCGCGCCTCGGCGTGGGAGAGCGGGAGCTCGATGCGGGTCGATTCGGTCCAGGCGACTAGGAAGAAGATCGCCGCGGTCCCGACGAGCGCGACCACCGGGTTCGGCTGCTGTAAGATGATCGTCTCCCATCCGCCCCCGGCCATCGCCGAGGCCGAGTAGTGGGTGAGCACGTAGAGGGTCTTCGGGATCGTTCCGCTCGGCAGGTTGCCGGGGCCGAGCGGAGCGCCCGGGGTCTGCGGCACCCAGTTGAGGGTCCCCTGGATGATCTGCTGGCTCACGCCCGCCGCGATGAACAGGGAGATCCCGCTCCCGATCCCCCACTTCGAGACGACCTCGTCCATCAGGAAGACGAGGTAGCTCCCGAAGACGAGCTGGGCGATGATGACGGTGTTCGCGAGGAGCGCCCCGTTCCCCGGCGAGGCGGTCCCCAGGGTCGAGACGAGGGACGACGAGGGGGTCAAGTAGCCGTAGACCTGCGGGACGGCCTCGATGAAGATCATCGCGATCACGAGGACCTTCTGCGTGCCCTGGTAGACCCCTTTGTCCTCGTCGTCCGTCAGGTCGAGGTTGATGATCTTCGCCCCGGTGAACAGCTGCATGATGATCGACCCGGTGACGATCGGGCCGATCCCGAGGTGCATGAGCGTCCCCTGCGCCCCGGCGAGGATCGCGCGGTAGCTCGCGAACAGGTCGATGACGGTCGCCTGGTCGACGCCGAAGAGGTAGATGTTCGTGAGGAGGAAGTAGAGGAGCAGGATCCCGATCGTCCAGGAGAGCTTGGTCCGGAAGTGAACGTGGCCCTTCGGCTGGGAGACCGCGGGCATCCGGGTCGTGACCGGTTTCAACCCGTAGAGGCGCGAGCGCGTCCCGTTGTAGGAGAGGCCGAGGTAGAGGAGCGTGAGGATCGCGGCCGTCGCCGCGGTGATGAGGCCCAAGGCGAGGACGGTGGGTCGTTCCCAGAACCAGACGATCGAGAGGACGATGACCCCGAGGACGACCATCGGGATCGCCCACCGCGGGTCCCGGGGGATCTCCTCCTCCGCCATGTGGTGCGCGCCGAGCCGATGGCCGAGTTATATAGTCTACGACCCGCCGGCGGCTCCGGCGGCCGCCGGGGGCTCTTTCAGCACCGTCACCTTCGTTCGGGCGTGCTCGGAGGCGTGGGCGACGAACACCTTCCAGGGGCGGGTCGGTTTCCCGCCGCCCAGGAGCCGGTCGATGCCGACCTTCGCGAGGTCAGCGACGAACGTCTCCCCGTCGCGGGCGAGCGCGTTCGCCGCCTCGAGGTAGGGGACGAACGCTTCGAGCTCGCCGACGTTGAGGGCGGTCGTCCGTTCGACGATCGCCGGCGGGCGCTTGAACCCGTGGCGGCCGAAGTGGTCGGGGGCGTAGATGAGCATCGACTTGAACTTGTACTTGTGGAGCCCGGCGTTCCCTCGGCCCCCCTGCTTCCCCGCGCCCCGTCCGGCCTTGATGCCGCGGCCGTGGGTGCGGAGTCCCCGGAACTTCCTCGTACGACTGGGCATCGTCCGTCCTCCCCTCACACCATCCGCCGGACGAGGTCGTTGATCGCGGCGCCCCGGTAGCCGAGCGCCCCGCCTCGGGCGAACGTTTTCTTGGTCGACCGCCAGCCGCCCTTCGGAGCCTTGAGACGGAAGAGCGGCTTCACCTCTGGCGCGCCGGGCAGACCCTCGGCGGCCACCTTCTGGCCGAGCACGGTCAGGTCGACCTTCGCCTTTCTCGCGTCGGGCGCCTCTCCGGCGAGCCGAGCTCCCGCCCGGGTCTCCCCGCGTTCCTTCAGCAAGAGGCCGACCGTCTCGGGGTCGGCCTCCCCCCAGGTGACATACCCCTGGACTCGGGTGAGCATCCCGCGGATCGACGGGTTCTCGGGCACCACGGTCGCGTGGTTCGGCCGCGTGAGATGGAGGAACTGGAGCGTCTCGTCGATCTCGTGCTTCGCGTGGATACTGCCCCGCACGCGTACCACCGTCCACGCCATCGTCTTACCTCCGCCCTCCGCCCGGCGGCGGGCGGCGCCCCGGCCCGCCGGGACCCCGGCCCGGTGTGCGGCCCCCGGGTCCGCGCCGGCCACCCCGCATCGGGCGCCCGGCGGTCTCGTCCTTCGGCGGGAGGATCGAGCTTCCGACCGACCCGCGGACGATCTTGAGCCGTTGGGCGTCCTCAGGGGGCACCTTGAGCTCGGAGAGCTCGAGGAGGGCACGGTAGGCGGCCTGGGCGTAGTTGACGGTCGTCTTGGTGTGGCCGTCCGTGAACCCCCACGCATCCGTGAGGCCGGCGAACCGAAGGATCGGCTTCGCGACGTCGCCGACGGCGAGGCCGACGCCGCGCGGCGCCGGCTTGAACGTGACGACCACGGACCCCGAGCGCCCATCGACCTGGAACGGGAGCGTGTGGGGGCGGCCACAACCGCACTCCCAGCTGCCGCAGCCGCGCAGGACCTCGATCACCTCGAGCTTCGCGCGGTCGATCGCGCGGCGGATGGTCGGTCCGACCTCCCGCCCCTTCGCGCGTCCGAGCCCGACGAACCCGTCGCCGTTCCCTACCACGACCGTGACGGCGAACTTGAACCGGCGGCCCGAGTCGGTCATCCGCTGGACCATGTTCACGTCCAGCACCTCGTCGTGGAGGCCGGGGAGGAGCTTGTCGACGATCTGGGGCTCGCGGAGGGGGAGCCCGCTCGCGAGCGCCTGGCTCATCGTGGTGATCTCATCCGCGGCGACCCGGCGTCCGAGCTCGGTCTTCGGGACCCACGGTGGAGGGGCGGCCGGAGCCCCGGGGCCCGGCGGTGGGCGTGCCGGCGGACCCTGCATCGATGCGCTCATCGCGGCACCTCGGTCCGGGCGACCAGCCCGGGGAGCTTGAGCTTGTAGGACTCGACCGGTTCGGGGAGCGGCTTCGGGAGATGGGCCCCGCTCAGCCGGTCGGCCTTCGGGAACCCCTTCTCGCCATGCGGGAGTTCGATCCCCGCATCGAGGAGGCCCTTCAGGGCGGCCGAGAGCCGCCCGCCGGGGGTCGGGTGGCGGAGGCCGGCATCGAGGATCGCGGATTCCGTGCCGGCCGCCTTCGCGCGGAGACCCGCGAGGTAGCCGGTGAGGTAAGCCGCGGGCGTCGACGCGACGCTCGCGGCCGGGAAATGGAGCCGAGCGAGCTCGGCCGAGTCCGCCGAGGCCGTCACGCGGTCTCCGGCCGGTACGTACTCGACCACCGCGACCCGGATCCGGCGGCCGGAAAAGCGAACCACCGCCCGGGGAAGGCCCCCCTTGAGGAGCCG
>Ga0187769_10000904_pt1 | contig 16429 bp, 12 predicted proteins | sample 0116_SJ02_MP02_1_FD_133140 | JGI IMG/M metagenome (GOLD analysis project Ga0187769, IMG submission 133140) | Tropical peat soil microbial communities from peatlands in Department of Meta, Colombia - 0116_SJ02_MP02_10_MG | ecosystem: Environmental > Terrestrial > Soil > Wetlands > Peat | place... | reverse complement strand
TCGTAGGCGAGCCGCCAGTAGGGCGTGAGGCCGGAGATGACATTCGATGCGGTGCCATCGAGCGGGCCGGCGCCACCGGTGAGCTGATTGGTCACACCCTGCTTGGCGGAGCGGTAGCCGCCCACTTCCGCGTACAGTGACTCGTTCCAGTAGAGATAGCCCGTGAGACCGGCGACGTTCTGTGCGAACGGGCCGTTGATCGCTGCAGTAGCGAGCGGTGATATCGCCGCGTTGCTCGAGGCATAGGGAAACCCCCAGGCGGGAGTGGAGTTCCACAGATCCTGCACCGTGGGATTGTTGTTGAGCGAGAGGCCGTAGGTAAGGGTGCTCTTATCGGGCAGCAGCATTTGCTCCGCAAACCGCAGGTCGCTGTTATCGATGCCGATGGTGCCGCTGTCATTTGCATAGGTGAGCTGGAAGTAGGCCCCGAAGTTCGGCGCGATCTTGCCCGCGTAGAACAGGCTGAGCTGCTGCGGGAAGCCGGCGGTGCCGTTCTGGGCGACGCCGGGGGCGCCCGCGGCGGCGAGGTCGGGCACCGCGGTCCTGATCTGGGTATCGGAGATCTGCGCCATGATCGACAAGGGCGGCATCTGCGAAAGCGCGAGCAGCTCTTCCTTCTTGCCGCTGACGTCACGTACCTGCTTGAGGTTGGTCAGCACGTAGCCGTTTGCCTTGAATACCCGGCCAAAATGGGTGAGCTCGGGAAAGACGGTATGGCAGGCCTCGCAGGCCATCCCGGTCTGCCGGGCGAAGCTCGGTACGGCGAGCGCCTGATGTGCGCCTCCCAGCAGCAGCGCTCCGGCGAGCACCGTCATGGCGAGCGGATTCCGCACGCCAGCGGGCATCTTGTTGCACCTCATCTTGCGCTCCCCTGAAGATGATCTGCGGCTCCCCGCAAGTTGCAGGCAGGCTAATCGGACACTCCGCGAGGAGCCAGTAAGAAATGTACGTATACGCATGATACGTATACGCGTACGTGCCTCCCGCGCCTCGGCGCGCGCGCGGATTGACGCGCGTGTAGGATGCCGCTTTTCGTCCGCGGTACGACGCGGCACGCATCATGAGCAGTCACAATCTGCAGTATCTGCTGGCGCCTCAGTCAGTCGCGGTCATCGGCGCATCCGATCGGCCGGGCAGCGTCGGCGCGACCGTGATGCGCAATCTGCTGCAGGGCGGTTTCCGCGGACCCGTCTGGCCGGTGAATCTCCGGCATGCTGCGGTCGCCGGCATGCAGGCCTACGCGCGACCTGCGCAGCTCCCCGCGCCCCCCGATCTCGCCGTCATCTGCGTGCCGGCGCGTCACATTCCCGGGCTCATCGCTGAGCTCGCCGGGTGCGGAACCCGTGCCGCAATCGTACTCAGCGTCGGGCTCGAGGCGCCGGCGGACTCCGGTGGCACGCTCGGCGCGGCGATGCTCCAGGCGGCGAGAGAGCGGGGGCTGCGCATTCTCGGTCCCAACTGCATCGGGCTGCTGGTTCCCGGAATCGGGCTCAATGCGAGCTTCGCGCATCTCGGTGCGCGCCCCGGCGGCATCGCTTTCGTCGCGCAGTCAGGCGCGCTGACGACCGCGATGCTCGACTGGGCGCAGTCGGCGGAGGTGGGATTCTCGCACTGCATCTCGCTCGGCAACGCGGCGGACGTCGATTTCGGCGACCTGCTCGATTTTCTCGGCAAGGATCCGCGCACGCGGGCAATTCTCCTGTACATCGAGTCGGTCACCGGCGCGCGCAAGTTCATGTCGGCGGCGCGAGCGGCCGCGCGCAACAAACCCGTGATTGCAGTCAAGGCCGGGCGCAGTGCCGAGGCCGCGCGCGTCGCGACCTCGCACAGCGGGGCACTCGCCGGCAGCGACGCAGTGTACGAGGGGGCGCTGCGGCGTGCGGGCGTGCTGCGCGTCGGCACCACCCGGCAGCTGTTTGAAGCCGCGCAGATTCTCTCCCAGACACGCGCCTACGCCGGCCCGCGGCTCGCGCTCATCAGCAACGGCGGCGGACCGGCGGTGATGGCCACGGACGCGCTCATCGCCGCCGGCGGCGAGCTTGCCACGCTCGCGCCGCAGACGCTGGCGCAACTGAATGCGCTCCTGCCGGCGGGCTGGTCGCATGCCAATCCGGTCGACATCATCGGCGATGCCCCGCCGCAGCGCTATGCCGGAGCACTCGGCGCGGTGCTCACCGATCCGGGTGTCGATGCCGTGCTGCTGATTCATGCACCCACGGCACTGGCCGCGGCGAGCGAGGTGGCGGGGGCATGCGCCGCGCTGCTCGAGGGCGCGCCGCGCCCCGCATTTGCCTGCTGGCTGGGAGCCGAAGGGGTGCAGGCGGCGGGGGCGACGGCGGGAAGCGCCGTGCCGGGTTACGCCACGCCGGAAGAGGCCGTGGATGCCTTCATGCACGTCGTACGCTACCACCAGGTGCAGGCGCTGCTCACGGAGGCGCCGCACTCGATCCCCGCGGGCTTGCACCCCGATACGCCGGCGGCGCGCGCGATCGTCGCTGCGGCTATCGCGGAAGGGCGCGCAGTCCTCACCGAGCCCGAGTCCAAGGAGCTGCTCGCCGCGTACGGCATCCCGGTCGTCGCGACGCGCATCGCGCACGAGGTCGCCGCGCTCGCACCGCTCTCTGCCGCGCTCGGCTATCCGGTGGCGCTCAAGATCCTCTCGCCCGACATCAGTCACAAGTCCGACGTGGGCGGAGTTGCGCTCGACATCGCGACCGCCGCCGAGCTCGAGCAGGCGGCACGGGCGATGCTCGCGCGCTGCCGGGAGCTGCGGCCGCGGGCGCGCATCGAGGGTTTCACGGTGCAGAAGATGATCCGCCGCGGGGGTGCGCACGAGCTGCTCGCCGGCATCGCCGTGGATCCAACCTTCGGCCCGGTGATCCTCTTCGGCCGCGGGGGCACGGCGGTCGAGGTGATCGGCGATCGCGCACTGGGGCTCCCGCCGCTCAATTCCACGCTGGCGCGGGAGCTGATCGCGCGCACGCGCGTAGCGCGCCTGCTGGCGGGGGGGCGCGGGCTCACTGCAGCAAACCTGCCCGAGATCGAAGCGACGCTGGTGAAGCTGGCGCAGCTCGCCTGCGATGTCGCGGAGATCGTCGAGCTCGACATCAATCCGCTGCTGGCGGATGAGCACGGCGTCATCGCGCTCGATGCCCGCGTGCGCGTCGCCGCAACGCGCGCTGCGGCTGCCGACCGGCTGGCGATCCGCCCCTATCCGAGCGAGCTGGAAGAGCAGCTCGAGTACCGCGGCCGGCGGGTGCTCCTGCGGCCCATCCGTCCGGAGGACACGCCGCAGCACCGCCGGTTCCTCGCGCAGATCGCGCCCGAGGATCTGTACCTGCGCTTCTTTAGCGGCATACGTCAGGTACCGGAAGCTGAGCTCGCGCATTTCACGCAGATCGACTACGACCGCGAGATGGCTTTCATCGCGGTCACCGCCGAGGACAGCAGGGCCGGGCAGATTCTCGGTGTGGCGCGGGCGTGCGCGGATCCCGACAACGTGGCGGCGGAGTTCGCGGTGCTCGTGCGCTCCGACCTCAAGGGCCAGGGGCTCGGTACGCTGCTGATGCGCAAGCTCATCGACTACTGCCGCACGCGCGGTACCCGGCGCCTGTGGGGCAGCGTCATGTCGGGCAATGCGCCGATGCTGCGCCTCGCGCGCGCGCTCGGCTTCCGCGTGAGCCTCAGCGAGGGCAACATCGAGCGGGTCACGCTGGATCTTCAGCCGCAGGAAGCAGCACGCGGCTGACGCGCGGCGCCGCCGCTACACGACGCGCGAGAAAGACGGCGGGCCGGAAGCGGGCGGCTGCTGCAGGTTGCGGTCGAAGCACATCGCCACGCTGCGCAACAGCAGCCGTCCGCAGGGCGTGGCCGCGAGCTGCCCGGCCTCCAGGCACACCAGGCCGTCGGCCACGTAGGGTTGCAGCTGGGCGAGCGCGTCGCGGAAATAAGCCCGGAAGTCGATCCCGTACTGCTGCTCTATCGCCGCGACATCGATGGCGCCCTGGCACATGAGCTGACCGATCACCGCGGCGCGCACGCGATCGTCGTCATTCAGCGCGAGCCCGCGCCATACCGGCAGGCGATTCTCGGCGAGCGCTGCTTCCCAGCTTTTCAGGTCGCGGAAATTCTGGCTGAAGCTCTCGCCGACATGGCTGATGGCGCTCATGCCGATGCCGATGAGGTCGCAGCCGGCGTGCGTCGTGTAGCCCATGAAGTTGCGCTGCAGTCCACCGGCCTCCTGTGCGCGCACCAGCTCGTCATCGGGCAGGGCGAAATGATCCATGCCGATGTAGCGGTAGCCGCTCCCCGACAGCTCCTCGATCGCAAGCCGCAGCAGCTCGAGACGCGCCCCGGCATCGGGAAGCTCCGCAGGCTCGATGCGCCGCTGCGCCTTGAACAGACCCGGCAGGTGCGCGTAGCCGTAGACCGCTATGCGGTCGGGGCGCGCCGAGATCACGGTGCGCAGCGTGTGCCAGAAGCCTGTCGGTGTCTGCCGTGGCAGGCCGTAGATCAGATCCACGTTGACGGAGCGAAAGCCCTGGTCGCGGCACGCGTCGATGAGCTCGAGCGTCTGCTCGATGCTCTGTATCCGGTTGACGGCCTGCTGCACCTGCGGGTCGAAGTCCTGCACCCCGAGGCTGACGCGGTTGAAGCCAAGCAGCGCGAGCTCGCGCACATAACCCGGCGGAACCGAGCGCGGATCGAGCTCGATGGAGAAGTCGCGTTCCGGGGCGTTGCTCAGCCGGAAAGCAGTGTTCAGGATGACGAGGAGTCGCGCCAGGGTGTCGGCCGAGAGGAAATTCGGCGTGCCGCCGCCTAAGTGCAGCTGCACGACCTCGCGCTCCCGGTCAAAGAGCGGCGCAAGCAGTGCGATCTCGCGCAGTAACCATTCCGTGTAGCGCACGCCCTTCGCCGTGTCGCGCGTGATCAGCCGGTTGCAGCCGCAATAGAAGCACGGACTGAAGCAGTAAGGGATGTGGACGTACAGCGAAAGCGGACGCCGGCGCGGCACTGCGTTGCTGCGCGCGGCATGCTCGCGCAGCTGCTGCGCCCCGAAACCGCTATGGAAGCAGGGCGCTGTGGGATAAGAGGTATAGCGCGGACCCGGGCGGTCATAGCGCCTGAGCAGTTCAGCGTCGAATGTCGCTACGGAGCTCATATAAAACTGCCGCGGGCAATGACCTCGCAGTCATTGCCCGTGGCCTTTCCCCCTCGATCGCAGATTCCTCCTACTGGACTTTGATCGTGGTGGGTTTCTTGACTTCTACCTTAACCTTCGGGACGTGTACGGTCAGTACACCCTCCTTGGTCTCGGCACGGATCAGATCGGCCTTGATCGCATCCGGCAGCGCAAAGCTCCGGGAGAAGTTGCCATAGAAGCTCTCGATCTTGTGGAACTTCTCATCCTTCTGCTCCTCCAGCCGGCGGCGCTCGCCGCTCAGGGTGAGCATGCCATTCTCGTACGTTACCTCCACGTCTTCTTTCTTCACGGCCGGGAGAGCTGCCCTGATCAGGTATTCCTCCGGCGTCTCGCTGATGTCAACCGACGGTGTCCACTCAGTCTCCTCGTTGTACAAACGCGGCCAACGGCCAAAGAACGGGAAGCCGGTGAACATCTCATCCATTCCCTTGAAGGGTTCCCAACGGATAACGTTCATATGTCCCTCCTTTGTGCTCTTTCCCTTATTTCGGCGTGAAGCTTATGCCCCGCGCACACCCGCTGCCATTCGGATCAATGCGTATCGGATGGGCGCACGCTGATCCGGTTGGCGACGGCAGCAACGCCGGCTACGCGCCTGACGGCATCCTCGGCGCCGTACTTATCGAAGAGGTTGCGCACGAAGCCCGAGAGCGTGACGGTACCCGCGCTCACGCGGACGGCGATCCCCCGCTCATCGATGTCCGGAGAGCAGCTGAGCTCCGCCTCTACGTTTGCCTTAAGCTCCATGTCCGAGCGGGCATCCATGAACTTAACTATGTTCGGGCGAGCGGAGCGGAAAAATGCGCACATGTGCCTAAATGCGTGCTGAAAACCGCAAGCTGCTGGCGATTGTGCGGCACGCGGGAGCACTTGCGGCGTAGATGCGCTATTCTTAAAAGATGGATTCAATAAAGCCTGTGGCGTCCGCTCGGATGATCGGCCGCCGGCGTTTTCTGGCTGCGGCTACCGGGCTCGCCGGCACCGCGGCTTCGCTTGCCGCAAGCCCGGTGCTGGCAGCGAGCCGGAGTGGTACGCGCTGCGTGTCCTTCGTGCATACCCATACCGGCGAGACGCTGCGGGCTGCATATTTCCAGGACGCACGTTATCAACCGCAGTGCCTGGCACAGGTCGATTACCTGTTGCGCGACTTCCGCACGGGCGATGTGCACCGGATCGATCCCGGGCTGCTCGACATACTGTTTGACCTGCAGACGCTCGCCGACCGCGATGGGCCGTTCGAGGTGATCTCCGGCTATCGCTCTCCGGCGACGAATGCCATGCTGCATCGAAGCTCGGATGGCGTCGCACAACACAGCATGCATCTTCAGGGACGCGCCATCGACGTACGCCTCGGCGGGTTCCCCACGAGCACGCTCGGCGAGTATGCGCGCTCACTCGCACGCGGCGGCGTGGGGTTCTACGCGCGCTCGGATTTCGTACACGTCGATACGGGGCGCGTCAGGGTCTGGTGATCACAGGCGCAGTGATCGCAGGCGCAGCGAGTTAGCGATCACCGAGACCGAGCTCAGGCTCATTGCGGTCGCGGCGGCGACCGGGCTCAGCAGTAACCCGAATGCGGGATAGAGCGCGCCGGCAGCCAGCGGGATGCCGAGCGCGTTGTAAACAAACGCCAGCGCGAGGTTCTGCCGGATGTTGCGCATCGTCGCGCAGCTCAGTCTGCGGGCACGCGCGACCCCGGCGAGGTCTCCCCTGAGGAGCGTAATGGCGGCGCTGCGCACCGCCACCTCGGTGCCCGTACCGATCGCAAGGCCCACATCCGCTGCAGCGAGTGCCGGCGCATCGTTTACGCCATCACCCGCTACGGCAACTACATGCCCGGCCTCCTGCAGGCGGCGCACGGCCGCGCTCTTTTCCTCGGGACGGACCTCAGCCTCGATCTGCGTGATACCCAACCGGGCTGCAACCGCCTGTGCCGTGGTGCGGTTGTCGCCGGTCAGCATCACGATGGCAATGCCCTCCGCCGTAAGTCGCGCGAGGGCTGCGGGCGTCGTGACCCGGACAGGGTCGGCCACGGCAATGAGCCCGGCGGCGCGGCCGCCAGAGGCGACGAAGATCACCGTCGCACCGTCACGGCGCAGCTGCGCGGCTGGGAGCTCGAGCTCCGCCAGCGAGATCCCGAGCTCGGCGAGGAGTCGTGCGCTTCCGAGCGCCACCGGCTCGCCGGCGATCCGCCCGGTGACGCCTTGCCCGGTGAGCGAGCGGAAATCCGCGACCTCCTCCATAGGCAAGCCGCGCTCGTCGCCGGCGGCGACGATGGCGGCCGCAAGCGGATGCTCGCTCGCGCGCTCGAGGCTCGCGCCGAGCCTGAGCACGGCGGCTTCAGCGAATCCCGCGGCCGGGACGACCGCGCTCACCGCAGGTCTGCCCTCGGTCAGCGTCCCGGTCTTGTCGACGACCAGGGTATCGACGCGTTCCAGCCGCTCGAGCGCGGCGGCGTTGCGGATGAGGACGCCGGCATTTGCCCCCTTGCCGATCGCGACCACGATCGACATCGGCGTGGCGAGTCCGAGCGCGCACGGGCAGGCGATGATCAGGACCGACACGCCCGCAGCCAGCGCGTATGCAAATGCCGGTGCGGGCCCGAAGAGCATCCAGGCGGTGAAGGCGAGGATCGCCGCCCCGACTACGGCAGGGACGAACCACGCGGAGACGGTGTCGGCAAGGCGCTGCACCGGCGCACGGCTGCGCTGCGCCTCGGCGACCAGGGCCACGATGCGGGCGAGGAGCGTGTCGGCGCCGACGCACTGCGCCTGCATGATGAAGCTCCCGGTGCCATTCACCGTGCCGCCGATCACCGCATCGCGCGGCTGCTTTTCCACGGGCAGCGATTCCCCGGTTACCAGCGATTCATCCACACTCGTGTGGCCTTCGAGAACCACTCCATCGACCGGTACGCCTTCACCGGGGCGCACCCGCAGGCGATCGCCGACGCGCACACCCGCGAGCGGCACTTCCTCATCCGCGCCATCGGTGCGGATGCGCCGCGCGCTGGCAGGCGCAAGACGCAACAGCGAGCGTAGCGCGCTGCCGGTCTGCTCCCGGGCGCGCAGCTCGAGCACCTGGCCGAGAAGTACCAGCACCGTGATGACCGCGGCGGCCTCGTAGTAGACCGGCACGGTGCCATCGTGCTGCCGCAGGCCTACAGGGAACGCATCCGGGGCGAGGGTCGCCGCGATGCTGTCCAGGTAGGCGGCCCCGACGCCGAGCGTGATGAGGGTGAACATGTTGAGCGAGCGGCGCCGCAGCGAGTCCCAGCCGCGCTCGAGCAGCGGCCGGCCGGCACCCAGCACCACCGGTGAGGCGAGCCCGAGCTGGATCCACTGCATGAGCCGCGGGCCGGGGTGCGCGTGCAGGCTGCCGCCGGCGAGGTGGTGCGTCATCTCCAGGATCGCGAGCGGCAGCGCGAGCACGGCACCGAGGCCCAGGCGCCGGGTCATCGCCCGCAGCTCCCGGGAGGGCTCGGCGGCGCCCGCGGCGGCGAGCGGCTCGAGCGCCATGCCGCACACCGGACAGGCGCCTGCGCCGCCGCTGCGCACCTGCGGATGCATCGGGCAGCCGTAATCAGTCACGAGACAGTGACCTACATATCCGGCTCGGCCGCTGTGGCGTGCTCCCGGGGCTTCTCCGGACGCTCGGTCATCGTGGCTTCGGTGAGCAGCAGAACGCTCGCAACCGAGACCGCGTTCTCGAGCGCGATGCGTACCACCTTCACCGGATCGATGATGCCCGCCGCCAGGAGATCCACGAACTGCTTGCGGGCTGCGTCGAAACCCGTGTTGCCGTCGCCGTGCAGCATGCGGTCCACCACCACGCCGCCGTCGGCTGCGGAGTTCTCGGCGATCTGGCGCGCGGGCGCCTCCAGCGCACGCCGCAGGATCTGCACGCCGGTGCGCTCATCGCCGCTGCACTCCGCCTCCACCGCCGTCACGGCCGCTGCCGTGCGCAGCAGCGCGAGCCCGCCGCCCGCCACGATACCCTCGGCTACCGCCGCCTTGGTCGAGCTGATCGCATCATCCAGCGCTTCCTTCTTCGTTTTCATCTCCGCTTCGGACGGCGCGCCGACGCGGATGACCGCGACGCCACCGGAGAGCTTGGCGAGGCGCTCCTCGAGCTTCTCTCGGTCGTAGTCGCTGGTGGTCTTCTCCAGCTCCTTGCGGATCATCTGGATGCGGCCCGCGATGGCACTCTTCTCGCCGCCGCCGCCAATGATCGTGGTGTTGTCCTTGTCGACGACCACGCGCTTGGCGCGTCCGAGCTGCGCGAGCTCCACGTCCTCGAGCCTGGCTCCGAGCTCCTCCGAGATGAGCTGGCCGCCGGTGAGCGTGGCGATATCCTCGAGCAACGCCTTGCGCCGGTCGCCGAATCCCGGCGCCTTGACGGCGGCACTCTTCAGAACGCGCCGCATCTGGTTGACGATCAGCGTGGCGAGTGCCTCGCCCTCGATCTCTTCGGCAATGAACAGGATCGGCTTGCCCGCTTTCGCCACCTGCTCGAGCAGCGGCAGCATGTCCTTGAGGATGTTGAGCTTGCGGTCGCAGATGAGGATGTAGGCATCCTCGAGCACGGCCTGCATGCTGTCCGGATCGGTCACGAAATAGGGCGATAGGAATCCGCGGTCGAACTGCAGGCCCTCGACGACCTCGAGACTGGTCTCGGTGGTACGTGACTCCTCCACCGTGATGACGCCGTCGCCGCCCACCTTCTCCATGGCGCTCGCCACCAGCTCGCCGATCTGCGGGTCGTTGTGGGCGGAGATGGCCGCCACCTGCGCCTTCTCCTTACGGCTGCCCACGGGACGCGCGATCGCTTTCAGCTCTTTCACCGCGGCTGTGAGCGCGCGATCGAGGCCGCGCTTGAGGTCGATGGCACTCGCCCCGGCAGCCACATTACGCACGCCATCGGCATACATGGCTTGCGCGAGAATGGTCGCGGTGCTCGTGCCATCCCCCACCACCTCTCCGGTCTTTTCCGCCGCCTGGCGCAGCATCTGCGCACCGAGATTTTCCTCCGGATCCTCGAGCTCCATCTCCTTGGCGATGGTCACGCCATCGTTGCATACGATCGGCACCCCCCATTTCTTCTGGATGAGAACCGACTTGGACTTCGGACCGAGCGTGATACGCACCGCATCCGCAAGGCGCGCCGCACCGCGTAGCACCTTCTCGCGCGCCGCAGACTGAAACAGGACCTGCTTGGCCGTCATGGTCCACCCCGCTTCCCATCCGGCTCACACCGTCGCTCATGGACGAGCATAGGGGTGCCGGCACGGGCCGCGCATACGCGGAAGTCCCTAGGCGCCTGCGGGAGGCTGGAGTCGGGAGGCCGGAGTCAGTGCGCTCCGGCTACGGGCTTGAGCCCGAGCAGCGCCTCGAGCTGCAGGTCGTGGCCGTAAATGTCATCGAAGAAGTGCACGGCCCCATCCTCGCTCGCCACGGCCGTTCCATACAGAATGAGCACGTGCACGGGGCGTGCGAGCTTCACGCTGAAGGTCGCATCGCCCTGCATCGCTTCGCGGATCTTCTCCGCCGTCCACTCTCCCGGGGTGCCGCGCAGGACTTCCGTGGCGAGCGCGACCGGGTCGTTCACGCGGACGCAGCCGTGGCTGAACGCGCGGCGCGGCTCGGCGAACAGCCGCCCTGCGGGTGTCGAGTGCAGGTACACGTCGTAGGGATTGGGCAGCACGAACTTGATCAGGCCGAGCGCGTTGTCGGGTCCGGGACGCTGCCGCAGCCGCAGCCGTCCGTCGCTCAGCCCCGCCAGCTCCTCGGGTGTCGGCGTGGAGGAGGCGCGGGCGATGCCACCGCCGCCCACGATCTCCATGTTCTGCGACTCGAGGTAGTGCGGCTGCCGGCGCAGCCGCGGAAGGAGCTCGTGCCGCGTGATGCTCGGCGGGACATCCCAGTACGGGCGGAACACGATCGTCTTCATGTCGGCGGTGAACACCGGAGTGTGCAGCCGCGAGTATTGCTGCCCGACGATGACGTTCATGCGCAGCATTCCCGCCTCGCTGTCGATGCGCGAGCCGAACAGGAAGAGCCGGAACTGCGGGATATTGACCATGATCGTCGGCGGCTGCAGCGGCGGCAGCCAGCGCCAGCGCTCGAGTGTGAGCTCGATCTGCCGCACGCGCTGCGCCAGCGGCACGCGCAGCGCCGCGAGCGTGCCCCGGCCGAGCGTGCCATCCTCGGTGAGGCCGTGCAGGAACTGAAAGCGCCGGAGCGCGGTGGAGAGCGCCTCATCGAGCATCGGATCGGCACGCTCCGCCTCAGCGGGCGGCAGGTCCCCGAGCGCCGCGAGCAGCCGCCGCAGCGCCGGGGCACCGGCATAGATCTGCCCGCGGGTGACCTTCGTTGCGGGCAGCGGCGGCAGCGCCGGCAATCCCTCGCCGGCCGCAAGCTGGCGGTAACGAGGCAGCGATTGCCGCAGCAGCCGGTAGTGCAGGAAGTCCGGTTCCACCGCTGCGATAACCGGGCCGGGGTCGGACGCAGTGGCGAGCCGCTCGAGGACGCCCAGGGGATCGAACCCGTCGCGGCGCGTGGGCATGTCGAAGCCTGCGGCGTGCGGATCGACCCGGCCGAAGTGCAGATCGTTGAGGAATCGCAGCAGGGCACCCGAGAGGTCGGCATCGAAGCGCTGCCACTGCGCGGAGTCGGCCGCCGGCCCGGTGGCGAGCCCCGCGAGCTCCGCGGCGAGTGCCTCGCTGCGGTAATCCTCGGCACGCAATCCGTAGTCGGGGGCCGCACGGAGGGCCTCAAGCGCGGCGCGCGCCGATGCCGTTGGCTTGCCCGCTGCGCTCCACAGCGGCGCGCCGTGACGGCGCTCGTAGAGCTCACTAAGTGCCGCGGCCGGGTGCGCGGGGGTTGCGGCATGCGCGGGCATGCCGGCAGCGCACAGGAGCAGCGCTGTCACGACGAGCCGCACCCGGATGAGCTGACGCATCTGCACGCGCAGCGATTCTGCGGGACGGAGCCGCGCGCGGTCACCTGGCGCGTTTAGGTGTTTATACGCATTCGGTAGGTAGTTGTGGGGGTAGGGGTCAGATCCCCTGGCATTCATGATGACAAATATGCGCGCCATCCGTCGTATTCTAGTTGCAGTCAAGGACCCCTCCGCCCGCTCGCTGCCCGCCGTCGCCAAGGCGGCGCAGCTCGCCGCGGCTTTCGGGGCGGAGCTCGAGCTCTTTCACGCCATCGATACCGCCGTCTACGCGGACACGCTCGGCATGTCGGAGCTGCGCCTGAGCGAGCTGCAGTCCGATGAGCGGGCGCAGTACCTGCAGCGGCTGGGGCGGATCGCGGCCCGCGTCCGTATGCATTGCAGCGAGGTCAGCACGCGCGCGGAGTGGGACTATCCGGGGTACGAGGCCATCATCCGCGAGGCGAATCGCAGCGGCGCGGATCTCATCGTCGCCGAGCGTCACGCGGGCCGGCACATCGCGCCGGGGCTCCTGGGTCTTGCCGACTGGGAGCTGTTGCGGCTGAGTCCGGTTCCGGTGCTGCTGGTGAAACGCCCGCGGCCCTATCATCGGCCCGTCATCCTCGCGGCCGTCGATCCGACGCACGCATTCGCCAAGCCGGCGAGACTCGACGCCGAGATCGTGGATGCCGGCCGGAGATTCACTGCGGCTCTGCACGGGAAACTCCACGCCGTGCATGCCTACGATCCGCTGCGCGTGGGCCTGATGGCGCTCGGCAGCCCCGCGGCCGACGTCCAGGAGGCGGCCGCCGCGCAGGCGCGCCGGGGATTCGAGCTGCTGCTGCGCTCCTCGGGCATTCCCTCCGCCCGGCGGTACCTGATCGGTCTGCACCCGATCGACGCGGTGCTCGAGACGGCCCAGGATGTGCACAGCGACATCGTGGTGATGGGGGCGGTATCGCGCTCGGGCCTGAAGCGCCTGTTCATCGGCAACACCGCGGAGCAGCTGCTCGACCGCCTGCCCTGCGACCTGCTGATCATCAAGCCACCCGGCTTCACGGCCCGGGTGCAGCGCGCGCGGCGCGGCGTGCGCCTGATGACGATTCAGGCGCCGTACTAGAGGAGCGACTTCATCAGCGCGAGCAGCTGCTCCGAGTCGATCGGCTTGCTCACGAGATGGACACCATCATGCGAACCCTGCTCGCGGATGCGGGATGAGGTATCGCCGGTCACCAGAATCGCCTTGAGCTCGCGCCCGAGGACCTCCCGTACGGCGGTGATGACCCCGGTGCCGGTCTCGCCCTGTCCCAGGTGGTAGTCGGTGATGAGGAGATTCAGCGCAGGATTCGCGCGTGCCTGCCGCACGGCCTCGCCGAGCGATGCCGCAGGAATGACGCGATAGCCTTCGACCTGCAACAGCATGCGGGTGGCCTTGAGCACGCCGGCGTCGTCATCGACCAGCAGCACGCAGGCCGCGGTGGCGGCGGCGGCGCGCGGGGCTCGCACTGCGGTCCCCGTGCGGGTGCCGTCAGCGGCGGCGGTTTTCCCGCGCGGCAGCTCCACCGCGAAGGTCGAGCCGCGTCCCGGCTCGGACTGCACCTCGATCCGCAGCCGCAGCAGATCCACCACGCGGCGCACGATGCTGAGGCCGAGGCCGTAGCCTTCGCGGCTCGCCCCCTTTGCCGCCCCCACCTGGTAGAACTCATCGTAGATATGCGTCAGCTGATCGGCCGCAATGCCGATGCCGGTATCGGTCACCTCGATGCGCACCGTGGTGGCGCCCGCCACGCAGCGCAGCGTGACCGCGCCGCGGGTGGTGTACTTGAGTGCGTTGGAGATGAGATTGCGCAGCACCTGTCCGAGGAGCGCGCGGTCGGCGTATGCGTAATTGCTGGTACGAGCGATGCGCAGCTCGAGCCCCTTGCTCACGGCGAGATCGCTGAACTCCCGGCGCATCTCCTCGAACAGCCCCGCGACCGCGAAGTCGGCGGGATGCGGCTGGATCGCGCCGGACTCGAGCTTGCTGATGTCGAGGAGCGCATTCAGCAGCCGCGCCATGGACTCGATTGCCTGGTCCTGGTGCGCGAGCGCTTCCTTCGCGGTCGGATCGGTGACCAGACGCCGCAGGGCCCCGCTCAGCAGCGCGAGGCTCTGCAGGGGCTGGCGCAGGTCGTGGCTGGCGGTGGCGAGAAAGCGGCTCTTCGCCTGGTTGGCCCGGTCCGCCGCATCGCGCGCCGCAACCAGCTCCGCCTGAGTCCGCTTGCGCTCGGTGGCATCGCGCAACGCCGCGCACACGAGTCCCTCCGGGCCGCTCCCCCGGATCGGGCTCAGGCTGATCTCCACCGGCAACTCGTTTCCGTCCTTGCGGCGGGCGTACAGATCGAGAGCCGTCCCCATGGGCCGCGCCTGCGGCTGCGCGCTGTAGCGCAGACGATGTGCCACGTGCAGTGTTCGCAGGCGCTCGGGCAGGAGACACTCGATGCTGCGGCCGATGATCTCGCCGGGCTCGTAGCCGAGCAGCGGCCTGACCCGCGAGTTGGCAAACACGATGCAACCCGAGGCGTCAGCGATCACTATCGCGTCCGGCGCAGAGTCGAGCGCCTCGCCGAGCAGTTGCGCGCTAAGCACCTTCGCATGATAAGCAAGCACCTGGAGCGGTGCCAGGGCGCCGCCTGCGGCGCGGACGCTTCAGTGGGCGCTGGGCTCGGACTCGAGATCCATGGCCATGCGCACGAGTTGCGCGAGTGAGGCGGCGCCGGTCTTTTCCATGACGCGCGCGCGGTGAATCTCCACCGTGCGCTGGCTCACGCCGAGCTCGGCCGCCATGACCTTGTTCGGCTTGCCGCGCGTCATGAGCGCGAGAACCTCCCGCTCGCGCGGCGTCAGCGAGTCGAAGCGTGCACGGATGCGGTCGTGCTGCGCGAGCGCCGCGCGGTTGTGCGCATCGCGCTCGAGCGCGCGCTGGATGCGGTCGATCAGATCCTGATCGCGGAAGGGCTTCTGCAGGAAGTCGAATGCGCCGTGCTGCATGGCTTCCACCGCCATGGGAATGTCGCCATGCCCGGTGATGAAGATGACCGGAATGATCGCGCCGCGCAGGTTCAGCTGCTGCTGCAGCTCGAGGCCGCTCATGCCGGGCATGCGCACATCCAGCACCAGGCACCCGGGCTGCCGCGGCTTGTAGGTCTCGAGGAACTCACTGGCGGAGGCCAGCGTCTTGGTGGCGAGTCCCACGGACTTCAGCAGGAAGCGTATGGAGTTGCGCACGCCTTCGTCGTCGTCGACGACAAAAATCGTCGGAGCGGGCTCTTGCATATCAGTCGGCGGACTGGGTGGGAAGAAGGATGTAGAAGCAGGCACCATCGGGCTCGTTGGGCCGGTAGCCCACTGAGCCACCGTGCGCGCGCGCAATGGTATTGCTGATCGCCAGCCCGAGTCCGGTACCGCTCTCCTTGGTGGAAAAGAACGGATCGAACAGCCGCTTGAGAACCTCGGGCGCGAGCCCCGGCCCGTTGTCGATGACCGCGAGCTCCGCCTCGCGCTGCGGCGTGAGGGAGGTGCGGATGAGGAGCCGGCCCGCGGGAGCGGGGCGCGAGGCCAGGGCTTCGAGACTGTTACGCACGAAATTCAGGATGACGTGTTGGATCTGCGCGGCATCGACGAGCACCGGAGGCAGGCTCTGCGCGAGCTGCATCGATAGTAACACGCCGTGCACCCGCGCATCGCTCATCACCAGCTCGCTCATTTCGCCTACCAGGGCGTTGAGATCGGCCGGCACACGCTCGCTGTGCTGGGTGCGGGCGAGGGTGCGCAGGCGGCGGATGATATCCCCGGCGCGCGAGGCCTGAGCGACGATCTCGCGCAACGCTTCCTGCAACTCCAGCGGGTCGACGCCGGGGCGCTGCAGCAGCCGGTCGCAGGCCTGCGCGTAGTTCGCGATTGCCGTCAGCGGCTGGTTGAGCTCATGTGCCACGCCGGCGGCCATCTCGCCGATCGTCGCCATGCGCGACACTTGCAGCAGCCGCCCGTGCAGAGCCGCCGGTGGAACCGCGCTGGGCGACTCCGCAGGCGGATCGCCTGCGCGTGACCCCCGGCCGTTGTGATCGGGCTGCATCCGTGATCCAGATAACATTAGTTTACAAGGATCCACCGTTTGCCCGTGGGCGTCGCTAGGTATGTTCCGCAAGGGGAGGCGATCTGTGCGGGCGATCTCAATGCGCGGACATCGCGTGGTGGTGCGCATGCTCCGGCGAGCCGGTCAGGACGGCGAGCGGCATGATCGCCATCCAT
>Ga0187769_10000901_pt1 | contig 16445 bp, 17 predicted proteins | sample 0116_SJ02_MP02_1_FD_133140 | JGI IMG/M metagenome (GOLD analysis project Ga0187769, IMG submission 133140) | Tropical peat soil microbial communities from peatlands in Department of Meta, Colombia - 0116_SJ02_MP02_10_MG | ecosystem: Environmental > Terrestrial > Soil > Wetlands > Peat | place... | reverse complement strand
GTGGCACGACCCGAATGATGTCGTTATCGAATTTTCGCTTTAGATAGGCATCAAGCCGCTTGATCCGATCGATATCGGCAACCTCGCCGAGGTTTATTTCCATCCGGAAATTGTAAGAACGATCCTCGTCCTCGTCGTCCACATTCAGATCGCCCAGTCGGTCTTCGCCGATGAAGACTTCTGCCGCGTCCCTGCCCTCCGGCACCACGCGCAGCCGCGCATTGCCGAATAGCTTTTTCAGATAGGCGTCGAGCTTCCTGACTTCCTGAACGTCCACGCACGTCTCCCGCAATCAGAGGGCCCGACAGCAATAACTCAGATTCCGTCCTGGAACATCTGGTCCATGGAGCGCGCGGGCTCGGGGCAGCCGGCCACGCCGATCACCTTGGCCGGCACGCCGGCAACCGTCACGTTGTTCGGCACCGGCTTGACCACCACCGAACCGGCGGCGATACGGGCGCAGTGTCCGACTTCGATATTGCCGAGAATCTTGGCGCCAGCGCCGATCATCACGCCGTAGCGGATCTTGGGATGGCGGTCTTCGTGTTCCTTACCGGTGCCTCCCAGCGTCACGTCGTGCAGCATGGAGACGTCGTCCTCGATCACCGCGGTTTCGCCGACCACGAGACCGGTGGCGTGATCGAGGAAGATGCCGCGGCCGATCCTGGCGGCCGGGTGAATATCGCACTGGAATACGGCCGAGGCACGGCTTTGCAGGTAGAGCGCAAAGTCGCGGCGGCCCTTCTCCCACAGCCAATGCATCAATCGATGCGTCTGGATGGCGTGAAAACCTTTGTAGTAGAGCACGGGCTCGATCAGCCGGTGGGTGGCCGGGTCGCGATCCACCGTCGCCATGAGATCGGCGCGGAAGTTATCGCCGATCGCGGGGATTTCGTCGATGGCGTCGGCATAGGCCTGCCGGATCAATTCGCCCGACAGGGCGGGATGGTCGAGCCGCTCCGCCAACCGGTGGACGATCGCGGTTTCGAGCGCGCCGTGGTGCAGAACGCTCGAATAGATGAAGGTCGCGAGTTCGGGCTCGCGGCGCACGATTTCCTCGGCCTCGCGGCGCACCCGCGCCCAGACCGGATCGACCTTATCGAGGGCCTGCTTTGCCTGATACTGCGCCATGGGTTCGGCTCTCCCGGACTATTGGATGACCTTCTATCATATTGGGCAGCACCCGGCGCAAAACCAAGGGGCACGGTTTATCGGTCAGAAGCCGAGTAAAATCAGGCCAATGGCCTAGTCCGGCCCGGATCCGCCAGGAAATCCAGCACCGCGGATTTAAAGGCGCGATCGCCGACCGCCAGCATGTGATCACGTCCGGGTATGACAACGGCCTGCGCTCCGGGAATGAGCGCTGCAAGCTCCTGCGGCGAGCCGGCGATGGGATCTTCACTGCCGACCGCGACCAGGAGCGGCACCGCAATCCGGTACACCTCGGCCGGCTTAAGCGTCTGGCGCGAGCCGCGCAAGCAGGCGGCGAGCGCGCGCAAATCGGATTTAGTCTGCTCGGCAAAGGCGCGGTACAGGAAAGCGGTCGGATCGGTCACATCGGCAAGCGACGGCGCTTCGAGCGCACTCGCGATCGTGTCGGGCAGCCCCACCCCCTCGACGAGGCGAATGCCGAGCCCGCCAAGGATCGCCGAGCGCACCAAGTCCGGACGCGCAAGCGCCAAAAACGCGGTGATCCGCGCCCCCATCGAATAGCCCATGACATCGGCGCGCGGCAGGCCGAGGTGGCCGATCAGGGCGGCGACATCCTGCGCCATGATCGCGCTGTGATAGGCCGCCGGATCGTAGAGTTTCGTCGAGGCACCGTGGCCGCGATTGTCGAGCGCGATGACGCGGCGGCCGGCGCGCGTGAGCGTCGTCACCCAGCCGGGACTGACCCAGTTGACCTCCTTATTGGAGGCAAAACCGTGCACCAGCACGATCGGCTCGCCCTCGCCCTCGTCGAGGTAAGCGATCTCTACGCCATTGTGAGAAAACCGCGGCATGGATCGACCATACGATCCAAGCGGCCGGGCGGCAAAACGTCGTGCCGTGCCGCTCGCCGATGTCCTAGACGGCTGCGGCGGCGTGAAGCCGGCGCGTCCGCCGCGCATCGAGGTAGCGTTGCGTCATGCGCTCGGCCGCGGTTTTGCAGGAGGCGCAGAAGCCAAACAGCGCGAATGCGGCCCACATCGACCACAATGCCAGATCGAGCGCGCTTGTGGTGAGCACGATGGCGGCACGGCCGAGCAGTTTGATGATCGCCCGGGTTTTGCCGCCGTTCGCGGCGGCAAGACGCGACAGCCGCGACACGTCTTGCGGCTCCTCGGCGATGGCGAGGCCGTCGAGCGTTGCCGAGACGCCTGCCTTGGCTTCGACCTGGCCGGCGTTTTCGGCGAGTTCGGCAAGGCCGCCGGCCGCTTCGACCTTGACCACCTCGCGCGCCGCGCGCACGGCCAAAACCGGATTGAGCCGGCCGGTACGGCGCGCCGCCTTGACGATGGACACTCCGAGCCGCTCCGGCGCGGTCAGCCCGGCCGTGGCATAGGTCGCCGCCGAGACGGCGATGCCTACTCCGGCCAAGCCGAGAATCCAGAGATCGTAATGCTCGCCGGTGAGGTAACGCGTGCCTTCGCGCGCGGCGTCGCGAATGTCCCCGAACACGAACAGGTCGCCAAACGCGGTGCCGGCAAGGCTTGCAAGGTCGCTCGGCTCGCCGGTCCAAAGGCCGCGGACAAACCGGCCGGCGATATTGGCGGCCGAGGCATGCCTCTCGGCTGCCTCTTTCACGCTGTCGCGCAGGGCCGGATCGACGGCCACGCCGCGATCGGCCGCTAATTCACTGAAGCTGTGCGCAAGCTCGATATCGCCGGCAGCGAGCGCCGTGCGGATTTCGCGTTCGGCGGTTTGCGGGTTGAACGCGCGGTTAAGCGCAGCGTCGCTGATCTTGACCGGGTCGTCGGCGGCAGCGAGCTCTTGGCGCGCCGCCATACCGCCGCGAATGAGCACGACCGCGGCCAGCGCGAAAAAGATGGCGCCAACCAATGCCACAGCCGGATGGCGCACCGTCCGGATCATTGACGTCCCGCTCATATTCGATTCGCAACCGTCGCCAACCCCCGATTTGGAAAAGCTAAGGATAATTTGCGGCTTTTTCACAACGCAAGATGGCCGCAATCGCTTGCTGGAAATCGTTTCCGCGCCCGGTTATGGTGCCGGCCCAGGAAACGGATATTGCACGCATGACGGACGTCATTGTCCCGCATTTCCATAACGATCCGGGTGTCGCGGTCATCGCGATCGGCGCCAAGGAATTCATGTGCGTCGGCGCCAGGCCGCCATTCGACCACCCGCACGTCTACTGCGACATGGGCGATGCCGTCGACTATGTCTGCCCCTATTGCTCGACGCTCTATCGCCACGACCCGGCGCTCAAGCCTCATGAAGCGCGGCCGGCCGAATGCGAACTGCACGACGACGCCGTTTAATTCGTTGCCGTGGGGGTTTCGCGCACTGTGATTATCGCGGGCGCCGGCATCGGCGGGCTCACCGCCGCGCTTGCGCTGGTGCGCAACGGCTTTCGCGTCATTGTGCTGGAACAGGCTGAGCGGCTCGAGGAAACCGGCGCCGGCATTCAGCTTTCGCCGAACGCGACGCGGACGCTGATCGAGCTCGGCCTCGGCAAGCGGCTTAAGCCGCACGTCATCGCGCCCACGGGCTTGCGCGTGCTCGCCGCCAGAAGCGGACGCGAAATCGTGCGCATGCCGCTGGGCGAGGTCGCGCAGCGCTACGGCGCGCCGTATTGGATCGTCCACCGCGGCGATCTTCAGGCGGCGCTTGCCGGGGCGGTCGCTCAAGAACGCGATATCTCGCTCAAGCTCGGCATGCGCATGGAGGATTTCGCCACGCATCGCCACGGCGTCACCGTCTCGGTCAACGGTCCGGGCGGCCTGTGGAACGAACACGGCGATGCGCTGATCGCGGCCGACGGGCTGTGGTCGCAGGCCCGAACGCAGTTCGGTTTCAAGCAAGCCCCCAGTTTTGCCGGCCGCACCGCGTGGCGCACGCTCTTGCCGGCAGAGGAGGTTACCCCCGAATTTCGCGAACCGCTGATCCATCTGTGGCTTGGCGGTAACGCCCATGTCGTGCATTACCCGGTCAAGGCCGGCAAAGCGATCAACGTGGTCGTAATCACAGTGGACGACTGGAACGCGCAGGGGTGGAGCCGGCCGGCCAACCGGGTCGAGCTGTTGCAGCAGCTTCGCGCGGCGCGCTTTGCGCCGCAGCTGCACGCGCTTGTCCGTCAGCCCGAGGCCTGGCTCAAATGGGCGCTCTACACCTGCCGGCCGCTGGCGAATTTCTCGCACGGCGCGGCGGCGCTGCTAGGCGACGCCGCCCATCCGATGCTGCCGTTCCTGGCGCAGGGCGCGGCCATGGCGATCGAAGATGCGGCGGTCGCGGCGCGCAGTCTCGCGCGCGTACCGGACGATGCCGCCAAAGCGCTGCGGAGCTATTCTGCGGTGCGACGCGCCCGCACCCGCAAAGTACAACGCCTGGCGGCTCGCAACGGCGAGCGCTATCACCGCGCCGGCGTGATGGCTGTGCTGCGCAATGCGGCGATGCGAGTTATCGGCGGCGAGCGGCTGTTGCAGCATTATGATTGGCTTTACGATTGGCGGCCGCCGGCGGCTTCGTCGGCCGCCTGAGCGGTGCAAGCGATGCCAGCAAGCGACATATTGTTCCCCACCACCATCGCCGGCAGTCTGCCGAAACCGGCATGGCTCGCCGTGCCGAACAAATTATGGGCGCCGTGGCGGCTCGAAGGCGAGGACCTCGCCGCTGCCAAGGACGACGCCACGCTGCTTGCGATCAAGCTGCAGGAGGACGCCGGGATCGACATCGTCGGCGACGGCGAGCAGTCGCGCCAACATTTCGTCCACGGCTTCCTCGAAACGCTCGACGGCATCGATTTCGAAAATCGCGTTGAGATGGGCATCCGCAACGACCGCTATAAAGCAATGTGCCCGACCGTCGTCGGGCCGTTGCGGCTGCGCTCGCGCGTGCACGCGCGCGAAGCGCGCCTGGCGCGCGCCCATACCAAGCGAAAACTCAAATTCACCTTGCCGGGACCGATGACCATCGTCGACACCATCGCCGACGCCCATTACGGCGACCGCATCAAGATGGCTTTCGCTTTCGCCGATCTCCTCAACGAGGAGGCCCGCGGGCTCGCCGCCGACGGCGTCGACGTCATTCAGTTCGACGAGCCGGCCTTCAACGTCTATATGGACGCCGCCGCCGGCTGGGGCATCGAGGCGCTGCACCGCGCCATCGACGGCGTGACCTGCACCACCGCCGTGCATATCTGCTACGGCTACGGCATTGCCGCCAATATCGAGTGGAAGGCGACGCTCGGCGCTGAATGGCACCAATACGAAGAATTTTTTCCAGCCCTGGCGAAGAGCCGGATCGACCAGGTTTCACTCGAATGCATCAATTCGCGCGTGCCGATGAGCGTATTGCAATTGCTGGACGGCAAAGACGTGCTGATCGGCGCAATCGACGTCGCCACCGAAAAGATTGAGACGCCTGAAGAAGTCGCAGCCGTGATCGCCAAAGCGGCAGAATATGTTCCTGCGCAAAAAATCATCGCCTGCACCAATTGCGGCATGGCGCCGATGCGCCGCGAAATCGCCGCAATCAAACTCGATGCACTCGGCCGGGGCGCGGCGCTGGCGCGCAAAAGATTCGGTTGATCTTTGCGCTAGCACCGAAAAAATCCAATCACCGATACGTCCGACCGCGTCAAATCGCAACCGGTAGCGTTTTGTTAAAGTTTGACCGATTGGATGGCGGCATATTCACAAAGGAAAGCGCAATGCAGATGCCGTTCGTAACCACCGTTTCATTTCCCGACCGTGACGGCGCGACGGTGCGTTTGCAATACGGCGTCGCGGCGCCCGACGAACGCGCGGCGCGCAGCGAAATCGAACGGCGATTGATCAATCAGGAAATCTACAATTATTCGATTGCGGAAATCCGGCGCGCGACATCGCGCGAAGCCGAAGAGCTCAATCTGCCCGCCGACGGCATCAGGCTGTTGAACTGACCCGCGCCGGGCCGGGCCGCCTGCCGGCAAGAACATCGCGCAAAACTACGGCATGGCTCAGATCGAGATCGCGCGTCGCGGTGATGAGCGTGACGGGGCGACCCTTCGTTAGGGCGCGCAACGCGGCGATGTCGTCCCTATGTTCGGCGAGCTCGGCGCGGTAGCGGCGGCGAAACTCGGCGAAAAGTTTTGGGTCGTGGCGGTACCATTTCCGCAACGCCGTCGACGGCGTCAGCGCCCGCGGCCAGGCATCGAGCCGGAGCGCGGCCTTCGACAGGCCGCGCGGCCAAAGCCGATCGATCAAAACCCGCACGCCGTCCCGGCGCGACGGCTTGTCGTAGGCCCGTTTGATTGCAATCCGCGCCCGGCTCATCGGCCGCTGCGCGAAATGACGTCGATCAATTCGCCGACCTTGCGCCGCTGCTCGGCCTTGTTGCCCGAGGCGATCGCATGCTCGACGCAATGCGCCGCGTGGTCGGCGAGGATTTCCTCCTCGGCGCGGCGCAGCGCGACGCGCACCGCGGAGAGCTGAGTGACGATGTCGATGCAGTAGCGGTCGTCGGCGACCATGCGGGAGAGCCCGCGCACCTGGCCCTCGATCCGCTTCAGGCGCTTGAGCACCGACGTCTTGGCAACGTTGCGCATGCCGGCTATATACCCCTACCCCGTATCCGTTTCAAGGCACATCGTGGATCATCCCGCGCAGTCCCGCCCCAGCGACGCCGCCACTGTCGATCCGGTGTGCGGCATGACGGTCGATCCGACGAAAAGCCCGCACCGCCACGACTACGCTCACCGCCCCTATTTTTTCTGTTCGGCCGGCTGCCGCGGCAAGTTCGCGGCCGATCCCGCGAAATATCTCAAGCCGGCCGTCAAACCGGAGCCGATCCCGGACGGCACGATTTACACCTGCCCGATGCATCCGCAAGTCCGGCAAGCCGCGCCGGGCGCGTGCCCGATCTGCGGCATGGCGCTCGAGCCGGAAACCGCCGGCGCAACCGCCGCTCCCAATCCGGAACTGATCGACATGACGCGGCGCTTCTGGATCGCCGCCGTGCTGGCGATTCCGACGGTGATCCTGGAAATGGGCGGCCACTTTCCCTGGCTCGATCTGCACGACTATGTTCCGCCCCGGCTTTCGGTGTGGCTGCAGTTCGCACTCGCGACGCCGGTCGTGCTGTGGGCCGGTTGGCCGTTCTTCGCGCGCGGCTTGGCCTCGCTGCGCAACCGTGCGCTCAACATGTTCAGCCTGATCGCGCTCGGCATCGGCTCGGCCTTTCTCTACAGTTTGGCCGCCACCTTCGCACCGGGCCTGTTCCCCGCGGCCTTGCGGCAGCACGGCGTCGTCGCCGTCTATTACGAGGCAGCCGCCGTCATCACCGTGCTGGTGCTGTTGGGACAGGTTCTCGAACTGCGGGCGCGCGAAGAGACCGGCGGCGCCATTCGCGCACTGCTGAAACTGGCGCCGAACACGGCGCGTCGTGTCGGCGCCGACGGTCATGACGAAGCGGTGCCGCTGCAGCAGATCCGCACCGGCGATCGTCTTCGCGTGCGCCCGGGCGATGCCGTGCCGGTGGACGGCATCGTCGAGGATGGCGGCAGTGCGGTCGACGAGTCGATGGTGACCGGCGAAGCGATGCCGGTCGAGAAAGAGCCCGGCGCCAAGGTGATCGGCGGCACGATCAACGGCACCGGCAGCTTCGTCATGCGCGCCGAGAAGGTTGGCGCCGATACGATGCTGGCGCGCATCGTGCAGATGGTCGCAGCGGCCCAGCGCAGCCGCGCGCCGGTCCAGCGGCTTGCCGACATCGTATCCGCCTGGTTTGTTCCCGCTGTCATCGCCGTCGCGGTCATCGCCTTTATCGCCTGGATGGTCTTTGGGCCGCCACCGGCTTTTGCCTCTGCGCTCGCCGCCGCCGTTTCGGTCGTCATCATTGCCTGCCCGTGCGCGCTCGGCCTGGCGACGCCGATGTCGATCATGGTCGGCGTCGGACGCGGCGCAACTGTCGGCGTCCTCATCAAGAACGCCGAAGCGCTGGAACGGTTCGAGAAGATCGATACGCTCGTGGTCGACAAGACCGGAACATTGACGGAGGGTAAACCGCGCGTCGTCGAGGTCGCGCCCACGGAAGGCTTCGACGACGTTACCGTGCTGGCGCTCGCGGCGAGTCTGGAACGATCGAGCGAACATCCGCTCGCCGGCGCAATCGTGGAGTCGGCAAAGGCGCGCGGCGCGGCTTTGCAAGAGGCCGCCGAGTTCCAGTCGCGAACCGGCAAAGGCGTCGCCGGCGCGATCGGCAACCGCCGCGTCGCGGTTGGCAATGCTGGATTGCTCGAAGATATCGGCGTCGCTGTCGCCGATTTAAACAAGCGCGCCGAACAGCTTCGGCGCGAGGGCGCGACCGCCCTGTTCGTTGCCGTCGACAACCGGCCGGCCGGCCTTATAGCGGTAGCCGACCCGATCAAGGCGACCACGCCGGCGGCGCTTGCCAGGCTGCACGCTGACGGCATTCGCATCGTCATGCTCACCGGCGACAAGCGGACCACGGCGCAAGCGGTTGCCGACAAGCTGGGCATCGCCGAGGTCGAGGCCGAAGTTTTGCCCGATGCCAAGCAGGCGATCGTCCGGCGGCTGAAAAGCGAAGGACGCGTGGTCGCCATGGCCGGCGACGGTATCAACGACGCGCCGGCGCTCGCCGCAGCCGACGTCGGCGTGGCCATGGGCACCGGCACCGATGTCGCGATGCAGAGCGCCGGCGTGACGCTCGTCAAGGGCGATCTCGCCGGCATCGTGCGCGCCCGCGCGCTCAGCCGCGCGACGATGCGCAATATCCGGCAAAATCTCGCGCTCGCTTTCGTCTACAACGCGCTCGGCGTTCCGCTGGCCGCCGGTGTGCTTTATCCGGCGTTCGGCCTGTTGCTCAGCCCGATCGTCGCGGCGGCGGCGATGAGCCTGAGCTCGGTGTCGGTGATCGCCAATGCGCTCCGCTTGCGTTTGGTGCGGCTGTAGTTCGCTCCGTCAACCCCAGCTGTTGCGCAGGCGCGAGCGGATGTCGACTGCCGCGCGCGCGGGCTTTGCCGTCTCATCGGCCGCCGCGGCGGGCGGCCAGGCGCAACATTCGAAATATTCAATGAGGCTAGCCGGAATAAAACGGGTTCGCGACGCGTAGAGATGCCGATCGCCGTTGGCACGCTGCCCATGCACGAAGAAGCGCTGCGGCACCACAATGTCGAGGTGATCCTTGGCCCGCGTCATGGCGACGTAGAGGAGCCGCCGCTCCTCCTCGATCTCCGCGCTGGTCCCGGTTGCGAGATCGGACGGCAAGCAGCCGTCGACCGCGTTGAGGATGAACACCGCCTTCCACTCCTGGCCTTTCGCCGAATGAATGGTCGAGAGAATGAGATAATCCTCATCGAGCGCCGGATCGCCGGCCCGGTCGCTCGCAGCATCCGGCGGATCGAGCGTCAGTTCGGTGAGAAACCGCTCGCGGCTCGAATAGGTCGCGGCGATCTGCGTCAGTTGCAGGAGATCGGCCTGCCGCAGCGCGGCATCCTCATGGATGCGCTCGAGGTGCGGCTCGTACCAGCGGCGAACGAGATCAAGTTCGGCCGGCCAGCCGGCGGCGCCGGAACGGATCAAGCCGACCGCTTCGACCCAGGACGGCCAATGCGCGGCGGCGGCGGCCGGCGGCTTGAACTGCTTAAGCCCGTCGATCGGATCGGCAAGCACGCAGTCGAGAACCTTGCCGGCAATCGCCGGGCCGATGCCAGGCAACAGCTGCGCAACGCGGAAGCCGGCGACGCGGTCGCGCGGGTTCTCGGCCCAGCGCAGGAACGCGAGCATATCCTTGATGTGCGCGGCCTCGAGAAATTTCAAACCGCCGAACTTCACGAACGGAATATTGCGGCGGGTCAGCTCGACTTCGAGCGAGCCGCTGTGATGGGAGGCACGGAACAGCACGGCCTGCGCCTTGAGCGCCATGCCGGTCTCGCGGCCCGCCAGAACCTTGTCGACGACGTAGCGCGCCTGATCCGTCTCGTCGCGCACCGTAACCAGGCGCGGCAGTTCGGCGGAGGCGCGTTCCGACCACAGGTTCTTGCTGAAGCGCTCTTCGGCGAGCCCGATCACGCCGTTCGCGGCGTTGAGGATCGGTTGCGTCGACCGATAATTGCGCTCCAGCGTCACGACCTCGGCGGGCGGGACGAAATGGCCGGGAAAGTCGAGGATGTTGCGTACCGTCGCCGCACGGAACGAATAGATCGCCTGCGCGTCGTCGCCGACCACGGTCAGGCCGGCGCCGGTTGGACGCAACGCCAACAGGATCGAGGCCTGCAAGCGGTTGGTGTCCTGGTATTCGTCGACCAGCACGTGATCGAAACGCGCACCGACGGCGGCTGCAAGCTGCGGCTCCTGCATCATGTGCGCCCAATAGAGCAGAAGGTCGTCGTAATCGAGCACGTTGTGCGCTTGCTTGGCCTCGACATAGCGCGCGAACAGGCGGCGCAGTTCGCTTCTCCACAGCGCGCACCAGGGAAAATACGCGCTTAAGACCGCATCCAGCGCGGTTTCGCTGTTGACCGTACGCGAATAGATCGCCAAGCACGTGCCCTTGGCGGGAAAGCGCGCTTCGGTCTTGGACAAACCGAGCTCGTGGCGCACGAGATTCATCAGATCGGCCGAGTCAGCACGGTCATGGATGGTGAAGTCGCGCGTCAGCCCGATATCGCCGGCGTGCTCGCGGATGAGCCGGGCGCCGAGCGAATGGAACGTGCCGGCCCAGGCGATTGCATCCGCCATGCGCGGCGCCGGCGCGCGCGCGACATCGGCGAGCAGCCGATCGACCCGGCGGGTCATTTCCGCAGCGGCCCGCCGCGAGAAGGTCAACAGCATGATGCGGCGCGGATCGGCGCCGCGTTCGATCAGATGGACCACGCGATGCGCCAGCGTGTTGGTCTTGCCGGAACCGGCACCGGCAATGATGAGCAAGGGTGCGCATACGGCAAGCGTCGAACCGCCGTGCTCGACGGCGCGGCGCTGTTGCGGATTGAGCTTGTCGAGGCGCGCCGCCGCCATGGCTACGAATCAATGAGGACCGGGAAACCGACTGAATCATGATTCCCGTTTTGTTCGCAACCATCGTCAGCGGCACGGGCGGCACGGTCGGCGCCCCGTTCACTTGAGTAGATCGGGGGCTGATCCCATAATTCCCGCGCCATGATCACCACGCCGTCGCCGACCAGCGTCGCATTGCTTCTGGGTTTGAGTTTTTTTCTCGGGCTCGCTTACGAGGATTTTTTCTCGCGCGGCGAGCAGCGGCGGCCCGGCGGCATCCGCACCTTTCCGATGCTGGCGCTGGGCGGCGGCATACTCTACCTGCTCGATCCCGTCCATTTCATTCCATTTACCGTCGGGCTGATCGTGCTCGGCAGCTGGCTGTTCGTCTATTACCGCGCGCAAGTCGCCAAACAGGACGAGGAAGAGGAGCCCGGCATCGGGCTCGTCGTGCCGCTTCTCAACGTGCACGCCTATCTGCTCGGCGCGGTGGCGCTGGCGCTGCCGCCATGGTTCGCGGTGACCGTAACTGTCGCGGCGGTGCTGCTGCTCACGGGGCGCGAACAGCTTCACAATCTGGCGCGGCGACTGGAAATGAAGGAGATCGTCACCGCCGGCGAATTTTTGATCCTGACGGGCATCGTGCTGCCGCTGTTACCCGACCATCCGGTCACGGACCTCACCGCGATCACGCCCCGCCGGGCCTGGCTTGCGCTGCTCGTCGTCTGCACCTTCTCCTATGCCAGCTATCTGGCGCAACGCTATTGGCCGCGGGCGGCGGGCGGGCTGTGGATGGCGGCGCTTGGCGGGCTTTATTCGTCGACCGCGACGACCGTCGTGCTGGCACGCGAGGCCGCCGAGCCGGCGGCGGCGCGGCAGGCGCGGGCCGGCATCACGCTTGCGACCGCAATCATGTATTTGCGCATTCTCGCGGTCATCGGGGTGTTCAATTTCACCTTGGCGCGGCAGCTTCTCGTGCCGCTGTGCGGACTTGCCGCCGTCGGCCTCATCATCTGCGCCGTGCAATATTGGCGGGCCGAGCCGGATGCCGACGGCTCCAAAGCACGGACCATGGTGGCGCCGGTGACGCGCAATCCTCTGGAACTCGGCCCGGCCGTCATCTTCGCGCTGTTCTTCGTCGTGATTTCGGTCGTGACGGCGGCCGCTACCGCGCGCTTCGGTGCTGCCGGCATCTATGCGCTTGCGGCCATTGTCGGCGTTTCCGACATCGACCCGTTCGTCCTCAATCTGGCGGAAGGCGGCACCGCGAACCTGCCGGACGCGGCGCTCGTTGCCGCGGTGCTGATCGCCGCTTCCTCCAATAACATTCTCAAGGCGCTCTACGCGGTGTTCTTTTCCGGCGGCAAGGCGACCGCGGGCAGCGCCGGCGCGCTCGTGTTTCTGGCCGCCGCGGGGATTGCAACGGCGCTGCTGGGCATCGCGCTTTAACGCACGATCCCGAAAAGTGGAATCCGGTTTTCGGAAAAGATCATCCTCAAACCAAGAACCTAGACCATGATCCGATTCAAATGAATTGGGCGATGGTCTAGGGTCAGGCCGGCGTGTTTCGCCGATACGCGACCGTTTCTTCAGCGGATGGTCTGATCGCTCTGAAATTGCGTCGTCAGGCCGCAATTCTTATCCGCCGCGGTGTGCTGCAGCAGTTTCTCTTCGCTGAGCACGGCGTCGTACTCGTTGCGATAGGCCAACGAGCCGATCACCGCGCCCCCGGCGCCCTGATCCGCCCGCGCCATGAGGTTGCGCAGGTCCTTTTCGCGCGCGACCAGCACCTTCCACCGCGCGGCGAGCTCGTTGCAGTGGTACGCGCTGTAATGCCCCGGATCGACAAGAAGCGACCCTGCACCCTCGGGCAGGCTGCAGCCGCCGAGCGCGGCAACGGCGACGGCCAACATCGCGCAATAGCGCCGCGTGCGCGTTCGCGGCGCGTGGTCGCTGTCTTCGCCAAGCATCATCAAAGTAAGCCCACGCGCGCACTTCCTTGCGCGAACCCCCAGAGCATGATCCGGACAAAACCTGCCCCGGACTCGATCCGAGGGTGGCAACCGGTTTCCCGCCTTCGCGAAGCCCGCCAATTCCTCCTGCCACGGTTACACGCCGCTTCGGCGGGCGAAGCAAGGTCGGAAAAGATCATGCTCCCATCAGAAATCTAGAAGGCACAATCGATTCAATCTGGACCGATTGCGCTCTAAAGGCCAGTTTGCAGCCCCCTGCGCCGCAAATATGGCAAACGCCGCGCGCGCCGGCGCGTTCTGCAGCAACCCGTTGTGGCGGAGGGTAACGGCGCGGTCAGTGCTGCGGCGGGAATTCAACGCCGATATTGACGCCGTCCCGCCACACCACCCGGCACTGGCGATGGGCGTGGCCGTTGGCGGTCAACAACAGCATGAATTTATCCGGCAGCTCGCGGTCGCGTTCGAGCGCCAGCCGCGCGCCGGTTTCCGATATATCGGCAATCGAACACGGCAGCGGCGGCGCTTCTTTGCCGGTAATAATTCTTGCGGTGTAGTGGAATTGCCGTCGCGGTTTCTTGCGCAATTCGGCCCGGTTGCGAAAATTGCCGATGACGACCATCGAAATCTCCCCGCCGGCCGCAATTCGAGCGCGACGGCAAAATTAAACGCAAAGCTATGGAACCGACATTAAGGTCGGGTAAACCGCCCGCGCCGCGACGTGTTATCTGTTGCCCGGCAAGCGCTTAAGCCCCTTGTCGCGGAATCTCACTCTAGCCACAAGTGTCAGTATTGTTACAATCTCATGAGGGTAAGATGACAGGCGGCGAGCGGGCCGATGAGCATGCACTGGCTGAATTGGCTGAGTTGGTCGAACCCGGTCGCACTGTGGTGGGGCTTTTTGCTCGCCGTCAGTGCGCTCAATATGGCTCTGTTATTCGGCCTGCGTTTGTCCTACCGGCGCAACGCCTTCGGCGGCGAAAGCCGCGCCTTCGCGCTTGAACCGCTGGCGCTCCTCAGCGCGGCTTACGTGTTCGGCTGCACGTTCCGCTCGATCTTGCCGCGCGCCGACGTGCAGCGCATTTGCCTGTTCGACACCTGGCTCTCGAGCGTTCTGGTCGGGCGGTCCGTCGCCACCGTCGCCGAACTGTGCTTTGCCCTGCAATGGGCCGTCGTCCTGCACGAGCTGGGACGCATCACGCATTCCGACACCGCCAAGAACATCGCCAAAGCGGTCGTGCCGCTGATCGCGCTGGCCGAATGCTGTTCCTGGTATGCGGTAATCACGACGGATTTTTTGGGCAACGTGCTGGAAAACTCCCTGTGGACGGCAACCTTCGCGCTGATCGCGATCGCGCTGGCCCGTCTGCTCTTAAGCTTTCGCGGCGCCGTGCAATCGGTCATCGGCACGACCGCAGCCGGCATCGCCGGCTACGTTTATTTCATGTCGACCGTCGACGTGCCGATGTATTTTTCGCGCTGGCAGCTCGAACTTGCCGACGGCCGGCCTTTGTTCGGTCTGTTTTCCGGGCTGCACGATCTCGCCAGCCGTTGGGTAGTCACCCACGATTTCGCGCAGTGGCACCAGGAAATTCCGTGGATGTCGCTCTATTTCAGCGTCGCGGTCTGGACCAGCTTGTTGCTCGGCGGCTTCGGTCTGATCCGCCATTTGTTGCCGCGCTACCGCGTCGGCCGGCCGCTGGTAAAGCCGACGCGCCGGCCGCTGCCCGTTGAAGTTCGCTCCTCCTGATGCATAGTTGACGGGCGTTGCCGGCCGGTCCGGCGCTATTTTTGGTCGCCTTAGCGTCCGAGCCGAACGCCATAACCATTAGGAACTCCGACCCGAATCCGATAATCTTTTGACGCTGATTCGCGTGCCAGTTGGGATTTTCACGGCCGTGGAGGTGACGGGCATGATTATCACGGTGGCCACCATGAAGGGCGGCAGCGGTAAGAGCACGCTGGCGAGCTGCCTCGCCGTGTACTGGCATCTGCGCGGCCGGCGGCCGAGCCTGATCGACGCCGATCCGCAGCGCTCCATCATGCGGCTTGCTGCACGCGAACGCGCGCTCGGCGGCGTCAGCGTCATCGAAGACGCAACCGAAGAAGCTTCCGCGACGGCGCGGCGCCTTGCTGCCGGCAGCGGCCTCGTCATCATCGACACGCCGGGCTTCCGCTCGCGCACCACGCTCGATTGCCTCGCGGTCGCCGACTTTCTGCTCGTCCCGGTCAAACCCTCGCCATTCGACGTCGACCGCATGCTCGATACCATTAGCATCCTGACAAGCCGCAGCGACGGCATGCAGCCGGTGTTCCGCTGCGTGTTGACGCAGACGACGCGCGACTCCGTCGTCGCCAAACACATCCGCAACGAACTGACCGGCGCCGGACTGCCGGTCCTGCAGAACGAGATGACGAACCGCGTCGCCTATCCGGAATCAGCGCTGTGGGGCGCGACGCCGAGCCTCATCAGCTGGAAGGGACCCGCCGCGCGCGAGATCGCCGCAATCGCCGACGAGGTCGACATGGTGCTCGGCGCGCAGCAGGCCGCCGCATGACCCGCAAACCCCTCCCCAAGGCCATCAGGCAGCCTATTGGCGAACTGCGCGGCGTTGCGCCCGGTGCCGCCGGTCATCCGGCGCGGCGCGGCGGCGCGCCCTATCACGGCGCCGAAGCGGAACCCGATCTTGCCGTGTCGTCGGCGCCGATCGCCAACGACGTCAATGGAGCGTCGCCGGGACTGACGCCGCAGCTCGCGGCGCGGCGCCGCGCGCTCGCCCACAAGATCGTGGCGCGGCACAAGAATTACGCCGCCGCCGGCGGGCTCGTGCCGCTGCCGGTCGTCAATATCGCCACCGTCACCGCCGTCAACTTGCGCATGGTGCAAAAGCTCAGCGCGCTTTATCAGGTGCCGTTCGAGCGCGACCGCACCCGCTCCCTGATCGTCGGGCTGATCGGCGGCGCCGTCCCCACCGCCGCCGGCACCGCGACCACGACGACGCTGATGTGGATCGTGCCGGGCGGGCTTATCTGGGGCATGGGCGTGTCGGCGATCACCGCCGGCGCACTGACCCGCGGCATCGGCCACGTCTTCATCGAAAGCTTCGAGAGCGAGGCGAAGTAGTTTTTCGGGCGTACCTTAGACGCCACTCTTCAAACAAGCTCTATCTTCAATTTGCCGGCAGATCGCCGGGGCGGCGCCACGCGTAGCCCGTCAGGGCGAAGCGTGGTGCGGACGGCCGGACTTGAACCGGCATGGGAAGTTACTCCCGAGGGATTTTAAGTCCCTTGCGTCTACCATTTCGCCACGTCCGCG
>Ga0187769_10000900_pt1 | contig 16451 bp, 16 predicted proteins | sample 0116_SJ02_MP02_1_FD_133140 | JGI IMG/M metagenome (GOLD analysis project Ga0187769, IMG submission 133140) | Tropical peat soil microbial communities from peatlands in Department of Meta, Colombia - 0116_SJ02_MP02_10_MG | ecosystem: Environmental > Terrestrial > Soil > Wetlands > Peat | place... | reverse complement strand
CGCCGCCTAGGCAGGATTCCTTAGCGCCATCCTTGAATCGAGATGTCCGGTTTGTGCCTTTGGTCCGCACCAACGGTTAGGTTCGCACAGAACCTCAATTCATCTTGGGCGCTGAAGGGAGCTTGCGACATCATGGAACTGCACGAACCGACTTCTCAGTAGGGACACAATGACAGACAACTCTACCCGAAGTGCAGCGGAGCAAACCACAGGACTCTGCTTCGCTGCGAAGGATTCTTCGCAAGATCCTCCTTGACGATCCAGATAACTCCCGCGACAATCAGGCCACCGGCGTCGTTGCGCTCCGATTCGGATGCACAGGTGTGCTGATCGCCGTTTGCCTCAGAGAGTATTCCGGGAGCAACGCTGGCCTGACGCGGTCAGCAGACCACCATGTTCAACAACTCTCCACTCTGGGAGGACGCACGCGAATGAAAGCAGCAGTTTACTATGGACCTCGCGACGTGCGGATCGAGAGTGTCCCACAACCATCGGCAGGACCGGGTGAAGTGCTGCTGCGGGTTCGTCGATGCTCGGTCTGCGGAACCGACAAACGCATTTTCCTGCACGGGCAGAAGAACGTGGTTCCCCCCGCCATCACCGGGCACGAAATCGTGGGAACCGTTGCGGAGATCGGCTCGGGCGTCGTCAGCGGGATTGGGAAGGGCCAGAACGTGGTGGTGGGAACGGTGGTGGGATGCGGAAAGTGCATCTACTGCAAGCGTAAGCAGTACAACATGTGCGATTCCTTCACGGCCATTGGCTACGACTACGCGGGTGGATTCGCCGAGTACGTGAAGATTCCCGCAGCCGCCGTGGCGCAGGGGAACGTGATCCCGATTCCTGAAACGATCCCCCTGGAGCGCGCCGCGTTGGTTGAGCCACTTTCCTGCTGCCTCAACGGGCAGGAGTATTTGGCTGCCCAGCCGGGTGACCGCGCCTTGGTCTTTGGCGCGGGTCCCATCGGGTTGATGCACGCCAGCATTTTGAAGGCGCGGGGCTGCGCGCCCATTATCGTGACAGATGTTTCCGAGGAGCGGCTGGCCTACGTGACTGAGTTCGGCCTGGGCCAGACTGTTAACACGGCTGGGGGAAACAGCGTGGAGAGGATTCTCGAGGCCGCCGGGGGAGAGAAATTCGACGTGGCCCTTACCGCCAACTCGGTGAAGTCCACGCAGGCCGACGCACTGAATCTGGTGCGCAAGAAGGGTCGGGTTTGCTTCTTTGCCGGCATTCCTAAGGACGACCCGGTGCTCGGCATTGATACGAACCTGATTCACTACAACGAGGTTTCCGTCTTCGGCTGTTTCGCATCCAATCTGCAGCATTACCACCAGGCCCTGGGAATGGTCGCCCGCAACGACATTCCCTGGGATCGCTTCCTCACTCATCGATTCTCCCTGAACGACATGGTCAAAGCCTACGCGACGGTCGAGGCAGGTGAGGGAATCAAGATGGTCATCAACTGCGACTAGCCAACACCAAGATGGACAAGCAATCACTCTCGCAGCTAATAGAGATTTCGCGGGCCGTCGGCAGTGACCCCGAGATCGTGCAAGCCAGGGGGGGCAGTACTTCCGTCAAGTCGCCCGACGGCCGGATGATGCTCATCAAGGCCAGCGGCACTGCGCTGATGTCAATGAGCGAAGCAAGAGGCTGGGTCGAGCTGGATACTAAGACGGTCTTGGGCATATTTGACCGGGAGGACCTGCCTGCGCTGGAGACACAGAAGCGCGAGGCGTGTGTGCAGCAGCACATGTCCTCGGCGGTAGTGGGCGGCCGGGGGCGGCCATCGGTGGCAACCACCCTGCACGCGGTGCTCGAGAGGGCCGTAATTCATACCCACCCCGTGGCAGCCAACGCCCTGAATTGTGGCCCTGGCCTCTCGGCTTTACGCAAAATCACGCTGCCGGGAGAACCCCCGCCGCTTTGGATACCATATACTGACCCGGGGTGGCGGCTGGCCACTGCAGTGAAGAGCGCAGTTGATGACTACCAGCGACATTATGGCCGATCTCCCACGGTCATCTTCATGGAAAATCATGGGCTGTTGGTTTCGGCCTCTAGCGCAGGGGACTGCTTGGCGCTTCACGCTGAGTGGATAGCGCGCTGTCAGCGGTACTTTGAGGATAAGGCCCCACCGCTTGTGGAGGCGCGCCCGGTGGACTCGGCCAGCTTGCGCAAGGCAATGGTGGGACTCCGCCGAATCTGCCGGGAGGCGCACGGGGCGGCGCCGTTCGCTAGACTGTCCGAGAATCCGGAGCTGGTCAGCGCCGCGCAAAGCGAAAGCGGCGAGATTCTGGCTGCCGGGGCGCTTACGCCCGACCACATTGTCTACACGGGCGCGCATGCCGTTCTTTGTGAATCGTTTGAGCAACTGCCGGCGAAGCTGGGTCCTGCGCTGGTCGAAAAAGGCCCCCCACAGCTGGTGATGGTCCGTGGCGTGGGAGCGTTCTTGCTGTCCGACGATCCGGCCAAGCTCGTGGCCGCAGAAGCGCTGGCGGTTTCCAGCGCCAAGATCGCGCGCCTGGCCGCCGGGGACGGCGGCGCGCACAATCTGTCCCAGTCCTCCGCCGAGTTCATCATCAATTGGGAGGCAGGGCACTACCGTGCGCACATCGGCGATAACGCTGCCGAGCCGTTGACCGGCAAGGTTGCTGTGGTGACCGGTGCGGCGTCCGGCCTGGGTTGTGGGATTGCCCTTGGCATGGTGAAAGCCGGGGCAGCCGTGGCGTTCTGTGATATCGACCTGGCTGGCGCTGAGGCCGCGGCGGGCTCGTCCGCCGACCCGGGCTGCGCCTTGCCCGTGCACATGGACGTCACGGACGAGCGCGCTGTGGCGGATGCCTTCGACCGGGTGCTCCGGCACTGGGGACGCGTGGACATCGCGGTCTGTGCCGCTGGCATTGCGCCTCCGTTCGAGCTCGTGGATATGCCAGTTGAGCAATGGCGGCTGAGCCTGGAAATCAACTTAACCGGTTACTTCCTGGTCGCGCGCGAAGCGGCGCGCATACTGAAAGAGCAGGGCGATGGCGGAGCTATTGTGTTGGTCTCTTCCAAGACAGGCTTGGAGGCGTCAAAGGCCAACTCCGCCTACAACGCCACTAAGGCTGGGGAGCTCCATCTGATGCGTGGCTGGGCCCTGGAGCTTGGGTCCCTGGGTATTCGCGTGAACGCCGTGGCTCCGGGGAACGTTTTCGAGGGCTCCAAAATATGGAGCCCTGAGTACATCAAGATGGCGGCCCGGAAGAAAGGCATCCAGCCGGACGAAGTGATCCCATACTACAACTCGCTGACAGCGCTGAAACGCGAGATCAAACGCAAGGATGTGGCCGATGCCGTGGTGTTCCTCTGCTCGGAACAAGCGCGCTGCATCACTGGCCAAACCCTCGTTGTGGATAGTGGCCAGGTGATGGTCCGATGACCCAGATTCAACAGCACAGCCAGGCTGCTTTAGAAGAGAAGCTTTACCGGGGGACGCTGGAGGTACGCCTGGGCGCGCTGCGCGAATTGTGCAGCTCGCTCGGCCCGGGGCCGCGCCGCGGGACTAATTCCCACATTCACACGAGTGAGTCCTTCAGTGTTTTTCGATCGCCCAGCGAAGCCGTATGGCAGGCGGCACGCGAGAGGATCGCTGCTCTGGGTATCAGCGACCACTACACAATCGCGGGGCACGAGGAGTTCCGCCGCGCCTGTGAAATCGCCGGCATCGCCGCGACGTTCTCGATAGAAGCGGTGGCCTTGGACCGGGCCGCAGAACACGGGCATCTCCTGCTCAACGACCCCGACAATCCGGGTCGCGTGTACCTTTGCGGCAAGGGAATCGCGAGAATCCCGGGGGATTCGAGCCCGGCGATGCAGACGCTGGGCGAAATGCGGGCGGCCGTGAAACGCCGCAACCGAGAAATGACCGGAAAGGTCGCGGCGCTCTTTTGCCAGCGCTTGGGCGCTGATGGCCCGGCCTGGGAGGCTGTGTGCGCCCTGACCCCGCATGGCAACGTTACTGAGCGGCACGTAGCCTGGGCAGCGCTCATCCGGCTCCGAGAACTGGCTGCGGAGCGCGAGGAGCTGCTGGCCAGCCTCCTCGCCGAGTGTTGCGGGGCGACCCCGCCGACGGACGGCGACGATGCGGCCCTCCAAATCTTCGTCCGAGCCAAGCTCCTCAAGGCCAGCGCTCCGTGCTACGTCCCAGAGTACGAGGAAGCCTTCGTTTCCCCTAGCGCCCTGCGCGAAATCTTTCTGGCTTTTGCGGCCGTTCCCACGTACCCCGTGCTTGGCAATCCCGTCACCCCGGGTGAACATGACATCGAGGCGCTGCTGGATCGGCTAGGGTCCATGGGGTTCTATGCCATCGAGGTCATACCACACCGCAACACGCGTGAACGTCTGACCGAGATCGTTTCGGCGGCCCGGCGCCGCTGGTGGCCGGTGTTCAACGGCACGGAGCACAACACACCCGAGGCTCGGCCTCTGCTGGATCCTTTTGCGTTGGATCCGGAATTCGAGCCGTGGTTTTTAGCGAGTATGGCGCTTCTGCTCGGGCACCAGCGCCTGGTGGCGCGTGGGGAGCCAGGGTTTGTTGATGAAACTGGCCGACCAACCATTGCGGAGGCGCGGGCCCGGTTCGAGTATTTCAGCGATGCGGGGCGATGAAGAATCTCGACCGCCTGTGCCCATTCAGCCTGGACGTCGGCCGCGATTCGTTCAGTCGCAGTATTCCAGGCCCAGGTGCGTAATCAGTTCTTCGCCACGCAGGTGGCGAAGCGTGTTCTTCAGCTTCTTGAGCTGGATGAAAACGTCGTGCTCTGGATAGAGGCCAGCCGCAGTCATGGGGCTCTTAAAGCAAAAAGAGAGCCATTCCTGAATTCCCATCCGCGACAGCGTCGGACAGCGCTGCTCCAGGCCGGTGAACAGAACCAGGTCGAGCGCCATGGGAGCAGCCAGAATCGAGTCCCGGCACTGGCAGTTGACCTTGATCTGCATCGGATAACCCAACCAGCCGAAGATATCCAAATTGTCCTAGCTTTCCTTGTTGTTTCCCTTGGGTGGGTAGTATTCGATGCGCACCTTGTGGTAGTAGCCGGCGTAGAGCTCAGGGTAGAGATCGGGCTGGAGAATGTACTCGAGAACAGAAAGCTTGCTCTCTTCCTTGCTGCGGAAGGCCTCGGGATCGTCCAGCACCTCGCCGTCGCGGTTATCCAGGATGTTGGTCGAGAACCAACCTTTCAAGCCCAGCAGCTTGGCCTTCAAACCCGGCGCCAGCAGTGTCTTCATGAAGGTCTGTCCCGACTTGGAGTCGTTTCCGCACACCGGCAGCCCTTTCTGGGTCGCCCAGTTCGTCAGCGCGGGAATGTCGACGGCGTGATGCGGCGCACCGCTGATGAAGGGAACACCGGCCTTCAGCGCTGCATAGGCCTAGATCATGCTGTTGGAGATGTCCGGGCTGTTCGAGCGAAGTCCCTCTTCAAAAGTCTCCAGTGTGTCATGAACCGTACGGGGTATCGTATGGACTTCGGTCGACCCACACCAGATCATGAGCAGAGGGCTGCGCCGCTCTTCTTCTTGAACTGCTGAATGTCCTGCCCGACCTGCTCAGCCAGATCCATTTTGGACTTGCCTGATTTCAGGTTGTTACCGGGCAGGTTCTTGACCCACTTCTGCTCGAAGGCCGCGGGCATGGGCTCGATGCCCTGTAGGAAGTCCTTGATCTGCTCGGTATGCGCTTTTTCCAGTACCCCAGCTTTCAAAGCCGCCTCATAGGCGTCATCCTTGAATAGAGAATAGATCCCAGCCAGCGAAAACCAGGTCCTCCAAGTCGGCCAGTGGCACGAAATCCTTGATCTTGGGCATCCGCTTCTCGGTACGCTTCCCGAGGCGTATCGTGCCCATCTGGGTAAGAGATCCAACGGGCCGCGAGAGACGGCGGCGCACTGACTCCACGCCTCCAATCATTGTGGTTGCTACCGCGCCCACCCCACGGTCAGAACACCCAACTTCCCTTCTGGTTTGGAAATCGGGACTTCTTTGGTTGCCGCGCTTCTAGTTCTCCTCTATGTGATTTGCTGTGTATGAGTTGCTCAACCCTTCGAGAGACCCCTCCGCATGCCACAGGTCAAGACCGCCCCACAGTTCTGGTGACGGAATGGATCGGTTCGCCCAAAAGCGAGTGCGCCGAATCCATCCAAGCCTCAGCCAACGTGGGATGAGCATGAACGGTGCGGCCAAGTTCGGTGGCTGTCAACTCGGCGCGAATCGCTGCAGTCGCTTCGGCGATCAACTCGGTGGCGTGTTCGCCGACCGCCTGTGCGCCAATCAGTTGACCAGTCGCAGCGTCCGCAATCCATTTTACGAAGCCCTGGGGGTGGCCGATGGCCAGGGCTTTGCCCAGTGCCCCGAAACCGAATTTCCCGGTCTTGATCGCGACACCCATCTGTTGCGCTTCCTGCTCGCCCATCCCGACCGCAGCCACTTCGGGGGACGTGAAAATACAGACGGGAATGTGCTTCTCGTTACGGCGCCGGTTCCCCCTACAAACGTTCTCGGCAGCTACCAGGCCCTGCGAGGTGGCCGCATGCGCCAACTGGAAGCCGCCGGTGACGTCACCCACTGCGTAGACCGTCGGCACATGGGTGCGGCCATACTCATCGACGTCGATGAAACCCTGCGGGTTGGTCTTCAATCCGATGTTCTCCAGTTGAAGCCGTTCGGTCACCGGCTTGCGCCCCAGCGCAACCAGGAGCAAACCGGCCTCTACCACTTCCCCGCCCGCCGTGCCGCGGACTCCCGTTGCATCAGCCGTAATGTTGTCGAGAGTTCTGCCGGTCAGAATGCGTATCCCCAGGCTTTTCTCCATATGGCGGCGCAGTTCGCGGCGCACGTCGGCGTCTAGCTGAAGGAGAATATCCTCCAGAAGCTCGACCATGGTGACCTGGACACCCAGTTGAGCGAGCAGGCAGGCGAATTCGCAGCCGATCACACCAGCTCCCAGGACGACAACGCTGAATGGCACGGCCTTGAGGTCCAGAAACGCCCGGCTCTCGACGACGCGCTCATGGCGGGACAAGAACGCGGGCATCGACGAAGTTGCGCCGGTGGCGATGATGGTTTTGCCAGCTCCTATTACCGCGGAGGTGCCGCCGTTGACCAGGATGCGGTTGCGGCTTTGGAAGGAGGCGGTTCCCTCGAACACTTTCACGCCGTTACCAGCGAGGATCTGGCGGAGCCCTTTGCGCAAGGAATCAACCACATCATCCTTCCGGGAGACCATCGCCGCATAGTCGAAAACCGCTTTGTCGACTCTTAGCCCGAGTACGGCCGAGGACCTCACTTGGGCGAAGAGATTGGACGCATGGATCAGTGTCTTGGAGGGGATACATCCCCAGTTTAAGCACGTCCCGCCGAGACGCTCCTTCTCGACCAGCGCCACCGTAGCCCCCAGTTGTGCTGCCCGGATGGCGGCTGGATAGCCGCCCGGGCCGCCGCCGATCACCACTACGCCAAACGTTTCCACAGCGATATCTCCTCAAGTTTTTTCTTGATCGCGTTGGCGAACTGTGCGGCGGTGGCGCCGTCGATGACCCTGTGATCCGACGACAAGGTCATCTTCATCATGTCCCTGATCACTACCTGCCCGCCGCGCACGACCGGCTGCTTCAGCGCGCTGGAGACTGCAAGGATCGCGCTTTCCCCCGGGTTGATGATGGCGGTGAAGTTCTCCACGTCCAGCATACCCATATTGGACACGGTGAACGTGCTGCCCTTCATCTCGTCGGGGATCAACTTGCCTGAGCGCGCCTTGGCCGTCAACTCGGCGGCACGCTCGTGGAGTTCTGCCAGACTCAGCGCACTGGCATTGCGGATCACTGGGACCACCAGTCCCTCCGGCAAAGCCACGGCCACACCCAAGTGAACCTGACTGTGCCACCAGACGTTCTTACCGTCGGTCCCGCTGTTGACCGTAGGGAACTCGGCCAGGGCCTGTGCGACAGCCATGAGGATGAAATCCGTCAGCGCATACGGGGCGCCGTCCGCCTTCAGCGCCCTTCGGAACTCAAGCAGATCGGTCATGTCCACCGCGACGGTCACGAAGAAGTGCGGCGCAGTCCTGTAGCTTTCCGAAAGGCGGTTGGCAATCACCTGCCGCATCCGGCTCATGGCCTTGGGCTTCTCGGCAACCGCCCGCTTGACATCCGCGACGGCAATGCGCTCCTGACCTTCGCTAGCCGCTAGACTCAAAAGGTCAATCTTCTCGCGAACGGCAAGCTCCTTGGCGGCCGGAGTGATTCGGAGCCGGGCGTATCCGTGCGTTTCCAAGTAAGCCTTTACATCGCGCTCTACGACACGTCCTTCGGGGCCGGTTCCGGAGATGGGAGTCGGGTCTATGGCCGCCTCGCGGGCCAGCTTGGCCGCGCGTGGGCTGATCCGGAAGCGGCCGGGAGCCCCCGCCGACGGGACAGGCGGCAGCAGCACGGGCCGGCCCTCCTGGCGTGGCGTGCGCGCCGGAGCCGTGCGCGGCGTCACTGCCGCCTCGGGCCTGGAAGGTGAGGCAACCTTGGCTCGCGGACTCGGTCTGGCAAGCCGAGCGGCAACCTCGGGAACCACCTCCCCAGGAGCCCCGACGAACCCCACCGTGGTCTGGACGGGAACCGTTGCGCCCTCCTCCACCACAATCTTCAACAGCGTCCCCTCGAAAAAACTCGCGACCTCAAGGACCGCCTTGTCTGTTTCGATCTCGAAAAGTATGTCCCCTTTTGCTACATGGTCGCCTTCCTTCTTCCGCCAAACGATCAGCTTGGCTTCCTCTTCCGATTGCCCCATCTTCGGCATGGTAACGGCACGAACCATACTGCCGCCCCCTTCCTACAAAATGGACTTGGCGGCCGCGACGATGTCATCCGGCCCAGGGTAAAAGGCCGCCTCGAGAACGTGGGCCTGCGGGGTGACCCCGTTCTTGGCGCCCACTCGCATGATCGGAGCATCCAAGAAGTCGATAGCCTTTTCCTGAATGACCGAGGCAATCTCGCCCATGAAGGAACCGATGGCGACGCACTGGCTAACAACCACACACCGCCCGGTCTTCTCCACCGACGCGAGGATGGTTTCCATGTCGAGAGGAATGAGGCACCGGAGATCCACAATCTCGGCATTCACGCCCAACTCGGCTTTCAGCTGATGCGCAGCCTTTAAGGCGTCCTGGACCGCCGGGCCCCATGCCACAAAGGTGATATCGCTCCCGGCGCGTTTGACGTCGGCGATGCCTAGAGGAATGAGGTATTCCCCCACGGGAACGACACCCTTCTCTCCGTAAAGTAATTGCGACTCCAGGAACAGGACCGGGTTGTTGTCGCGGATTGCGGACTTCAACAAGCCCTTCGCGTCGTACGGAGTGGCCGGGTAGACGATGTAGATCCCCGGAATGTTGGCGACGCTGGACTCCAGAGTCTGCGAATGCTGTCCGCCGTAGCCCTTTCCGCCACCTACCGAGGCGCGGATCACCAAGGGTATTTCCACCTGTGCTCCCGACATGTAGTGCCACTTTGCCGCCTGGTTGCAGACCTGGTCTCCCGCCATCAGCAGGAAGTCCATGTACATCAACTCCACCACCGGGCGCGTTCCCATCATGGCCGCGCCAACTGCCGTCCCGCAAATCGCGGCCTCGGAGATCGGCGTGTTGAACACCCGGTCGCGTCCGAAAGCCTCCAATAGCCCCTTGCTTAGCTTGAAAGCGCCGCCGTATTCGGCGACATCCTCACCATAGAAGATGACTCGGGAATCCCGCATCATCTCCTCGACCAACGCTTCTTTGATCGCATCGCGATAGGTGATCTCGCCCAGGGGGGAGCGCTTGATTGGAGGTAGGTTCTCCAGGAGCCTGACCTTTTGAAACTTGGGCGGAACCCGCTCGGCGGTGGTGTCCGTATACATGTACTTGATAACGTCGGCCGGATCCGGGTCGGGAGCATCCGCGGCCCTGCGCGCGGCCCGCGCGTTCCGGTCTCGGACCTTTTGCTCGAGGGCGGCCAGACCTGCCTCGTCGAGGATCCCGCATTCGAGGATCTGCCTCCGGAAAACGAGAATGGGATCCATGTCTCTCCAGGACTCCTCCTCGTGCCTGGTGCGGTATTCGTTCCGGGGATCGCTCAAGGAGTGGCCGTAGTAACGGTAGGTGTTCAGTTCAAGGAAATAGGGTCCCGCACCTTTGCGACAGCCCTCGACAGCCCGGAGCATAGCGTCACGAACTGCCAGCACATCCATCCCGTTCACGATCTCCGCGTGCATGTTGTTGTCCGAAAAGCCAGCAGCCCGCCGGGCAAGGTGGGAGATCCCGGTGACCTCATTGTCGGAGCGTCCCGTCATTGCGTAGTGATTGTTCACTGCCAAAAAGATGATGGGAAGACCGAAACGGTGATCGCCGGCGATCTCATTGATGAACTGGGCCTGCGCGGCAAAGTTCAGGGACTCCAGCACAACACCGTTGACGTAGGCTCCGTCGCCGGCAAAGCAGCACACGACGGCTCCATTGCGAAGATAGCGGCTGCCGAGCGCGGCGCCGGTCCCGATCGGGACGCTCCCGCCGACAATGGCGTTGGCACCCAGGTGTCCCACGCTGTAGTCGGCAATGTGCATGCTGCCGCCGCGGCCCTTGCAGTAGCCGTCTTCCTTGCCAAAGAGTTCCGCCAACGTGCGGTAGAGGTGCTCGTCCAGAGCCGCCTCCAGCAGATCGTCGCGTGAGCCGGTCTGCTGTCCGGGGACGCGCTGGTGCAACCGCTCTTCGCTCATCGCCCGGATCGCCAAGCACCCACGCGCTAGGCTGTCTCCGTGGCCCCGGTGAGTGCTGGTGATGTAGTCCCTCAGATCCAGGGCGCTCGTTGCCCCGACGGAGGTCGCTTCCTGACCGATGGAAACATGCGTGGGTCCGCGGTAGTTGAAGTCGGCAATCGGCTCGTAGGCGCCGGAGCGCAACTTGGCGATCATCTCCTCCATCTCGCGGATCATGAGCATGTCTTCCAGCAGTGTCACCGCCGTAGCAGGACCGATCCGCCCGGCAGCCAGCTCACCTCGGAGATTGCCGCGGTAGCGATAAGCGGGAATCCTCCCGCAATCGATTTCAAACGGCGTGAAATCGGGCTTGGAGTCGCTCCAGTAGGTCGTTCCCCTAGTCTCCATAATTGGACTTTTCGCTTAGGCTCGGACTATCTCAATGCCTTTCTTCCGGAATTCGCTGAGGAACCTGCGGTCCACCAGACCGTCGGTCACCAGCACCCTCACTTTCTCTAGGCGTCCCGAGCAGGTGAAGGACACCTTTCCGATCTTGGTGCGATCGGCCAGCAGGATCACCTCCCGGGCATGCTCCATCACTAGTTCCTTCGTGTAGGCCTCTCCGGGGTCGGTAGTCGTCAGACCTTCCTTGAGAGAGAGCCCGATCGTGCCCAGAAAAGCCTTGTCCATGTGCAGGTCGCCAAGGGTGAGCCGGGTGAGCGGCCCCACAACAGTCTGGCTGAGGCGGCGAACTTCCCCGCCCACGAGAATCAGCCTTGGCCGGCCAGCGGCCAGTTCAATGGCCGCGCGCAGGGAATTCGTCACCACAGTGAGATTCGAGCGCTCCCGGATGAGGTGGACGAGCTCCAGAATAGTGCTGCCGCCATCGAGGAAGATCGTGTCGTTTGGCTGGATGTACTTGAGCGCCGCCTGGGCAATCCGCTGCTTCTCCCGAGTGGCGATGTTGGTCTTGTCATCGAACAACGGTTCGTCAAGCCGTCCACCGATGTTCACTGCCCCGCCGTAAACACGCTGGATTTCGCCCAGGCTTTCCAGCTCTTCCAGGTCGCGCCGTACGGTGGCGGGCGAAACGCTCAAGTGCTCGCAGAGTTCGTCCACACGGACGACATGCTTCTGAAGCACGATCTTGCGCATCATTTCCAACCGCTGAGGGGCAAGGTCCTTCGGTTTCAGTTTCGGCCTCCGACTGAACGGCGCGCGATCTTGACAAATTAGACTATGAATGTGAGCGAAGTCAATTACAATCGTTCAGTCCAATCACAGGTACGCTGCCGGTTTCACCTATGGCCATATCGGACGAAGACCTTCGGTCAGGGAGAACGGCGTGACCAGCTACTATTCCTACGGCGCCGAGAGCACCGATCTAATTGGCGAGCTGCAGAACGGCAGTTGGCGTGGCCATGATGAGACCGCACGCCCGTCGACGCGGTCACAATGCGTTGCGAACGAACTGTCGGGGTATTATTCAGTTCGGCGTGAAGTTGACGTCTTGGCTGTGACACGTGACATGACGCCAGGTTGCCTCGCCCTGCTACTTTCGGCAGAATATGACCGGAATGAACCGATGAAAGCAACTACGAATTTCCTGGCGGTAGATCTTGGCGCCTCAAGCGGCCGGATGGTTGCGGCCTGTTGGGACGGCGAGCGGTTCATGCTGGAAGAGTTACACCGGTTCGATAATTCCGGAGTCAGCGTGATGGAAAGCACGTATTGGGACGTGCTTCGGATGTGGTCGGAGATAAAAACCGGGCTGCAAAAGTACCGATCGCGCTATCCCAGTGGCCCGGCCTCAATCAGTGTGGATACCTGGGGCGTTGATTTCGTCCTGCTGGATGGTTCCGGGAGATTGCTAGGGAATCCCTATCACTACCGCGACTCCCGCACAAACGGAATGCCGGAGCGGGTGTCTGCGAAGGTTCCCTGCGCCGAGTTGTTTGAGCGGACCGGGATTCAAATGATGGCGATCAACACGCTTTTCCAGCTTTTCAGCATGATCGAGAGCCAGGATCCCAAGCTAGAAATCGCAGATCGAATGCTAATGATGCCCGACTTGTTCCACTACTGGTTATCTGGTGAGAAAACGAACGAATACACCATCGCGACGACCACCGAGATGCTGGATTGCCGCAAGCGAACCTGGGCCGTGGATGTGCTCTCCCGGCTGGGCATCCCGCCGCGGTTGCTTGGCCCAGTTGTGCCAACCGAAACGGTCATTTCCACGTTGCTGGCGGATGTGGCACGGGAGTGCGGTTTCGTGGACCGGTTCCCGGTGATCGCGGGGGCATCACATGACACGGCCAGTGCGGTCGCGGCTATTCCGGGGCTCGAAAGCGATAACGTCTATATCAGCAGTGGCACCTGGAGTCTAATGGGAATTGAAACATACCAACCCATCACCTCGGCGGAAGCATTGTCTTTCAATTTGACGAATGAAGGCGGCGTGAACGGAACCATCCGTCTCCTGAAGAACATCACCGGGTTGTGGATACTGCAAGAGTGTCAGCGAAGCTGGCGGAAATCCAAACGCGACTACAACTGGAAGGAAGTTGCGGATGTTGCCACGACAGCCGCGCCTTTGCGCTGCCTGATTGACCCGAATGCCTACGCATTTCGCGCACCCGCTGACATGCCGGAAGCGATTCGCAGCTACTGCAAGCGAACTGGACAGAAGATTCCGGCGGACGACGGCGCAGTGGCGCGCTGCTGCCTGGAGAGCCTTAGCCTGGAGTACCGGAGAGTGCTTGAAGGGTTGCAGATAGTCACTGGAAAGAAATTTAACAAGATCTGCATGGTCGGCGGCGGAAGCCAGAACGCACTGTTGTGCCAATTCACCGCTGACGCCACGCGCCGCAGTGTCATAGCGGGACCAGTCGAGGCCTCCGCTCTGGGTAATGCCATGGTTCAGGCGATTGCCACTGGACATCTCGGCAGCATCGCGAGCGGGAGGAGCAGTATCGCAGCCTCCTGCGAGTTGACCACTTATGAGCCCGGAGCTGCGGAACCCTGGGACGAGGCTTATGAGAAATTCCGCAAGTTGCCGGAGATGGAGGCGCGCGGAGGCACGCTGGGCGCTGGCTGAAAGCGGTGGCAAGATTGTTACCGGGCCCCACGACCCGGAGATTCAGGAGGAGACGACATGTCAACATACTCGGTTCCTGAGGTGAAACGCCCCAAACCAGTTGGTGCAAACGAAGCGCTGCTTTTAGCAAGTGGCGATTTACGTCAGTCTGCCAACAAGGTGTGCTGGCCGGCACAGGCAGCCGCCGAAGAGAAGATCGTCAAGGCATTTGCCGCCGAGGGAGTGACTGTGCGGCGGGCGCACCCATACCGTGAGGACTTAGGCCACGGCTTCATCTGGAACCAGCGCATGGGCATGGACATTTTCGAGAGCATCGATCCGAAGGCGCCGCTCATTGTGGCCGAGTCAGTCTGGCAGTACAGCGGCAACATCCTAGCTGGCCTGCGCAGCCATCGCGGACCCATTCTCACCATGGCGAACTGGTCGGGCGAGTGGCCGGGGCTGGTCGGCATGTTGAACCTCAACGGCTGCCTGCACAAAGCTGGGGTCAAGTCCAGCACCATCTGGAGCAAGGATTTCGATGACGAGTTCTTTCGAAAAGGAATTCGCCAGTGGCTGCGGGAGGGCACCATCACACACGATCTCCGGCACGTGCGCCCCTTCGATGTGTCGGCAGTCGCTGCACAGGAGCGCGAACTGGGCAAGGCATTGGCCGCCTATCTGCGCCACCACAAAGCAATCATGGGCGTGTTCGACGAAGGGTGCATGGGAATGTTCAATGCCATCATCGAGGATGACATGCTCAACGCAACGGGCGTGTACAAAGAACGTCTGAGCCAGTCTGCTCTGGTCGCGGCAATGCGCCAGGTTCCGGATGCGGAAGCGCGTGCGGTCCGGAAATGGTTGGATGAGCGCGGCATGAAGTTCAAGACCGGCCCGGACGCGGAGACCGACCTCACTGACGAACAGATTCTCGAGCAGTGCAAGATGTACATTTCCGCATTGCGAATCGCGGATGAGTTCGGCTGCGATCTCATCGGCATCCAATATCAGCAGGGACTCAAGGATATGGCGCCCGCGTCTGATCTGGTGGAGGGTCTGCTGAACAATGTGGACCGCCCACCGGTGAAGGCGGCCGGGAACGGACGTGAACTGTATGCCGGCAGGCCATTGCCGCACTTCAACGAAGTGGATGAGTGCGCAGGCCTTGATGCCCTGGTCACGAACAGAGTCTGGACCGCGATGGGACTCGATCCCGCGACGACACTCCACGACGTGCGCTGGGGAGAGCACTACCACTCCGGTGGCATTGATGACTTCGTCTGGGTGTTCCAGATCTCCGGCGCGGTCCCTCCGTCGCACCTGCAGGGTGGTTATTCGGAAGCGGTCAGCGAGCGGCAACCGCCAATGTATTTCCGACTTGGTGGAGGCACATTAAAGGGGATTTGTAAGCCTGGGCCCGTGGTGTGGAGCCGGGTATTTGTCGAGGGTGGAGAGCTTCATGCCGATATCGGGCGCGCAACCGCGATTGAGCTGCCCATGGAAGAAACCATGCGCCGCTGGAAAGAAACGACCTCGCAGTGGCCGATCATGCACGCTATTTTGCACGGAATCACGCGGGACCAGTTCATGGGCCGGCATCGCGCCAACCATTTGAATGTCGCCTACGCGCCTTCGGCAGCAATTGCGGACAAGGCCCTTGCCACCAAGGCAGTGATGATGAACGAGGTTGGTATCCACGTACACCGCTGCGGTGATTGACACTGCAAGATTTGCAGATGATCGCAATCAGGGGCTGGATGCGGTCCTGCCCCGGGAATTATGGATAAAAGCGCAGGAGAGGCGGCGAATATGGCAAGCAATACGCCGGCAGCCGCGGTTCCGTGCTTGACCTGAAACGACTGGGCCCCAATACGAAAATGGGCGGCTCGATGATCGTGATGGCCATCATTGGCGGGGCGGCATTCACTCCCGCTATGGGCTTGGTGTTTGAGGCCACCCGCAGCATGGCGATGGCAGTTCAGCTGGCCTGCTGCCTCGTAGTGGCGTACTACGCCTTTGTGGGTTCCCGGATGCGCACGCCGCAGGGAGAACACGACTATGCCAGCGCGACAAGAAGCTGAAAAGACAGCATGGGTGGAACTCTTGGAACAGAGGCTTCCCCTGTATGGACACCGGAACTGGATCGTGGTCGCTGATTCCGCGTACCCGGCGCAATCCCGGCAGGGCATAGAGACGGTGTACACCGGAGCGGGGCAACTCGAGGTTGTCGATGCCGTGGTGCATGTCGCAACGACGTTTCGCCACGTAAAGCCGTCCGTGATGACGGACGAGGAACTGGACTTCGTCGAGGAGAAGGACGCCCCGGGAATCTCGGAGTATCGCCTCCGGCTTGCCGCCTTGTTGCAGCCGGAGTATCAGAGGCGGGTGCTCCCGCACGAGCAAATCATCGCGAAGCTTGATTCGGCCGCGGCGATGTTCAAGGTGCTTGTTCTGAAAACGACGCTGGCGATTCCGTACACATCTGTCTTCTTCGAACTCGATTGCAAGTATTGGACCGCCGACGCCGAAAGCAGGCTGCGGCAGACCCTAAGTTCCCGCAAAAGGCAGGCAAAACCATAAGGACGGTCGTTCGTAAATCGAGTGCGCCCGG
>Ga0187769_10000899_pt1 | contig 16460 bp, 17 predicted proteins | sample 0116_SJ02_MP02_1_FD_133140 | JGI IMG/M metagenome (GOLD analysis project Ga0187769, IMG submission 133140) | Tropical peat soil microbial communities from peatlands in Department of Meta, Colombia - 0116_SJ02_MP02_10_MG | ecosystem: Environmental > Terrestrial > Soil > Wetlands > Peat | place... | reverse complement strand
TGACTATGTAATAGATGGACTTCTGGGAATGAAAGTCCTCGAAGTGTTCATTACTCCCATTCTGATGAAGAAGAATCGGCCGGGCCATCTGCTCACCGTGATTTGCCCGTCTGAAAAACTGGCCTCCGTCACAAAATTTCTTCTGAGAGAGACGACCACGATCGGCTTGAGGTGGCATGAAGAGGAGAGGGCAAAGGGCAATAGAGAAATCATATCCCGTCGGACGAAATATGGAAAAATCCGTTACAAATTAGCCCGATGGGAAGGGAAAGTCGTCAACTTTTCTCCGGAGTATGAAGACTGCAAGAGATTGGCACTGGAAAAGGGAATCCCCCTGAAAGAAATCTTTGAAGAGGCGAGAAGGGCGGTCGCCACATTTCAGACAGGTGAGCGAAGGCCTTCACACGCCCAAGAGAAATAAACCCCGATAAACCCCTTAGTGCTGATATTGTTACCATTTTTCGCCGGCGCTAGACGTCTGACCCAGCCTATTCATCACCCTTCACTTCCTTGATAATCACCCCTTCAGCTCTTATATGAAATTACCGTGAAGGTGTCTGTATTCGATAAAACCGCGAACGAAAGCAACGAAGTGGTTTTCCCGTTTAGTTTCGAGATCACGCCGAAGGAATATGCGTATCAACTGCCGCCGCCTTTCGATCAAGGGGATCTTCCGAGGCTGGGCTATATCGCGGTCGATCTCTTTTATCCTGGGATCGGGGGATACGGCGGTTCTGGGGATGCACTGATTAGACTCGTTGATGTTGGGCTTCCAGGACAACCTGCTTCAATGGCCCGCGACGCGGGCCATTTTTGTTTCCTCTTGCTTTTCTCCCCGCGTAGTGGTAAAAAAAATTACTATCTCTAATTTCTTCACAAGGGAGGAAAACCATGGGTAAAATTCTCTTTCAAAGGAAATCTATTATTGTTTTGTGGGTACTGGTCGTCTTTAGCTTGACAGGAATGGGCTGTTCGACGACGGTCAAGCAACGCCAACAAGGTCAGCCTGCAGAAGGAGCAACGGCGGAGGGTACACCAGCGGTTGAGGAGATGGGTAAGTACTATTTTGACGATGTCCGTGTCCCGGAGGAGTTGAATTATGATTCCGCTAAGTCCTTTATCTACGAGACCCCCGGACTTAAGGCGGGTATCCTGGTTTTTTCAAAATGGCGGCTCGACGTGCCCTCTTTAATCGAGTATTTTAGATACAACATGGAAAAGGATAATTGGAAGCTTGTGAACAGTTTTATAGGGAAGGAGTCCTTTTTCAACTATACAAAACCGACTAAGACCTGTACGATCAAGATTGTTGAAAAATGGTACGGTACGACAGTGGTGGAGATTCGAGTCGGTCCGTTAGGAGAAAAAAAGATGTAAGAGTGAAGTATGTTATTGAATCGGATCAAAAGGGCCATTGACCGCCACCATTTAGTCCAAAGAGGCGATCGGTTGATCGTGGGCGTGTCAGGAGGGGCGGATTCAATGGTCCTTCTCCATCTCTTAAATGCTTGCCGCGAAGCGTTTGACCTTTCTCTCATCGTCGCCCATGTCAATCATGGCCTCCGACCCGCCGAGTCAGAAAAAGAAGCCGAGTTGGTTCAGAAGGAGGCCGCCCGGTTCGGCCTCCCGTGTGAATACGAGCAATTCCGGGTGAGGGAATTTCAGAAGAAGGGCGGGCTCTCCCTCCAGGATGCTGCCAGAAGGGTTCGCTTCCGCTTCTTTTATGACCTTCTTCAGAAGCATCAAGCCCAGAAGATTGCCCTCGGCCACCATGCGGATGATCAGGTGGAGACGCTCCTCCTAAGACTGATCAGAGGAGCCGGGTTACACGGTTTAAAAGGAATGCTTCCCATTCGGGAGGGAAAAGTGATTCGACCCCTTCTTGAGGTGTGGGAAGAGGAGATCCGATCCTTCGCCGTGGAGAAAAAAATTCCCTTTCTATCGGATTCGTCAAACCTGAAGAAGGACTACCTTCGGAATAGAATACGCCTGGCTCTGATCCCCTTGATGGAAAGAGAGTATCAGCCGAATTTCAAGGAGATCCTCCTGAGGACCTCGAATATTCTCAGGGAAGAGGATGATTATCTGGAGAAGGGAAGTGAGACGGCGTATCAGAAGATTATCCGGGAGGACGGAGGGACCCTTTCCTTCCAATTCTCGGAATACCAATCCCTTCATCAGGCTATTCAGTGGAGAGTCATCAGGAAGATCTTAGAGAAAATTTGCGATTGGGGAGTGACGGTGGAAGAGGGGAAGCGGTCGGAGATTCACGATGTATACCAGAAGCTATACCAATCTTCTCCGAGTTTTCTCTTAGAGCTCTCCCGGGGAGCCTGGATTGAGAAACGGTACGATGCGGTTTTGCTGGGGAAGGGAAAGGTAGAACCAATCCTGCCCTTTGATGTCGAACTCATTTCGCCGGGCCGTACTTTTATCCCGGAGATCGGGAAAGAGGTGGTGATTGTGGAGACGGATCGAGACGGATTTAGAAATTACTCCGGACCTCTCGACACGGCTCTGATGGATTACGGAAGCCTACGGTTTCCGTTGAGGATGAGGAATTTCAGACCGGGCGATCGGTTCTATCCGTTGGGATCGAAAGGAACCCAGAAATTGAAAGAATTCTTTATCGATCATAAGATCCCAAAGTTTGAGAGACCCAAGGTTCCTCTGCTTGTTTCGGGAGAGAGGATCGTATGGATCGTCGGATATAGAATAGATGAACGGGTCAAGGTGACCGACAAGACAGGAAAGGTATTGACAGTAAAGGTAGTTTAGAAAGCCGCATCTTTTTCCCCCACTCATTCCATTTGACAATCTTTGCAATCCCTTATCCTTTTTTTGATGCGTCTTTAACTCATTCTTATTAAGCATGGGCCTTATGAGGGTTCGGAGAGGGATTCCCCCAGGTCAGGAGCTAAGATTGGCCGGGAAGGTAGGCTCGTACCACCCCTTGACAACCGTCGCAGGATTAGGTTAATAAACTCTAATTCCTATAGAAAAAGTATGATTTTATAACTAATGAGAATATCAACGAAAATCAGGTATGGCGCAAGGGCGATGTTGGAGCTTGCTTCTCGTTATGGGGAGGGTCCTATCGAATTGAAGGAAATAGCGAGGAAAGAGGATATATCCTTAAAATATCTCGAGCAGGTGATCAATCCGCTTCGCGCGGCCGGCTTGGTGAAAGCGATTCGTGGGTCGAAGGGGGGGTATGCCTTAGCCAAACCTCCTTCTGCGATCTGTTTGTACGATGTGGTTGAGACGCTGGAGGGTCCGCTCAATCTGCTTGAATGTTTGCATGATCCGAAGGCCTGCCAGAAAATCCCGTCGTGCGTCACTCGAGATATCTGGAAGGAAGTTTCGGATGCGATCTCCAAGGTTTTCTATTCGGTCACCTTGGAAGATATGGTCAATCGAAGGAAGGAAAAAGAGGGAAGAGACTTTCCGATGTACCAAATTTAAATACGATATTCGCATGGCGCTAAGCGCTTAGTGTCATTTTTAGGAGAACAAATGGCAAGAGTCGCTAACTTCATTTCCGAATTGATAGGACACACCCCTTTATTGAGATTGAATCGAATCACGGCAGGGTGTCGAGGACAGGTTTTAGCGAAGCTCGAGTCCTTTAACCCCTGTGGGAGTATCAAAGACCGCATCGGCTGTTCAATGATTGAGGCGGCTGAGAAGGCAGGTTTGATCAAGAAGGATACGGTTATTTTGGAACCCACCAGTGGAAATACTGGAATCGCTCTGGCATTTATCTGCGCCGCGAAGGGTTATCCGTTGGTTCTAACGATGCCCGATACCATGTCGCCTGAGCGAATCCATCTCCTGAGGATGTTCGGAGCAGAGGTGATTCTCACAGCCGGAAACGATGGGATGACAGGCGCGGTGAAGACGGCGGAGGAAATGGCCTCAAAGGATGCTCGATATTTTATTCCACAGCAATTTAAGAATCCTGCCAATCCGGAAATCCACCGAAAGACCACTGCCTTGGAAATCTGGGAGGATACCGATGGGCAAGCGGATGTCTTAGTGGCGGGGGTGGGAACAGGGGGAACGATATGCGGAATTTCTGAAGTCCTCAAGAAGAGAAAGCCGGAATTCAAAGCGATCGCCGTAGAGCCGGAGAATTCTCCGGTTCTTTCTGGAGGCAGACCCGGGCCCCATAAGATTCAGGGGATCGGTGCCGGCTTTGTTCCAGAAGTGTTTCGAGCGGACTTGGTCGATGAGGTCATCAAAGTATCCGATGAGGATGCCGGGAGGTTGGCAAGAAGACTGGCCAGAGAAGAGGGCGTATTGACGGGCATTTCTTCGGGTGCGGCGGCCTGGGCAGCCATTGAGGTTGCCAAGAGACGAGAAAGCGAAGGGAAGACGATTGTCGTCATCCTGCCCGATACAGGAGAAAGATATATCAGCACCTGGCTGTTTAACGGGCTGAAATAAAAGGTCGGAACATTGAGTTCGGAGTATGAATGCTAACCGTTACAAAATCAAAGCTAATTACGAATTATTTTCTCCGCATTCCGCAATCTACAATCCACAATCGAATTGGGGGGGGTGATTTCATGCTATGGATCATGGACGGCCCGAAAGGGGACGGATTAAAGTTAAGAGTTAAGAATTCAGAGTTGAGCGTTGAAATTTCGATTCTGAAACCCGTAATTTGCAATTAAACTATTCGGGAGGATAGACATGTCCAAGACCATTGAAGAAATAAATGAAAAGATTAGGAAGGGGAAGGCCGTCGTGTTGACGGCAGAGGAGATTATCGATTACGCTGCTGAAAAGGGAGTGAAGAGGGCGGCTCAGGAAGTGGATGTGGTGACCACTGGGACCTTTGGACCGATGTGTTCTTCGGGAGCATACTTTAATGTGGGACATACGAAACCCCGGATCAAGTTGGGAGGGGGAAAGACTTATCTTAATGATGTCCCCGTCTATACGGGTTTTGCAGCGGTAGACTTTTTCTTGGGTGCAACGGCGATGCCGGAGGATGATCCCAGGAATAAAATCTTCCCGGGAAAGTTCACTTACGGGGGAGCCTACGTCATCGAAGAACTGGTCGAAGGAAAAGATGTCAGATTAACGGCAAGCGCTTATGGGACGGATTGCTATCCCAGAAAGACCTTGGAGACTTATATCTCTCTCAAGGATATGAACGAAGCAGTCCTTTTGAACATCCGGAACGCTTATCAGAACTATAATGTTGCCGTCAATCTTTCAGAGAAGGTGATCTATACCTATATGGGAGTTCTTCAACCCAAGATGAGTAACGCGAACTATTGCAGTGCAGGCCAATTAAGTCCGCTTCTTAACGATCCATATTTCAAGACGATAGGAGTGGGAACTCGAATTTTCCTTGGTGGAGGCATCGGATACGTGGTTGGAAATGGGACCCAGCATAATCCAGGAGTGAAGAGGACGGATGGAGGGATTCCTAAAACGCCATCCGGCACGCTTTGCGTCACCGGAGATCTCAAGATGATGAGCCCAAAATGGCTTAGAGGAACTTCTTACACGGGGTATGGGGTGACGCTCACCGTAGGTGTTGGAGTTCCTATTCCCATTTTGAACGAGGAGATACTTCGGTATACGGCGGTTCGGGATGAGGAGATCTTGGCTCAGGTGGTGGACTACAGTGATGCCTATCCGCAATGTATTCCTGGAAGCATCGGAGAGGTGAATTATAAGCAACTCAAGAGCGGGAGAATTACGGTCCAGGGAAAAGAGATTCCGGCCTCTGGCCTTTCGAGTTACCTGAAGGCTACGGAGATCGCTCAGACCTTGAAAGAGTGGATCGAAGCGGGAAAGTTCTTTTTAACCCGACCCGTTGAACTTCTTCCCTCTGCCGACTCCGGGATCGCCTTCAAGCCGTTAAAAGAACGGCCAATTAGGAGAACAGCATAGAGCAAAGGGCGTAGGGCATAAGAGAAAGAAAACTCTATGCTCCCGGCTTCTTGCTTATTAGGGAGGGGTGGACCATGCAGAAAAAAAGAATCGTTCTCAACTATCCTCAGCATCTCGTCGACCAACCCATCATCTCGAAGCTCGTTAAGGATTATGATTTGGTCGTCAATATTATGAGAGCCCGGATTACACCCAAGGAAGAGGGAAGGCTCGTCTTAGAGCTTACCGGGAAGAGGACCGGAATGGAGGCGGGGCTTAAATATCTCAGTGAGATCGGTGTACAGACACAGTCTTTGGCTCAAGATGTCAAATGGCACGAGGATCGCTGTACCCACTGCACGGCCTGCATCAGTGTCTGTCCCACGAAGGCATTGGATGTCCAAAGGTCGAACATGCAGGTATCTTTTAGGCGGGACAAGTGCATTGCCTGTGAGCTGTGTCTCCCGGTCTGTCCATACCAGGCTGTGGAGATCCTGTTTTAAGAAGCAAGGGGCCCAACGGAGGGGGCACAGTCGTATCGAAGCACTAAAATCCGCCGTTTACCGGCAGCCCCTAAACCTAGCAGGGGACAGGGCAGGCAGGCCAACCCCCGAACAAATCCCGATCACCCCTGTTCGAAACAAAATCCGCTTCGCCATTCGAAATTGATATTTGGAGATTACCCGGGATTTGTGATTTGGCGTGATGCCGGTATGAGAAGAAGAGAGAGATGAAAAAGCGGGTCGTTGTGGCCATGAGTGGCGGGGTGGATTCGAGCACGGCGGCCTGCCTTCTCAAGGAGGAGGGTTATGAGGTGATGGGGGCAACGATGTGTATCGGAATGACGGACAGGGCCTATGCAGGACCGGCCCGATGCTGTGGCGTTGCCGATATCGAGGATGCCAGACGTGTTGCGCTTCAGATCAACATTCCTTTTTATGTTTTCCATCTAAGAGAGGCGTTTGAAAAAGATGTCATTCAATATTTCTGCGAAGCCTACGCCAGTGGAAAAACGCCCAATCCTTGCATTCTCTGTAATGAAAAGATAAAGTTTGGCTCTTTCTTAGAGAAGGCATTGGAGCTCGAGGCCGATTTCATCGCGACAGGCCACTATGCAAGGCTGGATTTCGACGAAACCATTGGGCGCTATCTCTTAAAAAAAGGGATGGATCAGAAGAAGGATCAGTCCTACGTCCTTTTCTCTTTGACGCAAGACCAATTTCGCCGCACGCTCTTTCCGTTGGGAGAATTTCGAAAAGAGGAAGTGAGGAAGAGGGCGGGTCAACGTGGCCTTGGGGTCCATGATAAACCCGAGAGCCAGGAAGTCTGTTTTATTCAGGGATCGTCATATCATCCTTTTTTATCCGAGAGACTTGAGAAGGCTTTTGAGCCGGGTCCCTTTGTTGACAGGGAAGGAAATATCCTGGGAAAACATAAAGGTATCCCTTTCTACACCATCGGCCAGCGAAGGGGTCTCCGCCTGGCCAAAGGGAAGCCCTTCTATGTGGTTGGGATCGATCGAGAAAGGAATACGATTCTTGTTGGCGAAGAAGAAGAGGTTTATGGTGATACATTCCTTGTTGATTCCGTCAACTGGATTGTGCCACAGGAAAGGATTCCTCTCCAAAATGCACAGGTGAAGATCAGATATAACCACCCTGGTTCTGCGGCCAGGATGTCTCCGAAAGGAGAAGGTGAATGGGAGGTGAAATTCAAGTCCCCCCAGAAGGCCATTACTCCCGGACAAGCGGCCGTTTTTTATGATGGAGATATAGTGCTCGGAGGAGGATGGATTAAGAAAATCTTGAGTTAAGAGTGATGAGTTCAGAGTTGAGAGTGATGAGTTTAGAGTTAAAAACTAAGGCTCAAAGATTGAAAGAGATATTTCAATCCATGGGGAAAGTACTGGTTGCCTTTTCGGGCGGGGTGGATAGCACGCTCCTCCTGAAGGTTGCTCAAGATACTCTTGGGGACGGGAATGTCCTCGCTGTGACGGCAAGCTCTCCTCTTTATCCGGAGCGCGAATTAGCGGGAGTGAAGAAGCTGATTCGAACCTTAGGGGCGAGACACCGCGTGATCGAATCGAATGAACTGGAGATTCCCGGATTTTCTAAGAATCCTCCCAATCGTTGTTATTACTGTAAACGTAAGCTCTTCGGGGAATTATTGGAGGTAGCCAAGGAGGAAGGGCTCTCGTTTATCGTCGAAGGCTCCACCTTAGACGACGACAAAGACCACAGGCCTGGAAGGATAGCGGTTCAGGAGCTAGGGATAAGAAGTCCCCTCAAAGAAGCATCCTTCACAAAAGCGGAGGTCAGGGAATTGTCCAAAGGGTTGAGGCTTCCCACGTGGGATAAACCTTCTTTCGCCTGCCTTGCCTCGCGATTTCCTTACGGAGAAGAAATTGATGAAGAGGGATTGAGAAGGGTTGATGAAGCAGAGGATTTTCTGTTTGGACTGGGGTTCAAACAGGTCCGGGTGCGCCACTACGGGAACCTGGCGAGAATCGAAATCCTCAAAGAAGAAATGTCACGTCTGATCGACGGCCCGTTAAGAGAGAAAGTGACAGGCCGCTTGAAAGAGATTGGCTATCGCTATGTCACGCTGGATCTTCAAGGTTTCCGTTCTGGGTCGATGAATGAGGTTTTAGGGTGAAGGCGATCGCGCTCTTATCCGGAGGACTTGACAGTACGCTGGCGGCCAAGGTGGTCGTAGAACAAGGAATCGAACTCGAGGCCCTCAATTTCATGACGTTATTTTGCACATGCACCAACCGGGGGGAGACCTGTCTGGCGTCACAAAAGGCCGTTGAAACCTTGGGCATTCCTTTAAGTGTATTCAATGTTTCCGAGGAGTACCTCAGTGTGGTGAAGAATCCCAGACATGGGTACGGAAGAAATATGAACCCGTGCATCGATTGCCGGATCTTCATGCTGAAGAAAGCAAAGGCCTATATGCAGGATTCAGGAGCCGCCTTTATTGTCACGGGTGAAGTGTTGGGACAAAGGCCAATGTCTCAAAGAAAAGATGCGATGCGACGGATTGAAAAGGAGGCGGGGCTGGAGGGGCTCATTCTGCGCCCCCTCTCCGCCCACATCCTTCCGATGACGATTCCGGAAAGAGAAGGATGGGTGGATCGGGAAAAGCTGTTAAAGTTTCAGGGACGGTCGAGAAAGCCTCAGATCAAATTGGCAGAGCATTATGGCATTCGTGACTACCCCTGCCCTGCGGGGGGATGTCTTCTTACTGATCCGGGCTTTGCAAAACGCATGAAAGACTTGATGCTCCATAACCCTTTTTTTTCCTTGAACGATGTTCACCTTCTTAAGATGGGGAGACATTTTCGGCTCTCCGATGGAGTGAAATTGGTCGTCGGCAGGAGCGAGGAGGAGAATCAAAAAATCGGGACTTTTGCTCGGGACGGGGATATTTTATTGAAAGTCTCCGGTGTTCCAGGGCCCCTTTCTCTCCTGAGGGGAAAGCTGGGTGAAGGAGAAGTTGAAAAGGCAGCAGCCGTCACGGCTCAATATAGTAAGGCAAAGGATTTAGCAAACGCAGAAGTGACCTATCAAAGCGCTCGTGAAGGCCGCTCTCAGTCCATTTCTGCTTCGCCTATTTCGAGAAGAGAAATTGAGAGACTGATGATCAATGAGTAACCTTCGCCAAACATTTCAAGCAGTTGCATCTGATTTCCCGATTTTCTCCCACTTATCCAAGGTCAACTTTTCAGCCTGCTGCCGTTGATACTCAATATCCAACCCAATGTAAAACCCTTCCGTTATCTTGACGCTCGTGTGGCGAAGTTGGTCTCGGATCGCTAACGGCGGCGACCCCTTGAGGTTCATAATAGAGGCGGTGGTATGCCTGATCTCCTTCCAAGAGTATTTCTTGTCGTCGATGCCCAAAGACTTCAAGATTTTTTTAAATGGCTTGTAGGTTTGGATGTGGGCGTATGGAGTGCCATCAGCCTTAGAGAATACCCACTCTGAGCGCTTAGGTAGGCTTTTGAAAAGGTATTACGTTTGTATTAGCCGGATAAGATCGATCTATTAGGAGTCTGTTTTTATCCGGAGGTTGGGACCATCCTTCTCAAAGAGGTGCATCTGATCGAGGTCCAAGGCCAACTCAATCTCCTGATGAACCCGCACCGACGTCTGCGCATCCACCACCGCCACAAAACTGTGCCTCCCCGATGTCACATTCAAATGAATCTCCGACCCCAACGGCTCTATCACCTCCACCACCGCACGAATAAATTTCTCCCTGAGACGATCCGGTGCATAATGACGATCATAAATGTCACTGGGCCTGATCCCAAAGATCACTTCCAACCCCGCCAACGATTGATAATACGAAACTTTCTTCTCCGGAATGGGAAGCTCAAAGGCCTCCGTATCCATTAAGAAACGACCTCCCTTCGATACCAACCGGCAAGGAAAGAAGTTGATCACCGGACTCCCTATAAACCCCGCCACAAACATATTCACCGGATGATTATAAACCTCCAAAGGAGCCCCGATCTGCTGAATCAACCCATCCTTCATCACCACAATCTTCGTCCCCATCGTCATCGCTTCCACCTGATCATGGGTCACATAGATGATCGTCGTCTCAAGCCGATCATGTAGCTTCGAAAGCTCTGCCCGCATCTGTACCCGCAATTTCGCATCCAGATTCGATAAAGGCTCATCAAAGAGAAAAACCGCAGGCTTGCGGACAATGGCCCTCCCCACCGCCACCCTCTGACGCTGACCCCCCGAAAGCTGCCTCGGCTTGCGATCCAGTAGATTCTGAATCCCCAAAATCTCCGAAGCCCATTTTACCCTCTGATCAATCTCATCCTTCGAAAACTTCCTTAACTTCAGGCCAAAGGCCATGTTCTTATACACCGACATGTGAGGATAAAGAGCATATTCCTGAAAGACCATGGCAATGTCTCGGTCCTTGGGAGGCAGATCATTGACCGCACGGTCTCCAATGTAGATCATCCCTCGGGTGGGCTCCTCCAGCCCCGCGACCATCCGCAGGGCTGTCGATTTCCCACACCCCGAAGGCCCCACCAAGATGGCAAACTCCTTGTCCTCCACTGTCAGATCGAAGTCCTTCACCGCCTCCACATTGCCAAACGTCTTCGAGATACCCTCCAAAATCACCCTGGCCATGATTCAGCCTCCACAATTACTTGGCCCAACTATTATAATTAAGCAATCTTTTCCGCCAATAATCCTTGTGCTAACCTCGTCTTTTCATCCTCGTTTATCGTTTGAGTGTTCCGCCCGTGAGGCCTGAAACGTAATACTAACTCCAATTTGAGATTAGGTTTCCATTCGGATCGAAGGGGAATTTGAAAGGATCGCTGAGGATTTCGAGTTGTGTATTGGATCGAGCTTCCTTCAAAAGGGCCTGGGACGCGTAGAGGTATTCGAGCTCCAACGTATTTTTGACCCAGAGGATCCGGAGATCTTGAGGATGGAGGACTCCGGAGTTATCGTGGGTCGCAGTGAGGGCGTCGTGATCCCTTGCAAAGAAAATAGGGATGCGACCATTCTCAGGTGCCATTCCTGTTAGACAATTGACGGCCGTGGAGGAATAATCGATCTTATCAAACAATCGTTTGGTGATATAGTCAGCCATCCCGATTCCGGTTGCATTCCCATGGCTCTCTTCAGTGATGTCACGAACGAAAATCCGTATAATCTTCGGCTTTCGGGGCTTTGGACTCCCAACGAAAAGCCTCCGCCCAATGACATTGGTATCCATCCCCGCACCACTGATATTTTTGCCCATCTCATCCAAGATCAGGATATCCATCTGATCAAACGGAAGCGAAGGGATCAACCTCCTCGCCTTCTTCAGAAGGGCCTTCTCCTTCTCGACCAATTTCTCGGATTCTAACAGGTCGATAAAAGCGGTTTTGCCGTACTGATTTTCGATCATTCCCATCCCAAACAAAATGGGGACTTTCTTGAGAATGATGGAAGCGACTTCTCCGATGACGGCAGGAAATCCGTGTTTAATCGTGAGACGATGAACCATTAGCGCTCCTTGCTGTTTGCCCATGCCGATGACCATCATCTTCACCAATCCACTTTCAATCTCTCCTCGAAAATCCGTATGCGGTTTGACTCGGTTAACCACGACAACCCGATCAGCCTTTAAGAGATCCCGAGCAATGAGAACGGGTGTTCCAAACTTGGTTCGGCCGATTTCTTCCACATCCATGGAAGAAAGGATTGGGGCCCCAACACTTTTTTCTGTGATACCAAGGCTCTCCAACACCTCGATCTGGCCTTCAGCAGTTGCCCCTCCATGACTTCCCATGCAGGGCGCAATGAAGGGAGAGGCTCCCAAGTCTTTTAGCCGATCGACGATCGTCTTCAAAACCCTCGGTTTGTCTTTAATGCCACGGCTCCCGGCTGTCAGACCGATCCGTTCTCCCCTCTTCACCTTTTTTGACAGTTCGAACTGGTCTAAGAGTTCGTGGACCCAGTTCTCCACTTCGTCCAGATGGGGTGTATCAATCTTCTGATGGATTTTGAAAATTTTTGGAAAGTTTTTCATAACCTACCTCCAATCCAAGATGTGAAGTGTCAAAAGGTAACTGTATTTTTACTGTTTCTACTCACATTTTTCAATTTGCTGTCCCTCAAGAGATTACGCTTTGTGCCTTGGGATCGAATCGCTCATCGTTTGACTGCACCAGCCGTCAGGCCCGAAACGTAGTATTTCACAAAAAAAGAATACAGAAAAGCAATAGGGAAAGAACCCAGAACGGCTGAGGCCATGAGTGCTCCCCAGAAGAGGACGTCGGCCTTGATGAGATCGCTCACTGTCCCAACAGGAATGGTCTTCATCGGTCCTGAGGACATGAAAATTAGGGCATAAAGGAACTCGTTCCAGCAGAGGGTAAAACAGAAGATGCCCGCTGAGATCAGACCGGGCGTCGACAAAGGCAGGATGATCTTCAGCAGGGCCTCCATCCGGGTGCAACCGTCCGCCATGGCACACTCTTCAATCTCTTTTGGGATCGTCCGGAAATAACCCATCAGAAGCCATGACGCAAAGGGGATGAGCTGCGTTGGGTAGGTCAGGATAAGTGCCCAATAGGTATTGTAAAGGTTTAGTTCGGCGATGACCTGAGCCAGCGGCAAAAAGAGGAGAGTGGGCGGTACGAGGTAGGCGAGAAAGATCCCCACGCCCAGAAAGTTGCTTCCAGGAAATCGAAGCCGGGCAAGGGCGTAGCCGATCAAGATGCTGCATAGCAGGGAGATGGCTGTTGAGATCACTGAAATGATCAGGGTGTTCTTCACCCATTCGGGAAAGTCCGTGTTTTGGAAGAGATAAAGATAGTTCTCCAGAGTGAAGCGCTGAATCCAGAAGGGGTTAAACTTCATTTCGAAAAGATCGTTAGTAGGCTTGAGGGAGACGATGCTCATCCAGTAGAACGGGAAGAGCAGAAAGACGACAAACAACGTCAGTGGCAGGTAGATATTTAAAATTTGGCGTCCGAGTGTTCTGCTCCCGACCATGCTACTCTCTCCGCAGATACTTTAGAAGCAATATCGCGAACACTGAAAGAATGGGGAACATATAGAGGGCGATCGCAGCCCCCTGGCCGATGTCCGTGGCAGCGAGGCCGATCTGGTAGGCATAGGTACCGAAAATGTGCGTCATATTGGCGGGCCCGCCCTTCGTCAAAATATAGATGAGCTGGAAATCGGCGAAGGTCCAGATGATCGAAAGAAGGGTGGCGATCAGAACCACCCCGCGGATCGCCGGGATCGTGATATGGAGGAATCGGTGCCAGGCGTTTGCGCCGTCGATGGCGGCTGCCTCGTGCAATTCGTGCGGAACCGCCTGGAGCCCAGCCAGAATCGTGATGCCGAAAAAAGGAATGCCGCGCCAGATATTGGCCAGACAGACGGAGGCGATGGCCAGCTTGGGATTGCCCAGAAAGTTAACGTTCTTTGTAATCAGTCCCAGAGACTTCAGGAGCCATGAAATGGGGCTGAAGACCGGATCAAAGATCATGTACCAACCGAGTGCTGACAGGGCGGTGGGAACAATCCAGGGCATCATGACCGCAGCCCGGATCGGGTTGCTGAAGCGCATGCGGTTTGTGAGGATTAATGCAAGCCCGAGTCCTAACACTGCCTTGAAAGGCACGGTCACCATGGCATAGACAAAGGTATTGCGAACGGTCTGGTGGAAGATGGAATCGTGAAGGAGGTCGATAAAATTGCGCAACCCGACGAAGTGGCCCAGCCTGCCGATCATGCTGTCCGTGAGGGACAACCAGATCCCAAGGAAGAAAGGATAGGCCATGAAGAGCATCAGCAGGAAGGCCCCGGGAAGCATGAGGATGACACCCAGGCTGGACTCGCGTTCGAGAAGCCGCTTTAAAGACCAGCGACTATGCCTTTTGGAAGTCCGTCTACTGCTGGAAGGTTCGACTTCGATCATTTGGTTTTCCAGAAAAAGGGCAGCCGCTGAATTTGCAGCTGCCCTCTTCGTATTTGAAGAAAACTGACCGACATACGGCGATGACACGGTTTTTGGGTCCGTGTCATTTGAAGTACGTTCGTTATCCGCTCCTTTTAGACACCGTAAATTCGTTTGAGCTGCTCGGCACCCCACTCCACCGCCGCCTTGGCGTCGCCTGACTGGATCGCCCTGGCGTAGGTGTCTACAACGATGTATTTCGACCAGGCAAGCGCCGCCTTTTCGTTCGGAGGCCCGGCGTAACCCGCGTTGATGCCGTACTTGGGCTGTTGCCGGAAGGGCGCCATCTTCGGGTCCTTGAACCACATCGGGTCATCTGCCAGCTTCTTAATGGGCTGCAGGTGGTAGCCCTCCTGAATTCGCCACCACGCATTGTACTGCTCGTCCTCGAACCACCACTTCAAGAACTCCTTCGCCCCGGCGATGTTCTTGGAGTTCTTGAGGATGGCCCAGGTCCGCGTCTCCAGCCAGTAGAACCGGCCAGCCGGCCCCTTTGGGATAAGCATGTGGTGCATGTCCCGGGCGATCTCAGGCTTGTCCTTCTTGGCAGCGAAGTAGATGCTCGAGCCGTTGAAGGTGGCTGCGATCTGCCCCGACAGGAAGGCGCGGTTGTTGCTGCTGTCGTCCCAGGACGTGCCGGTCTCGTCGTAGCCGTCCTTCCATGCCTGGGTGAACTTCCGCATGGCATCTACGAACTCGGGCTTGTTGAACGCGATCGACTTCTGGTCCTTGGAAATCTCCATGGCGCCATGGGACCACATGTAGGGATAGGCGAAATTCGGTGGATCGCCGGTGCTGTGCCCAAGAGCCTGGCCAAACGGATGGCCGGCCGCCTTACACTTCTTGGCCACGGCATGGTATTCATCCCATGTCATGTCGAGCTTGTTGCCGTCCTCGGCGTTGGCTACACCGGCTTCCTTGAACCAGCTGATTCGATAGTTGCAGGAGTCGTTGCTGAAGCCGGTGGGGATGCCCAGCCACCGGTTGCCCACCTTGCCCGACTTCAGAACGTACTCCTCGAAGCCGCCACCACGCTTGCCGAACTCCTCTGCTTCCTTGGTGAGGTCCACCAGGTTATTCCTATACAAGAAATTCCAGGTCGACCACAGCTCCACGAGGTCCACACCACCGGCCTGTACTGCCGCCGCGATCTTGGGCTGCAGATCAGGCCAGTTCAGAAAGTCGACGGCCACCGTGACACCAGCCATCTTGCCCCACTCCTCTGCTTGTTTCTTGAAGAGATCCTGGGCGGGTGCAATGAAGTAAGTGGCCTGAAGAATAGAAAGCTTTGTTCCCTTAATGACGGCTGGGGCTCCGAAGACCTTCCCAGTCAGCCCACCTACAGCGGCCATACCCAGACCAGCAACTCCAGCCTTAATGAAATCCCGCCGACTCAACTTCTCCTTTGTTTGCCTTCTTGAATTCTCCTTCATAAATAACCCTCCTTTGCCAAGATTTGCCTTAAGGACCGTAGAAGAATTTAAAAGACCCGTTATCCTCCAGAACACGACCAGATAAACCTATTCCCCTATCCTCCAAAAAATCCTTCACTACCTCCTCCCAAATGTTATAGCTGCAGAACCGGTTGAAATTTATGTATATTTTTTTACGCAATTAGGATATTAGGAAAAAACAAAGTCTGTCAAGAGAAAACAAATTTTACCGTCATACCCTTGGTCTAACCCCTTCCTCTGTCGAAAGAAGACTATCCAGAAATCCTCTGGCCAGAGAGGTGAGATCTTTTCTTTCTTCCCATCTTAGCTCCTCTTTCGTTGAATGAATCGGATGGCCAGCTTGATCGCATCCACCATGCTCTGCGGGTTGGCCCGGCCCTTCCCAGCCTTTCCAAAGGCAACCCCATGGTCCACAGAGGTTCGAATGACAGGAAGACCCATGGTGATATTCACGCCTCCCATCTGGGACCATTTTTTCCCGCCTTTCTTCAGCGAGAAACCGAGGAGCTTCACAGGAATATGGCCTTGGTCATGGTACATCGCTACCACAGCATCATAAAGCTTCCCTTTCAATTTCGTAAAGATTGTATCAGGTGAGACAGGGCCTTCCAC
>Ga0187769_10000898_pt1 | contig 16462 bp, 11 predicted proteins | sample 0116_SJ02_MP02_1_FD_133140 | JGI IMG/M metagenome (GOLD analysis project Ga0187769, IMG submission 133140) | Tropical peat soil microbial communities from peatlands in Department of Meta, Colombia - 0116_SJ02_MP02_10_MG | ecosystem: Environmental > Terrestrial > Soil > Wetlands > Peat | place... | reverse complement strand
TATCACCGGTCGGACTGGTTGCGAATTCACCGGTAGCAGCAAGGTTTGCCCCGATTGAATCCGTACCGCGCTGTCCAAGGTGCAAGACAGTGGTGGTGATCCCCCGTGAGTGGGCGATCAGACCGGCTAGACGTAAGGCAAGCTTGCCGTTTGCGCTCTCGTCGACCGCCAGAAGCAGGCGCTCGACATTCGTGATAAAGCCGGTTGCCTCGAAGGCCTCGCGCTCAAGGCGGGCATGTTCCTCCGCATGCAATGGCAGCTTCGACAGCGCCCAGCGCAGCGTCGCTGGCATGGCCAGAGTCGTCACGACTGCCGTGGCCACGATCATCGTGAAGAGATGCTGGCCGATCACGCCCATCGAGAGACCGATCGAGGCGACAATGACCTCGGTGGAACCGCGGGCGTTCATGCCGCAAGCAAGCACCAATGATTCCCGGTAACTCATCCGCCCAAGAGCGCCTCCCAGGAATGCTCCCGTGAATTTGCCAACGCTCGCAATCGCAATGAAACCGACGGTGAGGAGAACCAGTTGCGGGCTCTTCAGGATCGACAGGTCGGCGTTTAGACCGGCGATCGAAAAGAAGATTGGCATGAACAGGGCAACGACCAATCCACGCAACTGCACGTCGATGTGGTGCGTCAGAATTGGCGACTCGCCTACCAGGATTCCTGCGATGAATGCTCCGAGCACGGTGTGGATTCCGATAACGTGCGTTATCAGCGCCATGATGCCCATGACGATCAGGATTGCGGTGACGACAGGCACTTCGCTGACGAATGTGTCGTTTGTCCAGCGGATCAGTGCAAACACGAGGCGTCGGCCAACTGTCAGGCTCGCCACGAGGAACAGCCCGGTACCCAGCAAGCCTTGCACCAGACTTGCTACATTCAGCACGCCGTGCAATGCCAGGCTTGAGGTGATTGCGATGATGGTCCAGCCTATCGTGTCGTCGATGATGGCCGAGGCAATGAGCGTGATACCGACTTTCCGCCGCATGAACTTCATCTCGCGCACGACCACTGCCACGATCTTGACGGACGCGACCGACAGCGCCGTGCCCAGGAACAATGAGGTGATCAACCGCTGGTCGGGCCGGGGCAGCAGGGAGTCAGGCAGGAACTGACCGAACGCGATCCCAAAAACGAAAGGCACGATGAGTCCAGCCGCCGATACGCTCACCGCGGCTCGGCGAGCCCTTCTTACAAGCGCAAGATCGGTCTCCATCCCGGTGAGCAGGAGGAGCATCAGGATGCCGAGGTCGGAAACGGCGTCGAGCATTGCCTTCTGCTCGCCGCCGCCCGTGAAAATAGCGTGCTGCGCTTGCGGCCAAAGCGCTCCAAAGACCGATGGACCGAGGATGATGCCCCCGATCAACTGACCCATTACCGCAGGCTGGCCGAATCTTTGCATCACCTCGCCAAGGAGGCGACTGACCAGCAGCAGCAAAACGATCTGCGCGACAAAGAGAGCCTCAGAGGCCATGTCAGGCTCGTTTGACTCCAGCCCTGGTGGTGCAGCCTATCAATCAGCGTACATGAGCGTTGCCGATCAGAGGACGCTGAGACCGGGCCGCGTCGCTTCGATCGTAGCCAGCGGCGCTCAACAGGCCCCTCCTGTCAGCAGCGAGCCGGCCGAGCAACGTTACCGTGGCCGGCTCGGTCGCGACGTGCGGCTCGAGTTCCGCCACAACCTCGGCCAGGTGCTCGACCGCCTCCCAGGCGCCCGCCACCTCTTGTTCGAGCCGCCGGTACGGGCGCAGCTGCCGAAAGGCGAGCGCAATGACGATCGTCCACAGCCCGCCTGGTCACCGACGGACGATCGGTGGTGATAGTCAGCTCGGCCTCCGCTGCGCGCGGCCGATCGACAGCGAGGGCCAGCCCGACCGCTGGGAGGAGAAGAAGTGCTGGACGCAGCATGGTGGTCGAGGCTTCAGCGCTGCAGAAGTTCGACGATAGGACCCATGGCGAGCGCAGGCAGGAAGCTCACAGCAGCGAACAGCAGGATCGTGCCGATCAACAGCAGTCCGAACGTCGGCGTGTCGGCGGGCATCGTACCGCTGGAGGGAGCGACGCGCCGTTGACCGGCGAAGAGTCCCGCCGCCAACAAGGCCAAGACGGCGAGTCCGTATCGACCCGCGACCATCGCGACGATCGTCGTGGTGTTGTAGAAGACATTATTTGCATCGAGCCCACTCAGTACCAGACCGTTGTTCGCCATACACGACGCGTACGCGAAGAGAATCTCCGTGAAACCTCGCGGCCCAGTGTTGAGGCTCACCGCCGCACGTCCCGCCTGCGTGAGCACGGCGATGGCAGTCAACACCAGCACGACCATGGGTGGGGTGAGGACGTACAGAGCGATCCAGCGCGTCTCGGCGGCAGTCACTTTCTTGCCGAGGTATTCGGGCGTGCGCCCGATCATCAAGGCACCGAGAAACGCGGCCATCAGGGCCAGCATCACAATGCTGTAGACGCCAGTGCCGAGCCCGCCGAAGACCACCTCGCCGAGCAGCAGGAACGTCAGAGGCACGAGCACGCCGAGTGGCTGATAGGAGTCGTGCTGGGCGTTGTACGAGCCGGTGGACGTATTTGACGTGACGACCGTCGTGAGCATTGATTCGCCGATGCCGAAGCGCACCTCCTTTCCCTCCATGTTCCCGCCGACGAGGTGCAGGTCGGCCAGCTCCGGTGGTGGTGCGCGCTCGGCCCGGTCGCATACCGCCAGGCCGCCGATGAACAACACCACCATGACGGACAGCAACGTCCAACCTACGCGCACTCGCTGCGTCAGCTGGCCGAGTGTGATCATCAGAGCGGCCGGCAATGCACAGATTGCCAGCATCCCCATGAAATTCGTCAACGGGGTCGGGTTGGCGTAGGGATGCGCGCCGTTGGCGTTGAAGAATCCTCCGCCGTTTGTGCCCAGATTCTTGATGAATTCGAGCGCAGCGACCGGCCCCTGCGCGATGACCTGTGTGCGGCCTTCGAGCGTGTGCGCCAATGTGTAGGGGGACATATTCAAGGGGACGCCTTGCCAGATCAGTGCCAGGCTTCCGATGAGGCCGAGCGGCAGAAGCACCCAGAGCAGCGAGCGCACGAGGTCCACCCAGAAGTTCCCGATCGTCGCAGCGCTCTGCCGCGCAAATCCGCGGATGAACCCAAAGCCCACAGCGAGCCCCCCGGCTCCCGCCAGGAAGTTCTGGGCGACCAACCCCAGCACCTGCGACAGGTAGCGCAAGGTGCTCTCGCCCGCATAGGCCTGCCAAGTCGTCGTAGTCGTGAAACTCACGGCGGTATTCGCCGCGAGGTCCACGGTCATGGGTGTGGTCAGATAGGTGTCCGCGGGACCGCCGGGCAGGATCCGTTGCAGCATCAAGACAAGGAACAGCAGCAGCGCGCAACCTGCTCCGAACGACAGAAAACAGACTGCGTACGTGACTGCGGACATTTCCTGTTCGCCACGCACTCCAAGCAGCCGGTACAGCGCCGATTCGACTGGCAGCAGCAGCGGATCGAGGAACGTGCGACGCCGTTCGCACACGCGCGCGAGGTACGAGCCGAGCGGGTGCACCAGTGCGAGCACCGTCGCGATGAAAACTGTGTATTCCAGCCAGCTCATGGCGCTCGCGGACTCATCGCGCGGTTTGTGACGCCGCCGCGGCCTGCAGGCGAACCAGTGCCAGATTGAGCTCCAACACAGGCACGCGCGGCTCGCCGAGAAACCCGAGCTGCGGCTGCACCACGTGCTCCGCGACCAGCTGGCGGAGCCTGTCCTCTTCGAGTTTGCGCACCTTGCTCACGCGCGCGACCTGCAGGAACGCGTTGGCCGGGCTGATGTCCGGATCGAGCCCGCTGCCCGATCGCGTCACGGCATCGATGGGAATGGGAGTGTCAGCTGCGAGGCCGTTGCGCCGACGGTACTGCGCGGCGAGCTCCCGGATGCCCACGAAGCCCGATGCACCCTCCTTGAGCGCGGGATTGGTAGGCGCCAGGTTGCTAGCACCCGATGCTGTGCCGTCGTAACCCTTGCCGGCCGCAGACGGCCTGGGCTGAAACCACTCTGGCCCGGTGAAGTCCTGCCCGATGAGACTGGAGCCGACAACCGCTTCCCGCAGCAGCGTCAGACTGCCACTCGCCTGGTACGGAAATAGGAATACGCCAATGGCGAACAGGACCAGTGGGAATACGGCGCCCGTCACGAGGCTGAGGACGAGCACGCTCAGGATCGCGGGGCGCAGCTGCTTCGCGAGTCGTACGTCCGCAGCGGCCGGAGCTCCTGGAGGGGGCTCTTCCCCGCACGCCTGGTCTGGTTGGCTGCTCGGGGAAGTCACGACCGCAGGTTACCGAAACCGGCGCGTGAACTGAGTGAAGAAATACCGCACTGCCGCGGCGAGCATCGGGAGTTTACGTTCACATGAGCCGGTTGACCGGTGGCGGGAGCTAGAATCTGACCATGACGCCCGCACCCAAGATCGTCCCGCTGGTGCGCAGATCCGGGAACCAGACGCCGCCTTCGCTGGCGCACCGGTAGGCACCTCGAGTGACGGAACGTGGCTTCCGCCCACCAGCTAATCCAGTTCTTCGGCATGTACTGGAAACTGAGCTGCATGTCCCACTGGTAGAGCTTCTGCCCGGGGTTCGCGCTGAAGTATGGCATGCCGCTCGCGGCGGTCGCGCCATTGATGGGCGGCGCCCATGCCAGGTAGTCCCCCAGGGTTGTTCATTTCGCCATGAAGGTCCGCGTCCGCATCTTTCGAACGCCAGATCGCCGCGATGACGTAAAGGGTCGCCAGAGCTCGGACGACATACTCCACGACTTGTGGTTGCGCATGAGATGGCGGATCCGACTCGCGACACCCGAAGGTAGGGTATTGCTCGGTGCGTTGTGGCCGTGTGAAGAAAACGCCCTCGAACACCACTCCTTAGCGGTGCCCTCTGCCCCCTTGCGATCGTTCGCACTTCGAACCGATTGCATCGGCCATCCGGCTCCGTCCATTCGCAGGACGTCCCCGTGGACGCCGTCTCACCCCTCATCCACGTTCCATCCCTGAATTGAATCTCCCAGAAGCTCTTGCCGTTCATGAAGAGGCCGGTGCGGAGGAAAGCCCTCCCCGACCACACGATGAAGCGTGCGCATAGATCGAACGCAAACTCCTTGGCGACGTTGCCAATCAGGATTGCCGTAAGGCCCGCCACCCCTAGCTGGATAACCGCGGCCATGGTGCTCGGCAAGAGTCCGGCCCGTAGCTCCAGGCGCAGGCTAAGCACAATGACCAGACAACCTGTGACGCGACAAAGACTGGTGAGTCTTGAGCCGGCAGGCGGGCGAACCGCCAGCAGGAGAAATTCGTGGATGAACCACTTCAGCGCGTGGAAACCACCGGCGGCCAGGCTGATCAGCAAACGCTCTGCAATGAACATCGTGTGCACAAGTGGGGCGGCAGCCCCTGGGCTGCCGAGTTGCCCTCGCAATCAGCCCGACCCGGTCATCGTGATGAGGCAGTCCGAGGACAGCTCCACGCCACGCAAACGGTCCTACGCGGTAGATGAGCGCCTTTGCTCCGATCGGCACCTCGCGGCGCCCGACGCGCCGCGACACTGCACGCTATGCGACATTCCGGGAACGCCGCCGCGCCCGCCACCAATGTATCAGTCGCCGATCGACGCTGACCCCCTTTGGCTCAGGGGTGTCACTCCGCACGTGCGAGGGCGTGTCCTTCGACTGCCACGTCGCCGCCACGACGTAGAGTGTGAAGAGAGCCCCAACTACGCAAAAAGCAATGGGTATGTTGGTCACGACCTATCCGCCTGACCGTGGCGTCCTGCAGGCCGGAGAGTACCGCGCCGTGCATTAGGAACGGGTTAGGAAACGAGCTCCGCCCGACCCCTGAAACGGGGCGCTACAGCCAATCGTGATCTGCCCGTGACTTGGCATGCGCGGAAACGCGTCAGAAATCTTAACGCGACGATGCCTACCCCGTGGGGTGGCGCAGGCAGATGCTGCAGAAGAGGAGCGGCAAAATGCGGATTCAGCGCATCTATATAGACCAAGTGGCGGTGGCCCATGCCTTGGCGTGCGGCACGGTAAGACGCGGATCATTGAGGGCGGCGCGACCGCCAAGGGGTGTCAGAGTAGCTGAACACCTGCTGCTGAGACGCCTGCTGCAATGGTTCCCCAGAGCACATGCTCCAGTACGAGACCGCCGACGCTGGCGCGACTTCAAATGGGATGTAAGGCGCATCTCGCCTTAACGAACATCCTTCGGGGATGAACCGCTGTCCCGCGGGCACCAAACTCCTCGGCGGCCGCCGCCAGAAATTTGGCCAAGTAATTAAAGGCTTGGGCCCTGACCGTTCCCCGCCTATTCACCGAGCCAGAAAAATCCTCACACCGCGATGTCTGCCCCGCGTGTCGCCCCGACCCCATCTTGGAGCCTGGTGAGGCAGTCGATGGAGGCATTATGGAGAGGAATCCGGTAGTGAGACCGTGGCCACTGAGCGAAGCGATCGGTTCGCTCGTGGCTCGGGTGCGGATCGCGGGAACCGTTCGATCGCAACACAATACGCTTACACATTCGAGCCACCGAAGCGGGCCCTCCAGCTACGTGCCATCGATCGGACCCGGAAACTTGCTGGTCGCGACCCACCTTGAGTAGCGACTGCCTTCGCAGTAGCCCTCGTTAACATGAACGCCAAGCCTCTGTCCTTCGTCATTCCGACCTACCGACTGCGCGAGGTTGGCGAGACCGTTGCCCAATATGACGAGCACTTCTGGCGCAATGGTCACTCGGTGCCCATCGTGGTCTTCGACGACTCGAGTGCCGTGAGCCACGAGAAGTACTACGCGCTGCTGGAAGACACGGCGACGCATAACGAGCTCTACTACGTCGGCCCGAAAGAGAAAGAGCGGTTCATCGCTTACCTCAATGAACGCCTCCCGGACAAGCGTTTGCAGGGACTGATCCGGAGCCTGTTCCGCCCGAGCTACGGAGGTAACCGCAACTACACGCTCATCTACACCCTCGGTTCGCTCATGGTGAGCGCCGATGATGACATGCGACCCTACGCGCTGATGGAGCATAGCCCGGAGTCGCTCGAGCCCGACGAGGTTTGCCGCGGCCGGCTGCATCGCTCCGGAGAGAACGGCTATGGGCGCAAATCATTCGACATTCTGACGGCTTTCCTCGATGTCCTGGGGAAACGCGCCTGTGAGGTGCCGGACAACTACGAGCGCGGCGAGCTCATTGCCGACACGGCGATGGATCTCGAGACGAACGCCACGACGGGGTTGAAGCGCGAGAACTCCCTGATGGTGCAGCGTGGGCCGCTTCAGGACGATGCCGTGGTCAAGATGGCACAGACGTACCGCTCGGGGACCGGTGACATCGACGCCATCGACTACATCGAGATGTTCCTCGACAACGAGCAACAGGTCGACCCCGCGCAACTCAATGACTTCTACGTCCTGGAGAACTTCCGCCCGGTCGTTACCAAGAAGAACTGGCGCATGGACTGTGGAGTGGCCGGCTACGACAACACCTTCGGACTACCGCCATTCTTTCCCACGCAGCTTCGCTGCGAGGACTACATCTACCGGCTCTGGGTCCAGCAGGACGGGATCGCCGCGGCACACGTGGATGCGGCGCAGAACCACTGCAAGAGCAACTACATGCGCAACCCACCCTCGGCCGAAATCCTCAACGAGGAGGTCTCCAATCTCCTGAAACGCAAGATCAAGGCTTCGCTATCACGGCTTGACGACCTCGGCATCGCATTCGACTACGAAGGAGAAGTGACCGCCCCGGATGCAGAGGAAATCCTGCACAAGATCAAGCGGCTCCATACGCGTGCGCTGGCAGCTGCCGAGACCACAAAAAGCGTCGAGCGAGCAAACGCCCTCAGGCTGTTCGCGGCCAATTTGCACAAGGCCTTCTTTGGTTTCGAGCCGGATTTCTTCCAACACAATCTGCTGCGACTCGTCGATGAAGCAGTGCACGTCATCAAAGGCTCCATCGAGCTCTGGCCGACGCTCATCGAGATCTGCTATTTCCAAAAAGGCCGCAAAGGTTTACCGCAACTACGAGTGAAGAATCGCCGACATACCACACGCCCAAGCGGAACCGGGACACCGCGGTCGCACACCGTCGCACTGTAACGCGCCTACGACCCCGCCGATTTCAAAGGTACACGGCCTACGCAGCCTCGCTCCCTGTTGAGCCTATCAGCCACGTCCGAGACGGAAGAACGAGAACCCGATGCTCTTCACTGTGCTCATGTTTGTCCTTCTCATCGTCAGCTTTGCGCTGACGTTCTGGTTGGTGAAGTTCAGCGAAAACATCATCGCCCGGTCGAAACTCGCGCCGGCGGAAAACAGCGCCGTAGCGGTCAGTGACGCCAAGACCCCGCTCTAAACACCATGGACGAGCGCAACGCGCCACCTGAAAGGTAAACGGAGATCACCATGGTATCAGTACATGCTCTCGCTCTTTTAGTGGTTCTGCTGGTGATTTATCTGTTCTACGCGGTTATTAACCCTGAAAAATTCTAGGGTTTCGCCCGCGGGAAAACCAGGCAGCACCAAACCCTCGGAGGAGCTCGGATGGCCACCTCGGCTTGGCTGCAGATCGCGCTAACTCTGATCACAATCTTCCTCCTTAGTATTCCGACGGGTCGCTACATGGCTCGAATCGTCATGGGGCGGAACACGTTGTTCGATCGGTTGTTCGATCCGATCGATAACGCCCTCTATCTGCTCATCGGCCGCAAGGTGACGAGTCAGCCCATGACCTGGAAGACTTACACCTTTCATATGTTGGCGACCAACCTGGTCATGGCGCTGCTCATCTTCACCGTCTATTCCTTCCAGAATTACCTACCGCTCAACCAGCTGCATTTCCCTGGCATGGAGGGGTTTCAGGCGTTCAATACGGCCATCAGCTTCATTACCAACACCAATTGGCAGAGTTACTCGGGCGAGTCCACGCTGTCGAACTTCAGCCAGATGGGCGGCATTACGTTCCCCATGTTCACTTCGGCGACGACGGGTTTTGTGGTTGCGATGGCGTGGATTCGCGCGTTTGCCGTCACGAACGGTGGTTCCGATCTCGGGAATTTCTACCGCGACTTCATCCGATTCATTACGCGGGTGCTGCTGCCCGTCTGCTTCGTGATTTCTTTGGTGATGATTAGCCAGGGCGCGGTGCAGACGCTTGATGCGAGCATCACCGCCCACACGCTACAGGGAGGCGATCAGACGATCGTCGTTGGACCCGTCGCGTCGCAAGGCACGATCGAGCTCGTCGGTACTAACGGTGGTGGATTCTACAACGTCAATGCTGCGCATCCGTTTCAGAATCCGACGCCGATCACGAATATCATCCTCATCGTGCTGATGGCGCTCTTGCCCGCCTCGATCATCGTGACCTTCGGCGAAATGATCGGTAACCGCCGCCAGGGCTGGGTTGTTTACGGCGTGATGGGTACGTTGATGGTGCTGTTCTTACTTCTCTGCGTCATACCTGAGCAGAGCGGGACACCGATGCTGGCGCATGCTGGCATCGAGACCAGCGCGACTGGCGATCAGCCCGGCGGCAACATGGAGGGGAAAGAGGTCCGCTTCGGCATCTCCGGGAGCAGCCTTTTTGCGGCTGTCACGACCGCCTTCACCACCGGTGCAGTGAATTCAGCTCACGACAGCTACACGCCGCTGCCCGGCATCACGACTTTGGGTCAGATGATGCTGCAGTGCGTCTTCGGCGGCAAAGGCGTCGGATTCTTGAATGCTCTCATCTATGGCCTGATCGCCGTGTTCGTGGCAGGGCTGATGGTCGGTCGCACGCCCGAGTTTCTGGGTAAAAAGATCGAAACCCAGGAGATCATTCTCGTCTCACTCGCCCTTCTGATCCATCCTCTGGTCATTCTCTCCCCGACAGGCTGGTCGATGATCGCCCCGTATGCGCTCTCGTCGCTCGGCAACAACGCCATGCACGGCTATTCGGAGGTCCTTTACGCGTTCACTTCCGGAGCAGCGGACAACGGCTCGGCATTTGCCGGCCTCAACGCTAATACGCCGTGGTTCAACTTGGCGATTGCTGTCGTGATCTTTATTGGGCGCTATCCCCCGATTATTTTCCTTATGGCCGTAGCGGGGTCGGTCGCGCGCAAACCGACAACGCCACCGACGACGAGCACGCTTCGCACGGACACGGCGATGTTTGGTGTCTTTTGGTTCGCCACCATCCTGATCGTGGGGGCACTCACCTTCTTCCCGGCGCTCGTGCTCGGGCCAATTGCGGAGTTCTTCGCTATGAAGAGCGGCCTTACTTTCTAGTGGCTGCGGCGCTCAACCCGTCATTCACCGCTCGAGAAAATTATGGCACCCCGACCAGAACGCAGAACAGGACGTGAGCCGCTCGGCGCGACGTTTCGTGGCGTGCGGTTAGGAGGCGGCTATACAGTCGACTTCTTCCTCCAGGCCTTCAAGGAGTCCCTCTTCAAGTTCGATCCGCGCGTCGAGATCCGCAATCCGGTCATGTTTGTCGTATGGGTGGGAATGCTGGTGACGCTGGCTCTGACGATCCAGCCCGGTTTGTTCGGTCCCTCGAACGCTTCCCGGCTCTATAACGGCATCGTCACCGCAGTGCTCGCACTCACCGTATGGTTTGCCAATTATGCAGAAGCCCTTGCCGAGGGGCGCGGTAAGGCGAAAGCCACCGCGTTGCGGCGAACTCGATCCGACCTTGTCGGCGTGCGGGTGCTCGAGGACGGCCGTACGGAGAAGGTCCCAGCGGCCAATCTGCGCAAAGGTGATCTCGTCCGGGTGGAGAAGAACGAGGTAGTGCCGGCAGACGGAGATGTGGTCGGTGGCTTGGCCTACGTCAGTGAAGCCCCCATCACCGGCGAATCCGCACCGGTCCTGAAGGAGCCTGGAACCGACATGTTCTCGTCGGTCACTGCTGGAACGACCGTCATTTCGGATTGGCTGACGATTCGCGTCTCCGCCGATCCCGGCAGCTCATTTCTCGACCGCATTATTCATCTCGTTGAAAGCGCCAAGCGGCAAAAGACCCCGAATGAGATCGCGCTCACCGTCCTGCTTTCCATCCTGACGCTCATCTTCCTTATTGTCGTGGCGGCGATTGCACCGGTCGCCACTTATCTGAAGGCACAAATCAATGTTGCCGACCTTGTTGCGCTGCTGGTTGCGCTTATCCCAACGACGATCGGTGCTCTGCTTTCCGCCATTGGCATTGCCGGGATCGACCGCACGATGCGGTTCAATGTGCTGGCGATGTCCGGCAAGGCCGTGGAGACGGCTGGCGACGTTCAGACCTTGATTCTCGATAAGACGGGAACGATTACGACCGGCAACCGCGAGGCGCTCGACTTCATCCCCACATCGGCCCATCAACAGACCGAACTGGTACAGGCTGCATTCCTGGCGTCCTACTTCGATACGACGCCAGAAGGCCGATCCGTGGTCACAAACAGCACTTCGAGGGGTGCGCGACCGACGCCTGGCCTCGACGAGGCCAAGGGTCTGGAGTTTTCAGCGCAGACCCGCATGAGCGGAACTGATCTACCCGATGGTCGGGTTATCCGTAAGGGCGCGGTGAGCGCTATCATCAAACACGTCAACGAGCGGTTCGACGCCTCCCCACCCGTTGACCTGCAGAGGATCACCGATGAGGTATCAAGGAAAGGCGCAACGCCACTTGGCGTGAGCGTCAACGGCGACGTCCTCGGCGTCGTGATGCTCTCCGACAAGCTCAAGCCAGGCATCCGCGAGCGGATCGCGGAACTGCGCAAGATGGCCGTGCGCACCATCATGGTCACGGGAGACAATCCAACAACCGCCCGCGCAATCGCGGCCGAAGCCGGAGTCGACGATTTCCGCGCTGAGGTCTCTCCCGAGGAGAAGGTCGACCTCGTGCGGCGAGAACAGAGCCATGGCCGGCTCGTTGCGATGACCGGAGACGGCACCAATGACGCGCCAGCACTGGCCCAGGCTGATGTGGGGCTCGCCATGAATTCGGGAACGACCGCAGCCAAAGAAGCGGCAAATCTGGTCGATCTCGATTCCGATCCAACCAAACTCACCGACCTCGTCGCCATCGGCAGGCAGATGTTGATCACGCGCGGGGCACTTACAACGTTTTCCATCGCGAACGATGTGGCAAAGTACTTCGCCATCATCCCGGCGATGTTCATCCTCGCCCTGCCGGGTCTCGTGGCACTCAACATCATGGGCTTGGCGACACCGCGCAGTGCGGTCCTCTCAGCTTTAATCTTCAACGCCCTCATCATTCCCCTGCTCATTCCACTGGCGCTGAGCGGCGTGCGGTTCCGCGCTGAGACTGCGGAAAGCTTGTTCTACCGCAACCTGTGGATTTACGGCGTGGGCGGGCTCGTTGCCCCCTTCATCGGCATCAAGCTGATCGATGTCTTGATCGGCCCGCTACTTTGAGGCAGGAGTTCATCGTGCTTGAGTACTTCGGTGCCGCAGTGCGCATCTCTTTGGTGACCTTTGCGCTTTGCGGCTTTGCCTATCCGTTGGCCGTCACCGCAATAGCTCAACTGGCCATGCCGTACCGAGCGAACGGCAGCATCGAAAGGACCGCCGACGGCCACATCATCGGTTCGCAGCTGATCGGGCAGCAATGGAACGATCCGCAATGGTTCCATGGCCGTCCATCAGCCACTGTTGCGCCTGATCCTCATGACCCGACCAAGACCGTCGATGCGCCCTATAATGCTGCAAACACAACGGCTTCAAATCTTGGCCCGACCAGCAAGGCTTTGCAGGAACGCGTGAATGCCGACCGCAAAGCCCTGGAAAAGGCCCAACCCGAGCTCGCAGACAAGCTGCTGCCCTCGGATATGCTGACAGCCTCAGGTTCGGGCCTCGACTCCGATATCACTCCCGCCAATGCTGCACTTCAGGTGGCGCGTGTGGCCAGGGCCCGCGCTGTACCGCCCGAGCAAATTGCGACCCTCGTCAAGCAGCATACGACACCCCGCAGCCTTGGGATTTTCGGCGAGCCGCGAGTCAACATCTTGGAGCTAAACCTCGCCGTGGAGAAGGCATACCCAAAGAACAGATCATGAACGTGCCTGCGCTTCGCGGTGATCCGTCCGCCGGCCTTCTGAGCCGCACCATCGTCACCGCGGCAATTCGGGATTCCCTGACGAAACTCCGCCCGCATGCGCAGCTCCGAAATCCGGTAACTCTCGGCGTTTACGTCGGAAGCATTTTCACGACCATCATTGGATTGGCCACAGCCCTCGGCCCGACGGATGGCGCTCGGCGCGGGGCATTCATTCTTGCGATCGCGGCATGGCTGTGGCTGAGCGTGTTGGTGGCAAACTTCGCAGAAGCTCTCGCCGAAGAGTGGGTGAAGGCACGAGCGTCGACGCTGCGATCTCTCGGCAAGTGTGTGCAAGCGAAGCGGCTGCTCGGCCGCAATCGCAACGAATACCGTCTTGTCGAAGCGGACACATTGCGTCGTGGCGATCTCGTGCTGGTCGAAGCCAACGACATCATTCCCACCGATGGCACGGTGATCGAAGGGGCAGCGTCGGTAAGTGAAGCCGCAGTGACCGGCGAATCTGCGCCCGTGCTACGCGCGGCAGACAGGGATCTCTCGTTCGTGCGCTGCGGCACGCATGTGCTTTCCGACTGGCTCATCGTGCGCGTGAGAAGTCGTGAAGGAGGATTCTTCGCTCCACTCCCACTTATTACGCTTTCCCAGGGCACCCTGCGCTCCCGCGCCCCGCAGGAGAGGGTCCTGTTGATGTTGCTCTGGGCGGCAACGATCGCGTTCCTGCTCGGCGTCGCGCTGCTCTCGCATTCTACGAGTGCGGGTTCAGGCGACGTTGTGGCGCTCTCGGCGCTTGTCGCGCTGCTCGTGTGCTCCATTCCCATCACAACCCGCGCATGCGTCTCCGCGATGGGCATCGTCAGCATGGCTCGGTTAATACACGCTAACGTCATCGCAACCTCCGGCGGCGCGCTGGAAGCCGCGGCTGACATTGACCTGCTGGTGCTCGACAAGACAGGAACGATCACACGCGGCGACCGGCATGCCGTCGCCTTTCACGAGGCTCCGGGTATTGCCGCCCATGAGCTGACGGAGGTGGCACAGCTCGCCTCGCTGGCCGATGAAACCCCGGAAGGCCGCTCGATCGTTGGACTCGTGACGCAGATGCAGGATCAACGCCCGCGGGACCTCTCCGATAAGGCCGCAACGTTCCATGAGTTCTCCGCGCAGACGCGCATCAGCGGCATCGACCTAGGAGGTCGAAAGCTGCGTAAGGGCGCGGTCGATGCAGTTCGCCGCTTCGCTGAGCAGTTAGGTGGCAGCTGGCCGTCAGCGGTCAGCGAGCTGGTCAACACAGTGGCTCGCTCGGGTGCCACGCCGCTGGTGGTCGCCGACGGTGCGCGGGTCCTGGGGGTAATCGAGCTGCGCGACATCGTTAAGGGTGGCATCCGCCAGCATTGTGCGGCACTACGCAAGATCGGCATCCGGACCATCATGGTGACCGGAGACAACCGCCTGACCGCGACGGCGATCGCTGCCGAGGTTGGGGTGGACGATTTTGTGGCGGAAGCGACGCCGGAAAGGAAGCGCGAATTCATTCGACGATGTCAGCAGGAAGGTCACCGGGTCGCAATGTGCGGAGACGGGACCAACGATGCACCGGCACTTGCGCAGGCCGATGTGGCCGTGGCAATGAACTCTGGCACGGAAGTGGCTAAGGAAGCCGGTAACCTGGTCGCCCTCGATTCGAATCCGACGAAATTCATCACGATCGTCGAGACCGGCACGCAGATGCGCAGAACGCGCCGTTCGATCACGACCTTCAGCATTGCCGCCGACCTAGCAAAATACTTCGTAATCATTCCTGTGGTGTTTGCCGCGACGTATCCTGGGCTGAGCGCGCTCAACGTCATGCGACTCGCGAGCCTGCGGAGCGCGGTTCTGTCGGCGGCGATTCTCACTGCGCCGATCATCGTGGTGCTGCTCCTGCTGGGAGTGCGGGGTGTCAAGGCACGCGTGGAATCTGCCCCACGTCTTGGGCGCGGCAATCTGTGGATCTACGGACTCGCTGGGATCGTGTTGCCGTGGGTCGGCATTAAGCTGATCGACGTTTGCCTCACTGCATTCAGGCTCGTGTGACCGCGTCTTGGTCCTGCTGTGGGGTGACGGTCGGCCCTTGCGGATCCGGACGGCGGCTTCAAGGTCTGCTGTCTCAATTCAGAATGGCAGCTTCCGAGCGACCGCATGTCTCGGGAGGGTCGACACCGGGCGTTTGATTAGCGGTATGAGGAAGCAACGGCCCGCCTGTTTAAAAGCTCGAGCTCATCCATGCCCATCACATACCGAGAGATCTCACTACAGCACGCCATCGAGATGGGTCACTTTTGGTTCTGGTGCATTAACGGCAGAGCCCTATGATCGGGGCCTCTTGCGAGACCCGAAATGCCCCAAGCCGCTTCCCGCGACCCCATCTATCGTCGCCGTCGCTACAGTCCGCAACTCATCGAACAGTGCGTCCGCTGGTACCTGACGTACCGGCTGAGCTATCGCGACCTGATGGCCATGGTGGCCGAGCGTGAGGTGGCCGTAAGTCACACGACCATCATGCGTTGGGTGCGCCATTACGTGCCGGAGTATGAGCGACGGTGGTCACGCTTTTCAAAGCCCACCCATCCCTCCTGGAGGATGGACGAAACTTCGGTATCTGTCCGAGGACGCTGGAATTACCTCTATCGGGCTGTCGACCGGAACGGCAAGACCGTCCACTCGCTTCTTCGCGAGGACCGCACCATAGGCTCGGCGCAGGAATTCTTTCGTCAGGCCGTCAAGGTCAAAGGATCCCCCTGGCCAGAGAAGATCAATCTCGACGGCAATGCCGCCTCCCATCTCGGCCTGCGGTTGCTCGGGGAAGAGGATTCACGGTGGCGGTCCGTGACGGTGCGAACCCGCCGCTACCTCAATAACGTGGTCGAGCAGGATCACCGCGTGATCAAGCAACGCTCGACGCCGATGCTCGGGCTGAAGTCCTTCCGGACCGCCGCGGTGACGTTCAAGGGCATTGAGCTCGCGCACCGAATCCGCAAGCGCCAGTTCACCGTCGCCTACGAGCGCAATGGTCGCGCACTCTCGCTCAAGGAGCTCTGGGATCAGGCCCTCTGGGGCGAGAGTCTCTCAGGCAGCCTCGACAATACTCCTCCCCCGTTAACGCACCAGATCTCAAGGCGCTCGAGTCCGCGCCTGCGTGCACGGGGAGGCAGAAACGGCGTGGTTCGCTATCCCAGAAGGGTGTCATTTGGTCAGAGCCTGTACCTTCTGGTCCTGCCGAAGGGCGGCCGATACTGGCATTACCGCTATCGCTTTGAAGGCCGGGAGAAGCTGCTCTCCTTGGGCTGCCATCCGGACATCCCGGTCGAGAGCGCTTG
>Ga0187769_10000897_pt1 | contig 16463 bp, 14 predicted proteins | sample 0116_SJ02_MP02_1_FD_133140 | JGI IMG/M metagenome (GOLD analysis project Ga0187769, IMG submission 133140) | Tropical peat soil microbial communities from peatlands in Department of Meta, Colombia - 0116_SJ02_MP02_10_MG | ecosystem: Environmental > Terrestrial > Soil > Wetlands > Peat | place... | reverse complement strand
GCGACCGGTCTAAATGGAACTCTACCGGCGATTTCGCAACCTACCAAGCCGCGGACGGAGAGGACCGCGCGCTGTACGCCGCGATTGGCTCCAGCCTCGAGGCGGAGTCCGAGGCGTTCTCGAGAGAGATGCTGTGGACGGCCGCGAGACTCGCCTGGGTGGGGGTTCCCGCGCTCGTCCTCGGAGTTGCGGTCTGCGTGCTCTCCATCGTCGGGTAGCGCGCGCGACTCAGCTGAACTGGCCCTCGAACCTGAACCCCGCCCATCCGTTAATGAACCGGGAGCCTGATGCGGCCGTGATGGGGCTCGGCCCCCGCTGGGGTCGAATAGCAGCGAAGTGTCCGTCTGTCCGGTCGCGAACGCGAGGACCGCCCGGCGTGCGACCCTGACGCGTGCCAGATGGGTGGGACGATCATGAACGATTGGGCGGTTGTCTTGGTCTCCGTACTACTGCTCACCGTCCCCTTGGATGCCCGTGTGCTGGAAACCCCACCAGCCGCTTCGGCCGCGCTGACCCCCATCGAACAGGAGTTCATGGACCACATCGACCACATCATCTTCGTCGTGATGGAGAACCACGCCTACGATTCCTACTTCGGGACGTACTGCCAAGTGAAGTCCAAGGCGTGTCCCTCGGTCGCGAACGGCATCCCGTCGGGAACCTGTGTACCCGAGTTCCCGAACGAGAAGGGTAAGCCGTGCATCCGGCCGTGGAACTTCACCGCTCAGAATTGGTCCCTCGGCGGAGTGCCCATGCTTCACAACTACAACTCGTCGATCAAGGCGTGGAACAACGGGCTCATGAACGGTTTCTACCACGCGGAGAACTCGCAGAACATACCATTCGGGCACTACAACGGCACGACCGCGCCCACCTACTGGGACATCGCCGAGGAGTACACGCTCGAGGACAACTTCTTCTCGTCGATCTTCTCCTATTCGCTGCCAAACCACTGGCACATCGTCGCGGGCCAGGCCCCGGCCATCATCATCCAGAACTTCACTGCGGAGCCGTCGGGGAGCCCTTGGCCACCGGACGTCTTCATCCCGCACGAGCACACCTACCTGAACGAGTCGAACAAGACGACGGCGGTAGAGGACCTTCTCGTGCGGACGAACGTGTCGTGGAACTACTACGACCAGCCACTTGCCAAGAACTACCAGCGGGCGATCGAGGTGACGCTCATCGATAACGGAACGAAGGTCGCCAGCGATGGGTCGGCGTACAACTACTTCGACCCGCTCGCGGCCAAGGCCGAGTCCTACACCAAGGCGTTCGTCTCACACTTCGTCTCGAACACGCAATTCTACTCGGACGCGCGAAACGGAACGCTTCCGTCTATCTCCTGGGTGATACCTCCCGGGCAGTTCTCCGACCACCCGCCGGACAACTCGACCCTCGCGCAGAACTACGTGGCGAGCTTGGTGGATGCCCTAGAATCCTCCCCCGATTGGAACAGTTCGATCATGTACATCACGTGGGACGACTACGGGGGCTTCTACGACCATGTGGACCCGCCGGTGATGTTTGGTGAGCAGCTCGGCTTCCGCGTTCCTCTGCTGGTCGTGAGTCCCTACTCGGTCAAGGGGTCGGTGCCGAACGCGACCGGTTACTTCGAGTCGATCCTTCGAGGGATGGAGTGGCGGTTCGGGCTCGGATGCATCACCGCCCTCGACTGCAATGCCCCCCTTCCGCTCTGGGGGCTCAACTTCTCCTCGGGACCTCGGGCTCCCATTCTCTTCCCAACGGACTTCAACGATTCGTTGTATCCGTTCAACCCCGACTGGAACGGTACCGCGACCGCCCCGACCGGAAACTACGACCCACCGGAACAGTTCGTTTCCTTCCCAGACGGCGAAGCGCCCGACATCGACTGAGCTGGCCTTTTCGAGCGGGGAGGCGCGGACCGCCGATCGCGGTCAGGCGGGCCCGAGGGCCGGGCGCTGGAGACCATTCATACAGCACAGCCGACGACGTCGGTCTCCCCTGTCAATAATACCACACCTGTCTCACTCACCCAGACGCAAACCCCTGTGACGAGTGCGGTCGGTCGGTGACCCGCGCTTCGGGCGCTTGAGGTCGCGGTGCATAAGCAAGTGCCTCACGTCGACAGCAGCGAGCTATCGTGCGGCAATCCCCCCTCAATCACCCCGAGACGTCCGGCAGAATCCGCCTCGGCCGGAACATTCCTCGCATTTCGGTAGGATTATGGGAAGGTCTTCGTGGGGAATCTCCATGCCGCTCTTCGTCGCCGAGCACACCCATCCGGCTGAGCACTGCCCCGCAAAGAACCCGCAGATGGCCGCTGGCCTTCTGGCCATCATCCAGAATGCCGGTCGCGCCGGAATCCAGATTCACGGAGACGCGGTCACGGACCACCAACACCACCTCTACGTGATTGCCGAAGCGCCGAGCGAGGAGACTCTCCGGACCTATTTCGCTCCCTTCGGGCAGATGGGAACCCTGACCGTGAATCGCGCTTCTCACTGCGAAGAGGTCGTGGACCGAGGGGCCTGCTAACTCCGGACGGAGCGAAGTTGACCTCCAGCCACGGCAAGCCTCGTCACCCAGCCGGTCCCGGGGTTCGCACCCGCCGCACACCCTCCGACAGGGAAGTCGATCTCCTCCCCGCCGTCGGGGATGCGACCTACGACCGGGTCACCCTCGCTCCCGGCGTCCGGCTCGACCGGTGGCGGGTGGACGACCTCGGGAACTCCTCCTACCTTCTCGACATTGCGGATGCCCCCACCGCAGCGCTCATCGACCCATGGCGCGACGTGGACGCGTACCTGCCCGCTATTGACCGATGCGCTGCGGAGGATCTGCTCGTCCTAGAGACCCATGTGCACAATGACTTCGTATCGGGTGCTCGAGAGGTTGTCGCCGAGCGGACCGCGACCCTCGCCGTTGCCGCCGAAGCGCCTGTACGGTACCCGCACCGATCCCTCGTCGATGGGGAGGAGATCCCGATCGGACGTCATCGCCTTCAAGTGTGGACAACTCCGGGACACACACCGGAGCACGTGACCTACCTGCTGGTCGGACCGGACGACACCCCCATCGCCCTGTTCTCGGGAGGGGCGCTGATGGCCCGCTCCGCGGGGAGGACCGACCTTCTGGGCGTCCAGTGGGCCCGACCTCTCGCAGTCAAGCTCTACCACACCCTCCACGAACGCATCGGCCGGCTTCCCGACCACACCCAGGTCTTCCCCACGCATGGCGGAGGCTCGTTCTGCGGGCGGGCGACCGGCGGCGGCAACTCGACCACCATCGGGGAGGAACGGGCGACCAACCGTCTCCTCCGTGCGACCTCCCTCGATGCGTTCCTCGCAGAAATCCTCGACCAGCGTCCTTACCCGGCGTACTTTTCGCGGATGCGGGAAGTGAACCTGGGCGGGGCGGCTCTTCGGGGGATTGCTCCGTTCGCGCCGCCCTCGCTAGGCCTCGATGAATTCGACGCCGCTCGAGAAAAGGGCGCCCAGGTCGTCGACCTGCGGCGGTTCGTCTCGTTCGACGCCGGGCACGTCGATGGCGCTTACGCTATCGACTTTGAGTGCGGGGCGTTCAGCGCCTGGGTCGGGTGGCTGCTCTCGCCGGACCGGCCCCTCCTCTTCGTCGACGAGGCGGACGAGCTCGCTTCCGCCTCAGCGGCTCGGCAGCTCTTCCGTATCGGGTTTGACCAAGTTCTCGGGACCCTGGGCGGCGGCTTCGAGACGTGGAGCGCCTCCGGCCGACGCGTCGTGTCGGTGCCGAGACTCGACTCGCGGTCGCTCGTCCAGAAGCTGCGGTCGGACTCACCGATGCTCGTGGTGGACGTCCGAGAGCGCCATGAGTTTGCCGCGGGGCACGTTCCCGGGGCGATCTCTCTCCCGCTCGGCGAGCTGGCCCTCCGCGCTTCCGAGCTTCCGCGGGAGGTGCCGCTCGCCACGTACTGTGCGCACGGGTATCGGTCCGCGACCGCGATCAGCGTCCTCGAACGTCAGGGATTCTCAGAACTGTTGCACGCCGACGAAGGGTACCACGGATGGCTCGAGGCCGCGCGCGCCGGGTAGTCCGGCACGACGCGGAACGAATTCCGTCCCGCGGAGTTTCGCAGTCGCGCGCGAGGCACCCCACCTCGGCGAAGAGGGGTGGGTTCACCCCCTTGGCGGTCGGCCCGGACGACGGAAACGCTCCCTGTCGGGAGTCGCCGCTGGCCGCGCTCGAATCCGAGATCACCCCGACGGACCGGTTCTTCGTGCGCAGCCACTTTCCGGTCCCCGCCGTGGACGCCGTGCGGTGGCGCGTGGTCGTGGACGGCGAGGTCCGTCAACGCCTTTCGCTCACTCTGGGCCAGCTGAAGCGAATGCCCCACCACGATGTCGTGGCGACGGTGGAGTGCGCAGGGAATAGCCGGAGCTCGATGTCCCCGCGGGCCGAGGGAGTCCTGTGGGGGCATGGGGCGGTAGGCACGGCCCGCTGGCGTGGAGTTCCGTTGGCATTCATCCTCGAACGGGCCGGTCTCAATCCGGGCGTCCACGAGGTGGTGCTCCGGGGCGCCGATCGCGGAAAGGAGCCCGGAGCGAACGGCGTGATCGACTACGAGATGAGCGTGCCGATAGAGAAGGCGACGGACCCCGACACGCTCGTCGTCGACTCGATGAACGGCCGTCCCCTCGAGCTCCGCCATGGCTTCCCTCTTCGGGTCGTCGTCCCGGGCTGGTACGGGATGGCCTCCGTGAAGTGGCTCACCCGAGTCACCGCCGTGGCCTCGCCGTTCAAGGGATACTTCCGGGGCCGGGCCTACACCTACATCCATGAGGGCGAAGCGTTCGAAGGTCCAAGAGCGCCGGCGACCACGGCCCGGGTCAAGGCGCTCATCACATGGCCCGGGGAGCGGCACGTTCTCTCGCAGGGCCGTCACCGGGTCCGGGGCGTCGCCTGGTCCGGGGATGCGGCGATCGCCCGTGTCGAGGTCTCGGGTTCTCCCAATTCAGACGACCGACTCTCTTGGCGACCCGCTCGACTACGCCCCTCGCTCTCTCCCTATGCTTGGAGGCATTGGGAGGTCGAGCTCGACCTGCTGAGGCCGGGCTTTTACACGCTTCGTGCCCGCGCCACGGATGCGCGGGGCCGCAGGCAGCCAATGCGCGCTGACTGGAACTACCGAGGGATCGGCAACAACTCGGTCCACTGCGTCCCGGTCGAGGTCCGGAGGACGCGACCGAAGGACGCCGAAGCCTGAACGCGATGTCCCCTGATCACCGTCGGCCACCCATGGCAGGCCTGGGAGTAAGACCACGGGACCACACGACTACCCCGCGGAAAGCTGCCAGCGCTCAAGTGCCCTATGTTCCCGCGAGCGACAGCCCCACGCCAGTAACTCCCACGGCGTCGCAAAGCGCTGGTTGCGAGCCCGATTCGAACTCTTATCGCAGCGAATTCGGCCGGACACGCAACGTGATTGCCCGGAGTCACCTCATCTCGCGAAGGGCTCGCTCGTCGAGGTAGTACCTTCCGTTCACTTCGACAAAGACTCGGGTCTGCCCCCGTCGCCGCTTCATGATCCGGACGAACAAACGGGAGAGGCCGAGCTGTTCTGCGGTGAGGGCCGTTTCGGGGCTGAGGGCCCCCGCCGCCCGGAATTTCTCGATGACCTGTCGAATTCTCTCTCCGCCCCATCCCTCGACCCCCTCGGGCTCCGGGGGAGCTGCGGGAGAGGGCGCGGAGGTCGGCGGGGCTGCAAGGGGAGCGGGGGTCGGCATAATCGGTTGGCTTGAGGGCCCTTCCACCGATTGGTAGGGGCGGACCGTCACTCCCGGGGACGGGGAAATGACGGCGCCCTCCTGGGGTCGCGGCGCACTCTGAGCGAGTCTCACGGTGTACTTGGTCGCCTTCTGCACCGAGACGGTTACGGGGGGAGAGGGAGCGTATCCGGTAGCACTGGTCTTGACCGAGTAGTCGCCGGCCTTCATGCCTCCGAAAGCGATTCTTCCATCGCCCGTCGTGCTCCCGGAGAAGTTCTTCGGACCGTCGGCCCAGACTCCCGCTCCCGAGACCGGCGCGAGCGTCCCCGCGTCCAGAACGGTGACGGTCAGACCGCGCCGTCGACTGTTCCAGACGAAAACGAGGGGGACTACAATCACGATCGCCAAGATGAGGATCACGTAGACGAGCCAGCCGCTCGACGAAGGGCTCGAGGCGGAAGGCCCGGGGGGAGGCACATAGGGAGCCACGGATGCGGACAACCAGTACGCCTGGTTGGGTCCGTGGCCGGGCACCGGAGCGCCCTCCGACTGCGCAAGGACGAGGTAGAAGGGACCCTCTCCGACCGAAGCGGTCGCCTTTCCGAGGAGCGCTCCACCCTGACTAACACTGAGTTGTGCGCTTCCAGCCGAGTCGACCGAGACCTGGAGGGCGTAGTCCAGCCCCACGCTCGGCGTGGAATTCAGTCTCGGCGTCCTGGGCCAGCTCCCGTTACCGTTCCCCACGCGCGCGTAGATGCCGTAGTAGCATTGGTTCGGCGGGATGGAAGGGTTGGCCGGGATCCCGCAGGTGGCGGGGTCATTGCAAGCGGTCTCGTTGCTACAATCCTTCGGGTCGAGATTGCCGGTAATCTGGACGCCGGCGGTCGCGTTGGAGTTGGTCAGACCAAAGACAAACGGGTGCCCGTTCGAGACAGTCCCCTTGACCGTGACGTTCACCGTGAGGGGCGGTGCGAACGAGGCAATGCTCTGGATCGTCCCGATCTCATAACTTGCATTGACCTGGGCGATCTCCATTCCGGCCGCGGAAAAACTGGGGTCGAGCGTGACGAGCGCGCACCCGGCACAGTTGACGCCCGCAAATGCTGATCCGACCGTTCCATTGACCTGCCAAAGGGTCGAATTCAGGGAGCTGTCTCGGGAGAAATTGTCCGAGAGCAACGGAACCAGTGCTGGCGCGGAGGATGCTGGTGTAGGTGAGGCTAGGGCGGCCGACGAGACCACCACCGAAGCAGCGAGGAGACCCAAACCCAGAAGGGCAGCAGCACTGCGTAAGCGTGGCCGCTGGACCGAAACCCCGTGCGACGGAACGCAAGACCGCGTGATTCCGCCTTCTTCCAGCCCGATGCGGCGCCGGCTTCTTGAGCTTTGCACCGGTGTTTCAACCCGAAGGGGGAGTGGGTTCCCTAGGCTGAGCGGCACGACCACCAGCTCGTTTGCTGCAGGCCCTGCGATCGAGGGGTCGACCACTGGGATGCGGGGCCAGGTTATCCGCGGGCGGTATCTCGAGGACCGGTTCTCGGTACGGACCCCAAGATGCTCGAGCTTGACCCAAGAGAATACTCCGGTGTGGCGCCGCTGGTCGAGAAAGTCCCCTTCAACACCCTGTTCGCACAAGCGGTGCTCGACGGGAAGGTCAGCGGGCGGATCCTCGTGGACGACGCGACCCAGCCAGCCACGTGCTTGGTGGTCCACAAGTATGGAATGACGCTGCTCAGCGGACGCTCGAGCAGTGGCTCCTTCAACGCAGAACTCCGGAGCTTCCTGAAGAACGATTCTCTCAACCATGGGACCGCCCGATGGCTGATCTGCTACCCTGACGACTGGAAGGAAACGCTGAGGGCTCTACTGGGCGCGGACTTGGTCCAGCCCCAGCGAGTGGCCGAGGAGGATTCCGAACCAGACCGGTGGACGTCTCGCGTCGTTCGGACGGAGCGAGTGAACTTCCGATTCGATGCGAAATCGTTTGCCGGCCGGAGAGACCTGCCCTCCGGTTTCTCGCTGAAGAGAATCGACTCCGAGGTCTATGACCAGATTCAAGGTTCGGTCATTCCCCAACTCTTCTGGGACAGCCCCGGGGACTTCCTGAGGTCCGGAGTCGGATTCTCCTTGCTGATGGGGAAAAGGGTCGTCAGCACGTGTTTCTCCTCGTTCATCATCGGTCGCCAGCTGGAACTTGGCGCAGAGACCCGGCGAGAGTACAGAAATCGTGGGCTCTCCATCTTCCCGGCGACCGCGATGGTCGATCACTGTCTCGCGAACGGATACGAGCCGGTCTGGGCGTGCCGAAAGGAGAATCTTCCGTCGTTCAAGCTGGCAGAGAAGCTGGGTTTCTCGCCGTCGACGACTCATCCATACTACTCGCTTCCCACCCGCAAGGCGACCGTTCCAGGCTGAGACGTGCAACCTATCTTCGACAGGTTTGTTAACCCCTAGGCTGTCCTCCCGCGAGACCATGCGCGCCCGGAGGAGGTCCGTTAGCCTTCTGGTGACCCTGGCGACGGTGCTGATCGTCACCGTTCCCACGGAATACTACGTGGTGCAGCAGGCGGAAGCGGCTGCGTCGGGCCCCGCGCTTACTCCCCTCCAACAGGGCTTCATGGACCACATCGACCACATCATCTTCCTGGTGCTGGAGAATCACGCGTTCGACAGTCAGTTCGGAACCTACTGCCTACAGAAGAGCAAGGTGTGCCCCTACACGTCGGTAGGGCTCAACCAGTCCCACTGTATTCCGCTCAACCCCGCCAAGCCGGAGGGGACCTGCGAGAAGCCCTTCAACTTCACGAAGTCTCAGGAGTTCCTCGGCGACCTGGGCCATCTAGAGTACAACGCGACGACGGACTTCAACCACGGCTCGATGAATGATTTTTACATCGGCGAGGGAGATAAGAGCGAAACGTTTGGGCACTTCAACGGTACGACGTCACCGACATTCTGGGATATCGCGGAAGAGTTCACGCTGGACGACAATTTCTTCTCGTCCCTACTGGATTACTCGCTTCCGAATCATTGGCACATCGTAGCCGGTCAAGCCCCGAGCATTGCGATCACGAATACCACCGAAACTCAGGGGCCCGGCCAGGCTCCGGGCCCGTTCATCCAGATGGACCACAAGTACCTCAACGAATCCAACGCCACCCGGAGCATCGAGGACTTGCTGGTGAACTCCACCGTGTCCTGGAAGTACTACGATTACACGCTGGGAACGTACGCGAAGGCGATCGCCATCAACCTGAACGCGAACAAGACCCAAGTCATCTCCACGGGAAGGGCCTACGATTACTGGAACCCGTTGGCGGCGAAGCATGAATCCTACACCGGGGCATTCGTGTCGCATTACGTCCCGAACACGCAGTTCTACTCGGATGCGAAGAACGGCACCCTACCCTCCATATCGTGGGTCATTCCCGCCGGGCAGGATTCGGACCACCCGCTCATGAGCAACAACACCGTGTCCCAGGATTACGTCGCCAGCATCGTTGACGCGGTCGAAACCTCGCCCGAGTGGAACTCTTCCATCCTCTACATCACCTGGGACGACTGGGGCGGGTTCTACGACAGCGTGAAGCCGCCGCTCGCGGACAATCAACAGCTGGGGTTCCGGGTACCACTTCTCGTCGTGAGTCCCTACACGGCGAAGGGTTGGATCGCGACCTCCCAGGGATACTTCGAGGCGATCCTGAGGACCATGGAGTGGCGCTTCGGACTCGGCTGCGTCGCGACCCTCGACTGTAAGGCGCCTCTCGCGATCTGGGGGCAGAATTTCACGCATGCTCCGCGGGCGCCGGTTCTCTTCTCTACGAAGTTCAACGAGTCCTCCTATCCCTACAACCCTGACTGGAATCAGACCGCCGAACAGGCGATGCTCTCGAACTACGACCCGCCCGAGGAGTTCGTCTACTTCCCGGACGGTGAGGCTCCCGACATCGATTGAGCGGAGCACCCCGATGGGCGCCCTATCGGCGGATCTCGAATCCCCTGAGTTCTGAGGAGACCGGAAGCTCCGCCACTCGCTCGAGTCGGCGGGCGTCGCTGAGACCGCGGGGTCCGCTCACGTCGCTCAGGAACGCCTCCACCATCTCCCGGGGGCCCTGCACGTCGATGAAGACCTTGCCGTCCGGACGGTTCTCGACCGACCCCGCAACGGCGTACCGATGGGCCGCCTCGGCGACGCGGGCTCTATAGAACACCCCTTGGACCCTCCCGTGCACGACGAGCTGCCAGTGCACCGGCGTGAGCATGGACAACTCATCGCGACCCTTCTCAAGTCCCTTCCGGCTCGGCCGGCGCTCCTGCGACGAGAATGCCTCGAGTCCGGCTCATCTTCCCGAACAACCGCATGAACTCCACCCACCCTAGGGGCCCCCGATCCTTCGAACCTCGAGTCCTCCTCTGTCGAACGATCCGCCCCCGAACTCCCGCCGCGGGGCAGAACCCGAGTCACATCGGACGATTCATCACGCGAGAGGACTGCAGCTGAACCGGCCCGCCCCAAGCGCGAAAATAGGGGCAAGAGATTCCGACGTGATGGCCTCTCCGAACCGGGCGCACTTGATCCTCTTCGTGGCGGGAGAGCCTTACACGGGGATCGGGGAGACCGACGACCTCAACCTGTCCGTCGCCCAGCGTGCGGGCGGTTTGATCGTCGGGAACTGGCTGTTCGACAGTCCCCAGGCGAAGAGGCTCCTTCGCGCAGCTCGGAACGGGGATTCCACCGAGCCGCCGACATGGCACATCCCCCGCCCGCAGAACCAGGCCGCCGCACTGGTGCTCGATGTTGCGGAAGAGAACGGCCGCGAAGTGACCATCGTGGACGTCAATCGCCCGGAAGGTCAGCAGTCGCTGGTCGACCGCTGGGTCGGCCCCGACGATCTTCTGCCTCTCTTGGTACGGACCGACGGTGCCCGGCTCCAGGGCATCGAGGAGTTCGTTCCCAAACGGGTCCGCGAGTTTGTCCTCCACGATGTGCGGGGCCGATAGCCCAAGAACCAGTGACCCGCAAACCAGCGGGGTGTCTCAACCTATGGAGAGGGGACCTTCCCTTCCGCGGGCACAAAGAGAAGCGAGATCGAGTTCACGCAGTGGCGGGTGTTCTTCGGCGTGAAACGCTCGCCCTCGAAGACATGGCCGAGGTGGGCTCCACATCGACGGCACTGGATCTCCGTCCTCGAGCCGTCGGCGTCCGGTAGATGCGCGACGGCGTCGGGCACCTCTTCGTCGAAACTCGGCCAGCCGCAACCGGAGTCGAACTTCGATTCGGAACGGAAGAGCGGCGCCCCGCACCGTTTGCAGACGTAGGTTCCGGCCCCGAAGAAGTGGTCGTACTCCCCCGAGAACGGCATCTCGGTGCCCTTGTGGACAATGACGCGCTCTTCGGCACGGTTGAGCTTTCGGTAGGAGGCGGGAGCGTCGGCCATTGCGCCTTGAGTGGGTCGCCGCTTTTAGAGTTGACTTGGCCGGGAAGGGTCCGCGTCGACGGACGCCCGCGCCGCGGAGGAAGCGCCTGGGGTCGACGCATGAGACGATTGGTCGGTCCGCGTGGGCCATAGGTGTCGGGCCGCGACCAGACGCATGATCTCGGTCGTTCCGTGGGCGATCTTGCCGCTGCGGACGTCCCGCCAGCGCTGCTCGTGCACCAGGCTCTGCGAGTATCCCCGTCCACCGTGAAACTGGATGGCGTGGTCGATCGCCTGGAGGGCGACCTCCGCGGCCATCCACTTGGCCAGTGCCGCGGCGGCGGTCGCGGTCGGCTCCTCGTGCTCGAGCGACCCCAGAGCCCGAAGGACCAGCTGCCACGCCGCCTCCAGCCGGGCGGCGTCTTCGACCAATGGGAATGCCACCCCCTCTTGGGCGGAGATCGGTCGACCGAACGCCTTGCGGTCGCCCACGAATCGGACCGTCTCGTCAAACGACGCTCTCGCGACCCCGAGGTAGATCGCCGCCAGCAGCGCCCGCTCGCGCGTCAGCTCGTGAAGAACGTACCGGAACGCGTGGCCCTCCTCTCCGATTCGGTGGTCCTCGGGGACCTCGACCCGGTCGTACTCGACCGAACCGCGTCGCTGCCATCGCTCTCCGAGGTCTCCCTCCCCCGGAACTCGCCTAACCCCGGGGAGGTCTTGGGGGACCAAGAAGGCGGAAATCGCCCCTCGGCCGCCTTCCGACGGAACCTTGGCATAGACGATCGCGGCGTGCGCGTCCAGGCCGAAGGCGACCTCGCTCTTCGTCCCGGTCAAGAGGTAGTGATCCCCGTCGCGGACGGCCGACAGCTGAATCGCCGCCGCGTCCGAGCCCGCGGTCGGCTCGGTCACCTGATTGGCGATGAGCCGTTGACCGCGCACGAGTGGGCGGAACCACGCGTCCAAGAGGGTCGAGGACCCGTGGTCGGCGAGGACGGAGGAGAATTCGGGCTGAAGGGCGATCTTCGAAAACGTGGTGCCCCCGAGGTACGCCAGGTGGAAGAGGGCCGCGCCCACACGGGGGAGGGTCAGGCCGCGCCCTCCGAACGCCGGATGCATGGAGAGGCCGAGAAGCCCGGCGTCACCCATGGCACGGAACTCCTTCCAGGGAAACGCGGGAGACCGGTCAAGCTCTCGGTAGCGCTTCTCGAACTCGAGTCGGGCCGCGATCGCCCGAATCTCCTCGACAATCGGGTCCTCCGGGAGGGGAAAAATGCCGCTCATTCCGAACCTCCCCGATGGACCGTGGGCCCTCCTGAATGGGGTGGGCCGTTCGGGCGATGAGCGCCCAGTACGCCCGCCGCCGTCAGGCGGGCGACCTCCTCCCGCGCGTACCCGAGGAGCCCCGAGAGCACCCGCTCGTTGTCCTGCCCCAGCCAGGGGGCTCCCCGCCAGACTCCTCCCGGGGTGTTGGAGAACTTGGGGGCTACCCCCGCCCCTTTTACCCGACCCGCCACCGGGTCGTCCCATTCGAGGAACATCTCTCGGGCACGGTAGTGGGGGTCGCGAGCGATGTCCGCGATGTCGAGCACGCGGTTGATCGCGACGTCGTGCGCTTCGCCGAGATGTTCCAGCTCCTCCCGGGTACGGGACCTGCAGAACTCCGCGATGGCACGGTCGACCGGACCTCGGTGGGTGAGACGGAAGTCGCGGTCATCGTACGCTGTGTCGGTGAACCCGATCAGCGCCTTCAACCGCTTCCACGAATCCGGGGTTGGCGCCGCGACCACAACCCAGCCGTCGGACGCCCGGTGCACGTCGTACGGATGCAGACGAGCGTGCGCCGAGCCGTGGCGCGCGCGCACCACTCCCCGCATGAAGAAATCGAGCGCGAGGTTCTCGAGGAGCGTGAAGAAGACCTCGTACTGGGCGACGTCGACGGACTGGCCCTGGCCGGTCCTCTGGGCGTTCACGTAGCCCATCAGCGCCGCCGCCGCCGTCGCGAGCCCGGTCACCGTATCGTTGATCGCCGTCCCGGACCGCATCGGCGGCTCGGGGTCCGGGCTTCCTTGGAGGGAGAGGTATCCGCTGAACGCCTGCGCGGTCAAGTCGTAGGACGGCGCGCCGACCCGCTTCTCGTCTCCGTGTTGGCCGTATCCGGAGACGTGGACGATCGTGAGACGCGGATTCGCCTCCCAGACCTCCCGGTCGGAGAGTCCCAGCTTATCGTAGGTGCCAGGACGGGAGGACTCGATCCAGATGTCGCAGTGGCGCGCGAGGTCGAGGAAGACCTTCCGACCGGCCTCCGACCGGACGTCGAGCCCCACCGAGAGCTTGTTGCGGGAGTACTGGACCCACGACTCCGAGACCTCGTCGCCCGGGGCCCCTCCGGGCAGCAGCGGACGCAGCGTGCGCGTCGCGTCGGCGTACGGTGGCTCGAAGGGCGGGACCTCGATGTGGATGACCGTGGCTCCGAACTCCCCGAGGTAGGTCGCCGCCCAAGGACCGGCGACGAACCGGGCGGAGTCGAGGACCCGGAGGCCCGCGAGCGGGCCGAACTCCGGAACGACCGGGTCCGGAGTGTCCTCCACTGACACGTCGGCCGAGCCGGATAACCGCCGATAAACGGCGAGGTTCACCGGGGAACCTTGCGCACCAAATATCGCGCGCCAGTCGCCGGTTCGATGGCTGAGCCTCCTTGGGTCCGCTTCGAGGGCGAGCGGTTCCGCGACGAGCTGACGAAGTTCAAGATGGCGAATCACCCCTTCAAGACCCACCCGTTCTTCGGACGAATCGAGCGCGGAGAACTCCCGCGGCCGGTCCTCCGAGAGTGGGTGAAGCAGTTCTACCCGTGGCTCGCCTCGGTCCCGATCGCGATGGCGGAGCGGTTCGCGAACTGCTCCTGGGAGCCGAAGAACGACCGCTACCGACGGATGATCCTCGACCAGCTGCTCGAGGAGGCGGGAGACCCCATGGGGAAGGCGCCCGGCCACCCGGAGCTCTGGCTAAGGTTCTGCGAGGGGCTCGGCGTCTCCCGGGAGGAGGTTCAGAGCGCGACCCTCCTTCCGAACACGATGGTCGCGATCGACGACTTCCTCTACACGAACCGGGTGAACTCGTTCTACGTCTCCGCCGCGGGCTCTTCCGAACCGCCGAACGTGGAGCTGTGCGCCCGTCTGTTGCCGGCGTTCCGCAAGCACTACGGCGTGGACGAGGCGCACCTCGAGTACTACACCCTGCACGTGGTCGCCGACGTGGAGCACAGCGAGTGGATCGGCCAGATCGTCGCCGGGTTCGCGAACACGCCCGAGGTCCGTCGGCAGATGTGGGACCAGATGCTGCGGGGGTTCTCCATCCACGCGCTGCTGGTCGACGGGGTCCTTGCGGCGACCGGAACCGGTTCGTCGAAGGCTAAATAGGAGCGGGAGGGTCGGACCCGCGATGGCGGACCGGACGGGCCGTGCCGAAATGCATGGGCCAAGCGGCCGGACCGCCGCGACCTGGCTCTGGTGAACGGGAGGCGCCGGGAGGGCGCCACCCCGACGTGCTCTGCACGATGGAGGGCTGGCCCGCCCGGTGTCTTCCTCGATGAAGGAAGAGGAACGGAAGTTGCGATGTACGGAAAGTCGATCCGGCTGAAGCGAGTGTTTCCCCGCGCTGACCGCCACTTGTTCTCCGTCCCGCTCGACCACCCGGTATCGATGGGACCGATCGACGGGCTCGAGGAGCTCTCCCCCCTCGCGCGCGACCTGCAGGAGGGCGGGGTCGACCTCCTGATCGTGACGAAGGGAGCCGTCCGCGAACTGGCCCCGGTATTGGCACCGTCGACCTTGGTCGGCGTGCACGTTTCGGCCTCCACGAGCCTGGGCTCGACCTCGAACCTCAAGGTCCTGGTCGGGACCGCTGAGGAAGCGGTCTCGCTCGGCGCGGACCTCCTCTCCGTCCAGGTGAACTTCGGAATCCCGGAGGAGCCCGACATGCTCCGGGACCTCGGGGTGGCGGCCGACCAGTGCCGGCAGCTCGGACTTCCGCTCCTGTGTATGGCCTACGTCAAGAAAGGGAGCGGGGGCACCCCGGACGAGCTGCGGCACGCCGCCCGGGCGGCCGCGGACACCGGAGCGGACATCGTCAAGACGAGCTACCCCGGCTCGAAGGAAGAGTTCCAGAAGCTCTGCCGGACTACCCCGGTACCGGTGCTGATCGGTGGCGGAGTCCGCCTGGATGACGAGAACCGCTTCCTCGAGCTCATCCGGGACAGCATGGACGCCGGGGGGGCGGGCATCTGCATCGGTCGGAACCTCTTCCAGCGAAGGCCGATCACTCCGCTCGCTCGCCGGATCGCGACTCTGCTGCACGGGTCGTAGCGAGGTCGGTGGGTACGTGACGAAGGAACGGGTGTTTCTCCGGCCCGAGGGGGTTGACGCGGCCGCCGAGACGGCCCTCCTCGAGCGGGGCCGCCGCCGGGGGTTCCTCCGCTTCGTCGTGCGCCCCGGCCTCCCGTTCTCCGCGCTGCCGGGCGAGGAGGTGTATCGCCTCGAAGACACCCGGCTCGTGCCCAGTGACCCCGGCCGCGCCCCGATCCCGATCGCCTCGGTCTCCGACGCCTCCGAGCTCCAGGCCGTGGCCCACGGCGCAGAGGATGGAGCTACGATCGCGGTTGAGTGGACGGGGGACTGGCTCATCCCCCTCGAGAACCTCGTCGCGGCTCGTGGCCGCCGCTTCCACCTTTGGACGCTCGCCCGGCGCATCACGGAAGTCCCGGGCGCCCTGGGGGCGCTCGAACACGGCGCCGACCGAGTGGTCGTTACGGTCCACTCGGTCGACGAAATCGACCAGCTCGAGCACGCACTGGAGCGCGAGCTGCCGTTCGCGCTCGACTGGCAGGTCGTCCCGCTTCGCTCCGTGAAACCGGCCGGCCTCGGCGACCGCGTGATCGTCGACACCACCTCCATCCTCGCCGCCGATGAGGGGCTCCTGGTCGGCAGCGCCGCCGCCTTCCTCTTCCACGTCGCGAGCGAGGCGGTCGGTACTCGCTTCAGCCGGCCCCGGTCGTTCCGGGTCAACGCCGGCGCGGCCCACTCCTACGTCCTGATGGCCGACGGGTCCACGCGCTACCTCGCCGAGCTCGGTCCGGGGGACACGCTGCTCGCGACAACCCCGAACGGTCGCTCGCGGCCGGTACGTGTCGGTCGGCTCAAGGTCGAGCGCCGACCGATGGTCGTCCTCGAAGCGGAAGCCGCCGGAGCGTCGCGCACGTTGTTCCTTCAGGAGGCGGAATCCGTCCGCGTGTCCACCGACCAGGGTCGGGTCGCAACCACTG
>Ga0187769_10000896_pt1 | contig 16464 bp, 17 predicted proteins | sample 0116_SJ02_MP02_1_FD_133140 | JGI IMG/M metagenome (GOLD analysis project Ga0187769, IMG submission 133140) | Tropical peat soil microbial communities from peatlands in Department of Meta, Colombia - 0116_SJ02_MP02_10_MG | ecosystem: Environmental > Terrestrial > Soil > Wetlands > Peat | place... | reverse complement strand
ACAGATTCCATCTAGGCAATTGACCGAGATCGGTGCGGGACAGATGCAAAACCTCATTTTCGTAAAGCGCCGTTTAGCTATTAAAATCAAAACCCCGGAACCTTGTGCGAATAATTTTGATACAAGTCCTACTACTATCGAGAGCGGTTGCCCTATGGCTCTCACATCATCCGATCATGGAACAACGGGTACCTTAGCGTCGGCTACAGCAATTGCAGAGCGGATTGTGGCAGAAGCCAGAAAACAGGGTAGAGCGAACCTGATGGAACCTGAAGCCAAACAGATCTGCGTTGCATATGGAATTCCGACTCCGAGATTCCAGATAGCTCAAAGCCCAAGCCAAGCCGCGTCGTACGCGGAGAGATTCGGCTTTCCTGTGGTTCTCAAGATTGTGTCGCCGGATATTGTGCACAAGACAGAGGTGGGAGGCGTCATGGTCGGGTTGGCGACGAAGGAACAAGTCGAAGGGGCGTATCGAGAGATCATAGCTAGTGTAACAAAACATGCCCAGAATGCCCGCGTCATAGGAGTCCTAGTGCAATCGATGATTATGGCGGGAGTCGAGGTAATCGTCGGAGGCTTGAGAGACAGCCAATTCGGTCCGACGGTTCTCTTTGGATTAGGCGGGGTATTCGTTGAAGTCCTGAAGGACGCAAGCTTCAGGGTGGCGCCCATAACTCAATTGGACTCGCACCAAATGATTCACGAGATCCGCGGATATGAGTTGTTGAAAGGAGTTAGAGGACACCCCGCTTCAGATGAGGAAGCGATAGTCCAGATACTTCAAGCGACATCGAGAATCATGCTAGACAACAGCCAGATACAAGAGTTAGACCTTAACCCGGTCATAGTTCACGCCAGAGGTGCAGTTGTAGCGGATGCAAGGATATTGCTTGGATAAAGGCAGAAGGTGAAAGCAACGCAACCCGTTATATACCTCCAATCGGAGGGAACCTTAAAGCACTCACCCAGCGGGTCCGCATTGAAGCCGAAAGCGACTAATCCATGTCCGACCAAGTTTGCTAGGGTCGCTGCTGGCCGCGGCGAAAAAAGGCGCTGCTGAATGTCTTCCGAGACAATCCAATCGACTCCGATCGATGACCTCTATCGAGAACTCGACGAGTTGAAGAGCAGGAACGCCGCCAAAAGAACTGAAATTGCCGCTCTCCGGCGACAGGCGGATGACTCGGCTAAGAGAAGGGACGATCTCAACGCCGAGGTTAAGCGCCTCTCCGAAGAGGTCAAGAAGCTCAAAGCTAAGCGTGACGCGCTGAATGCGCGAGTTAAGGAACTGAAGATAAAGCGCAACGAACTGAGAGATAAGGCAGCGGAGAAGCGAGAAGACCTATCCAAAGTCTTACAGCAAACACAACAGATGTCCGAACAACTCAAAGGAAGTGTCGCAGAACTCTACAAACAAATCAACAGCCTCGAATGGTACATACAGACTAACCCTCTCGCGCCGAAGACCGAACGGAGCATAATAGCAAAAATCAGCGCTTTGGAATTTGATCTGGCGAAACACAAGGGGTTGAGGAGCGTCAAGGACAAGTTACTCCAGCTGAGAGTGGAGGTAGGCGCGCTGAGGCTTCAGGCTCAGGCGACCCATGAGGAGTTGACTAGGATCGCTGAGGAAAGCGAGAAGATCCACAATGCCATGCAGGAATTGCTTAAGTCTATGCTCAGCAAGCGGAAAGAAGCCGATGCCGCTCACGCCGAATTTGTCCAGAGAAGTGAGATTCGACGTGAAGCGGTGAATGAACTCAGAACCAATATTGAACGCATGGTTCAGCTCCGATCAAAGATAGGCGAAGCTAAAGAGTCTCAGAGCCCCAGACTGAAAGGGGAGAAGGTCAAGTCGAAGTATAAGGAGACCGCAAACGAGAAGGTCCGAACTGGCGGAAAACTGTCGTTCGAAGAGTTCAAAGCTCTTATGGAAGACTTAGGGCCTGATACGGATACGGATCAAGACTAGACCGTGTCGAAAGTTGCCAAGAGTCGCAATCATTGGCGGAAGCGGACTAGAAAACCTCCTGAAAACGGCAAAGCTAGTCCACCTCGAAACTCCTTACGGAACGCCCCCGCCCATCTCCGTGGGACTGATAGACAAAGAAGAAGTGGCGTTCATGCCACGCCACGGCCCGAAACACGACCTGCCACCACATAAAGTCAACTACAGAGCCAACCTTCATTCGCTCAAACAGGTCGGAGTCGAACGCATCGTAGCCACCAACGCAGTCGGAGCAATCAACGACGCCTATACACCAGGCGACCTTGTTATCCCATCCGACATTCTGGATTTCACAAGATCACGAATTGGCACATTCTTTGAATCCGCCCCCGTTACACACGTCGACGTAACCGAACCTTATTGCAGCCAACTCTCAGATTTGTTGATAGAATGCTGTCGCACGATGAAAGTCAACGTCCGCGACAAAGCTGTTCTCGCTGCAACTGAAGGCCCCCGTTACGAAACACCCGTGGAAATCCGCATGCTGCGAAAACTCGGGGCCGATATTGTTGGGATGACTGGCGCGCCAGAGGTGTTTTTAGCACGAGAACTTGAGATCTGCTATTCTGCGGTCTGCTTTGTGTCCAACAAAGCCGCTGGTATGCAGCAGAGATTATCGGCGGTCGAGGTTATGAACGTAGGAAAAGGAGTAATGCCCACGATACTCGAATTGCTCCGTACTGCCGTGGAGCGCATGCCGTCAGATAGGACTTGCATGTGTGGCAAGGCAATACACCAAGCCCAAGTGTGAATTATGCTACCCACAGTCCTCAAGTCAATAGGCGTTTACAGGTTCTATGAGAGATGGCTTGAGGTCGACATAACGTCGAAAGAGATGCCGGAACATGTCGGCATAATCCTTGACGGAAACAGACGATGGGGATTCGAGAAATATCATGAGAAACTCGACGGCCACCTTTATGGAGCACGAACCGGCGAAGATTTCCTCGAATGGTGCCTTGAATTAGGAATCAAGACCGTGACCCTCTACGTGTTCTCCACCGAGAACTTTCTGCGCCCCGAGGAAGAAAAGAGCACGATCCTAAAACTAATTGAAGACGAAACCCGCAAGATGATTACCGATAGGAGAATACATGAAAGTCGAGTGCACGTGAAGGCGCTGGGACGCTTAGAACTCCTACCCGGTTCTCTGAGAGAAGCGTTGGCAGAGATTGAGAGAGTAACCGCCAGCTATGATGAACATTACCTAAACATCGCAGTCGCATACGGAGGAAGAGCCGAGATCGTCGACGCCGCCAAACGAATCATCGACGAAGTGAAGAGCGGCACATTGGACGAAGGGCTGGTCGATGAAGATACATTCAGAAAATACCTGTACACCTCGCACCTACCAAACCCCTACCCCGAACTCATCATACGAACCTCAGGCGAAGCGAGACTGAGCGGATTCCTCCTCTGGCAGGCCGCATATAGCGAATTCGTCTTCCTAGACGTCTACTGGCCCGAATTCCGCAAAATCGACCTCCTAAGGGCGATAAGAACCTACCAACGGCGCAAGAGAAGATTCGGCAAATAGCATGGCTAGCATGCTCACAAATACCTGATTTTCTTCGAATTCAGAGACTTCGTTTCGGCAAAATTGTCTTCCTTGCGTGTTGTCTCGAATGCAGCTGCATGCCAAAATTGACACGGGCTTATCCATACAAATCATCATGAAAGTGTAACCAAGCCTTATCTTCGCACCTCCCTAGCGGGCGACGGTAAACGGCAGTCGCCAAAGCAGTGGGCTTCGCGCGGTTGCAGGGCTGGTTCGAATAGGTATTGGTATATATCAAAAGAATCGACTTAAGGGGTTTCAAGACTTTCGGCAAAAAGGCAACCGTTCACCTGGACCGCGGTCTCACAATCATAACCGGCCCGAATGGATCGGGTAAATCAAACATCTTAGACTCCGTAAAATTCGCCTTGGGCGAACTGAGCCCGAAGGAGCTTCGAGGCGAAACCATCGGGGACCTCGTCCACAAAGGCGCCCAGGCTGCTTACACGAAATCAGCTTGGGTGGCCGTTCAGTTTGACAACCATGATAGACGTATACCAGTCGACGCCGAAGCGGTCACAATCTCCCGCGAATTCCGCCGAGGAGGCGAAGGCATATACCGAATGAACGGACGGAAGATCTCCAGAAAACAACTTACCGACATACTATCCTCAGCCGACATCCAGGTATCTAGCTATAACATCGTGCCTCAGCACGCCATAACCCGACTGGCTGAAGTCACAACCGAAGAACGGCGCAAGATAATTGAAGACATGATCGGCATCGGCGTGTACGACGTCAAGAAAACATCAGCCGAAGCAGAGTTACAGAAAGCCGACGTCAACCTGCAAGTAGCTTCAGCCAAGATCGAAGAAGTCCGTCTTCGAGTGGAATCTCTCGAAAGGGAGCGCAATAACTACCTAAAGTTCTTACAAATTCGAAAGGAACTCACCGAGTCTCAGGCCAAATCGATATCCTACAAGGTCAACAAGTCGCGCCAAGAAACCCAGCACCTAAATGAAGAGTTACAGGGATGCCAACAACAACTCCAAGCCTTGAAAGCCACGAAAGACGAACTGATGCAACAGAGATCTGAAATTGACTCCCAAAAGAGAGAATATGAAGACTCGGTTGCGGCGAAGGAAAGCAGTAGACTTCTCGAAACCCAACAGACCATAGGGGACCTAAACGCCAGAATCGGACGCCTGCGAGCACACAAAGACGTCATTCAAGCGAATATCACCTCGCTTCAGCAGCAAAGGACAGAACTTGAACGAAACTCGAAGGACCTGAACGACAGGATCCTCTCGTCGAAAGAGGAACTACAGAAGCTTGGGCTAACCCACCAAAGCCTCGTTGAACTACACAACGCGAAACAGGCTTCGGTAGACAACGCCCTCCGAGCATTAACAGAGCTGAGAGAAAGAGCCGGCGCAAGAAGCAAAGAAGCAGAAGAACTTGAAAACAGCATAAGTAGACTAAGCCATAGAATAATGAGTTTCAATTCCCAGATCAAGGCGAGCACAGCCAAGATCGACATTCTGAACGGCCACCTCCAGAGCATCACGACCCGCAAAGAGGAATATCTAGCCGTCGTCGGAGAGGTCTCGAAACGTCTCGACGACCTCAAGGCGGCCGCAAAGGACGAGGAAGACAAAGCGCTCAAAGCCGACCAGAAGATCACAGAGTACACAAAGGTAAAAGAACAAAGAACGAAAGAAATCGAAAACGCCAATCATGTCTCCAAAAAGGCAAACGTAGCACTCACAGAGATAGAAACTCGAACGAATATCGTTCGAAACTTCGCCTCAGACGATAAAGCCCTCCAGCTAATCGAAGAAATGGCGGAAGCAGGAACGGTTTCCGGAGTCTATGGCCGACTTGGAGACCTAATTCACATCAAGACACCCGACATCAAAGCGGTAGAAGCAGCCGCGGCAGGGTGGCTCAAAGCCATCGTAGTCAAAGACCTAGATACTGCAATATCCTGCATCGAAGTACTCAAGAGAACCAAGATTGGACGAGTCAAACTCATCCCCCTTAAAGATCTCGCCACACCGCCAAAACGAAGCCACCCGAACCTCCTGGATATCATCGGACCAATCGGAGCGGAAGTAGAATACGAATCACAGTTCCAACCTGCCGTTGACTACGTGTTCGGTGACACAGTACTCGCCCAAAACCAGAAGTCTGCGTTTTCGGCGTCACTGCAAGGCGTGCGGGCGGTCGCACCTTCTGGCGACCTCTTTGAACCTGGCGGGGCAATGGAGACCGGTTACTTCAGACAACCATTCGACATGTCACGGCTTCTCCAGCACGGCCGAACCGTCGAGGAGCTACGGAACACGCTAGGCTCCCTAGTCAAACTAACGGGAAAGGCGGAAGAAGAAATCGCAAGACTCGACCAAGAACTCCAAGAACAAAACTCGGCCAAGACAGGAAGCCTCAACATCATACAACTAACGAAGAAAGAGATTGACGCAGTCACGGAGACTCTGCAACGAGCCGACAACATCGTAAAGGAAACTGCCAACAGAATTCAACAGCTCACACGCGAGGTTGAGACCGAGAAGACCATCATCACCGCATGTATTGCACGAAAGCAGGCATTGGAGCAGCCTATGTCTGAGCTTGAGAAGAACCGAAACACCATCGGAAGCCCAACGTTCACTACCCTAGGACTAGAGCAAGATTACTCGAAATTGGCGAAAGAGGCGAATGAACTTCTTCGGCAAAAAATCGAAACGGAGGGCCGCATAAAGGTTCTAGAATCGACTATAACCGCCATTGAACCCACCGCAACGCAGATGAAGAACCAGATCGCCGACACCATCACGCATAACAGCAAACTCGAAGAGCAACTCAAGCAAATTGAGACCGAGCTACCACAATACGAATCACAGTTGGAGTCGACCCATCAAGGCCGGGAACAACTTGCTGAAGAATTAGCGGTTGTAAGGAAGCGGCGGGACGAATATGATGAGCAGCTGCGGGAAATAGAGAACCAAATCACCTCGACCCTTGACGAACTGGACCCGTTAAACAGTAAGTTGGCCAATCTGATGGCCGCAAGCAAACAACTGCAAATGCAGATCGACTTCCACCAAAATGAACTGAAGGAATTAGGATGCACCGAGATAGCCGAAGTTCCTGAGGATGAGATTCAGAAAGTCGAGAAAATCATACCCATCCTCAAGAAGGAACTTACCGCAATCGGCGGAGTGAACGAGTTAGCGGCCGCCCAGTATGATGAAGTGAAAGGGAACTACAAGCAACTGGCATCTAGAATCTATGACTTGGAGAACGAGAAGCTTTCCATCGTCAAGTTCATGAACGAACTGGACAGACAAAAACTAGAGGCGTTCATGAAAGCATTCAAACAAGTCAGCGATTCCTTTAACGAAATCTTCGCCACCGTAACAAGCGGCCTCGGACGCCTCTTCTTAGAGAACCCCGAAAAACCATTCGAGGCCGGAGCGGACATTAAGCTTCAGTTTCCAGGCAAGACTCTGATGGCGATTGGAAGTGCCAGCGGCGGCGAGAAATCCGTCGGCACGGTCTGCTTCATACTCGCATTGCAGGCCATACATCCGATGCCATTCTACGTGATGGATGAAATCGACGCTCATCTCGACGTGGTTAACTCCCAAAAACTGGCTGAGCTCCTCAAAACGAAATCGAAGGGCTCACAGTTCATCATCGTATCACTCAAGGATGTGACGATCGCTCGCGCCGACACAGTCTACGGCGTCTTCATCCAAGAAGGAGTTTCGCAGGTCGTCAGCCTACCGATGCAGGAGGTAAAGATGGTTGGAAGAAATAACTAAACCATTCTGGATGCGGCCGCCTTACCTAATCCTATTCGACCTGCTGCGACTTCACCGTGTCAAACCCTGGGACGTCGATATTGCCGAACTCCTCAACTCATTTATGGCTCAAATGAAAGAGAACGGGTTCGTAGACTTCTCGGCTTCCGGAACCGCCTTACTATCATCCTCAGTGGTTCATCGAATGAAATCTGAGATTATCCTCAAAATGGAAGAACCGCCAAAACCCCCTGTCCCCAGACCGAACGATGAAGTCCCCCCAGCGCTGCCGTTTCCCCTTCGTTTCGAATACACATCAACCTCAGTCGTTGAAATCTTGCGCACACTGCAGGAAGCCCTCGCGAATGAAAAAGCGGTTCTCGCGAAGAAGCCTTTCATTCTCAGCCCTCCGTCCGTGTTCGAACAATTTGATCAGTTCCTAGCCAATATCGAGGAGAATATCGAGAACTACTACGGCACCTTGATCAAACTAAGCATAAGAGGCGTGCCCCTCTCGTTCAAGGAACTTGTAAAAGACCAGACGTTCATCGAGGCGGTAAGGGTCTTCATCATGCTACTCTTCCTCGCTAACGAGAAGAAGATCATACTAACACAAGACGAAGACGGCTCCGACCTGTATGTAAGATTGGGCGAGGTTTCACCTCCAATTGTCTGAACCCATCCCAGAGCAGAGTCTCCAACAATCCAAGGCGAAGACAAAACTCGCCTTAATCGAAGCGGCACTTTATGTGACCGGCAAACCTCTAGACCTTAAGACGCTTAGTTCGGTTGTGGGTTTCAGATCGGAGGAGAAAGTGAGGGAACTCGGCCGAGTACTCAAAGGTAAGTACGGATCCGACGGCAGTGCGCTAGAGGTTCTGGAGTTGAGCGACGGAAGATTCGTGATGCAACTGAAACCTCAATACGTCTCCGACGTAAAACGTCTCGCCACAAGACAGTTACTAACGCCCGGTCCGATGAAAACGCTCTCATTCATCGCATACCGACAACCAATCACCCAATCGTATGTGGCGAAGGTCCGAGGAAATTTGGCGTATTCGCATGTGAAGCAACTGCGAGAAATAGGATTGATCTCCGAAGAACGACTCGGCCGAACAAAGGTTCTTCGAACGACGCCGAATTTCGCGGACTATTTCAACCTCAGCCATGAAACCCCGGCACTGAAGAAACAGCTGGAACACCTTTTTGAGTATATCAAGTCACAGAAAACACCTAAGGCGCCGCCCCCTGCTCCTTTACCAACCTCGCAGCCTCAAAATCCTTAAATGGAGCGCGCACCGGCAGTCACTGAAATTGTCTAGAAGTGGATCATATGCCTCAATGGCACGGAGATTTGCATAAGCGAAAGAAGAGCGGCGGAAAGAAACACATTTTCCGCGGAAAACGCGCCTTCGAGATGGGCAGTGACCCAACGGAGACGATAGTCGGAGAAAAGCGTGTTTCCGTTAAACGTGTGCGGGGTGGAAAACTGAAGTTGGCAGCACTGGCCGTTAACACGGTCAACGTAACCGATCCGGCAACAGGCAAGAGCCAGAAGACGGAAATCAGACGCGTCTTGAAGAACCCAGCGAACGTCGACTACCAGCGCCGAGGCGTGATCACAAAGGGTGCAGTGCTAGAAACTCCACTGGGACAGGCGGTCGTCACTTCAAGGCCAGGTCAACACGGCGTCGTTAACGCGATTCTGCTTCAGGGCACGCAAGAGTGATCGCGGATCTCCTGCCCGAAGGGATGATCCCTGAAACTCCGTGGAAAGATGGTCATCTGGCCATCTAACCTCGACTCCACAAAGACGCGCCGATTGGGGCGCAAACTCCCAAAGAGCCAATCTGTTCAATCGCCCCGACTCGAAGAATTGAGTGAAGCCGCAAAGACACTATCAATCGATCATGAAATCGTGGCGAGTAAATCGAGGCCTCCCTCATGGTGGGAGAAAGGCGGCTATCTAGTCGTCACGAAGACCTCGCCTAAATCGGAACCGCTCCGCTCATTGGCCAGTGAAGTTCGGAAGATGCGAATCTCCAGGGAAAAGAAGAGTTAGCCAGGTAAATCGCCGGTTAACGTAACCGAGACTTCGGTTCCAGCCTCAATCAGCTGGATATCCTCTGATACGGTGACGATGCCGTTAGCATTCACCATACTCGTCAAAATGGACGAGCGTTGCGCTTCGAGTGGGACAGCCACAAAGCCGTCTCGCACTCTCTTTACTCTGACTCGCACATATGTTCGGCTCCCCTCGATCCCACGGACTCTTTTCTTTAACACTGCCTTGACAGTCGGGTCCACTTGTCCCGGTGCACCGCTTAGCCTAGCTAAGAGGGGGCGTACGAACACCCTGAAGGCTATCATCGCAGAAACGGGAAAACCGGGTAGAGAAACGATCGGCTTGCCCTTAACGACTGCTAATCCAGTGGGCATGGCAGGGCGCATGGAGATACCATGAATGAGCATCCCAGGGCTCCCTAGTGTGTTGATACAGTGTGCGACGAGGTCCTTCTTGCCAACAGACGAACCAGCTGTGATCAAAACAACATCCGTCCTTAAGAGTCCCGCTCTGAGAGCAGACGTGATAGCCCACTCATCGTCCTCAACGATACCCAAATCCACAGGAATGGCTCCCGATTGTTCCAACATAGCTGCGAAGATAGGACGATTGAGGTCAACGATCTTCTCAGGGCGACTCTTTCTAGCTGTGTTTACGAGCTCGTTTCCAGTCGATAAGATCCCAACCTGCACTCGGCGGACGACCGGAACTGTTGCTAGGCCTAATGCTTTCATCATACCAATGTCTTCAGGGCGAAGGCGATTCCCTCTGTCGATAACCGACCTGCCCGGCGTGAGGTCTTCACCCTTCCCCGTCATACCCTCCCGCGGAACGACGGACACTCGAAACTGAATTCTCCCCCGACCCAGAATTCTCGTATTCTCGACCATGACTACCGCGTCGGCACCTTTCGGAAGGATACTTCCCGTGGCGACCGCCACCGTTTCGCCTCTCCCGACGCGGTTCCTAGACGGCTCGCCGAGTCTGCTCTCTCCGACCAGTTGTAGGATCGTAGGGTTTCTCGCGGAGGCATGACGGACGTCAGCCGAGTGAACAGCGTATCCGTCTAGCACAGCTATATCATGAGCCGGAAGATATTTTCTGGACACGATTCGTCGAGCGAGCACCCTACCGAGAGCATCCTGGATTTTGACCGATTCAACCGTTCTCACGGTCTCTACCGTGTCAAGGAATCTGCGCGTCGCATCTTCAACCGAGGTCAGGCGTCGGAATTGGCGGGTTGGCATAGGATTCACGGATAAGCTTACTGAGGGAGGATAATATTCTTAGACCCACTAAACAGGACGAGGCGTCATTGAACTCCTATGTCATACTCATAGTTCTCGTTGTCGGCCTCATCTTTGCGCTAACAGCGGGGTGGGCTTGGTGGTCGCAAAAAAACCGACGGAAGACATCTGAACCACAATTCGAACTAGAGAAACTCACAAATTGTTGGTCCTGCGGATCGCTAATTCCGGAAGGGGTGCGGCGCTGCGCGTTTTGTGGTGCTTGGCAGGCACAACAAGCATCCGGAGAACAAATAAAGCGCTGAAAGCAAATTGCGCCTCGCCGCCGAACAGGCACACTAGCCGCCGTATACGCGAACAGCGCAGACGACAGCTCAGTGGTGGAGCAGCGGACCCTCAACAAACCTTGAAGGGGCTGAAGCTGTTAAACGGGCAGACACCCGTTGGTCGCAGGTTCGATACCTGCCGGCGGCGCCACTATCCAACCTACGGCTTTTCCTATTCCTTATGCCATAACAATACACAATACACTCGATAAAGGTGTGGAAATTACAATGCCCTCAAGCCGAGGGTGACTAGCGGCTTAGGCTCCTCACTGGAACTTCCAACTTCTTTGCAGCTTACGTCCAGATGGGTTCCAACGTGCGTCCAACTTCATCTTACTCTTCCGCTTCTTCGCCATGCAACTTCATCTCCCTACGTAATCTAGCCTTACCTTGTCAGCTATGAACTCAAGCAACTAACTCGTCCGTGGCAGGGACAGCTTGGGGAGGACCACCTTGAAGTGTCATCTTGACCTTCCTCCTCTTGCCCATACGCTTCTTCACCATTCAAGCTCACCTCATTTGCTAACCTGTCCCTGCCTTGTCAGGGAACAAGACACGCAGATTCAACTTGACTTTCCTTTTGTCCACCATTCAAATTCGCCTCGCCAAAATCACCATTAAGAGACATGATTATTTAACCGTATGTTCTACTAGGTGGAAATGCGGAATATTCTCCCTTTATGACTTCTTCTCCAAGCTGCCTTATATGCCTAAACGACGCTCAGATCATTCTAGGCAATTAGTGGAGGTGTTTGGGGTTGGCTAAGAAACGCAAAGTTAAGATGAAGTTAGGTACTGAACACGACAAGAACATTCGACAAGAGGAATTCGTTGCTTAAGGCTCGTACGAGCGGCGGGCCGTTCCGCCTTATTTTCTTATTTTGTTATACTTCACGCATACACGGGCGAAGCCCAATTCTTCCGAAACCCAACTCCAATACAAAATCAGACTAGGCGCCATAAAACGGGGTTCTAGGATGTGCGAGATGTACGTATTGGATAGTTAGGTTGGAAGCTTGCGGTCGAGGGCGCCTCCCTTTCGAGCAAGGCCCAAAATATGCTGTGGGTCTGTGTGTTTATTACCCCGCAATCCTTCACTCTCCACCCGTCTTCGTGTTCGTTTAGCACCTTATCGAAGTCCTCGTTTACGCCAACATCACGAGACCTGTCCTCGTCTCTTTGAGATATCAAGGTCTTAGTGACGTACGGTCTGTAAACCGTCTTATATTCAACGGCCCCCATTTCTGTGCGCCAACCTAATGTCGTGGGCCGCAGGCCCAATTCTATTTTTTATATCTATTTCTTTTCTAATGCCTCGATTCGCTGTCTGAGTTCTGTGATATCCTTCTTTGCGTTCTCTAAGTCTTCCCTGTAGATTTTCCTCTGCAATCTCCAGATTCTGCGAACCATTTTACTGGCAAGTTTGATTTCAGCGTGAACTTCCTTAGTAGTTTTGGCTCTCCCAAACTTCCTTGAAAAATCATGTAGTTCCTTTTTGAATGCCTCATATTCGGCTCGGGTCGATTCGCTCAATTTACTCAATTCATTCAATTGACTCAACTAGAATACTCCAATCGTTGGCTCAGCATTTACGGTTTACGGCTAGTATGCCGATTACTTTCTCACAACACACAGGCTATTATTCAATCCACGTTACGAAATAAATCAGATTCAGCTTCAACGCCAAGTCATGAACTGCCCTAACTGTTCAAGGATGCTAGACCTATACTCATTAGAATACAAATGGAGCGGCACCAGGTTAGAGCCTCTAGCATGGTACTATTGTAGGCACTGCCACAGAATTTGGAAGCTGAAGGACGGCGAACTTACCCAACACATAGAGATGGCACAAGCTCCATGACTTAAGAGGTCGGACGTGAGGAAATCCAATGCCCATACTGTAACGGGATGAGTGGAGATTGGCAATGGGTGCTCGGACCCAAAAAGTATCGTGGTCAAACCGTCGAAACCGAAACAGGCGTCTGGGTTGAATGCCGTGGATGCCACGGACTACGGAAAATTCTTGCCCCGGATCCTTAGCTGAGTCTAGGAAATGCTGTAGGATATGACGTACATGTCGCCGCGGAAAGACAGCTGAGGTGTGTATTGGTAGTATTGGTAGGTTGAGGGCGTCACGTAAGTTCCAGTCACGATGATCCGGATGCCGTTTATTGGGGGCGGCGGTTTCATTGACGTTGGGAAGATAAGGCGGTAATTCACGCCGTTGATCGTAATGTAGTAAAGTGTACCGACCCAGATTGCGCAAGGTGGGCTACTGTAAAGAGCGCATACTGGTGAGACTGCTGTCGTTGTAAGTGGACCGGTCAAGGTCAAGGTCGAGGGTTGGTCCGTTGGGTAGTTGTTTGAAGGAGAGAAGGATGGACTTGACGCTACGCTTGACGTTAGTGAGCTGAGAAGGTATGCCTGAAACGCAATAACAATGATAGCGCTTACAAGTACTGCCCCGAGAATGAATCTTTCTCTTCTCATTGTTTCGTTCCACTCGCGGACGCACCTAGTCCGATGAGCTTTCGCTAAAGGAACTCTAAACTCATCAAGGCAAAGTCGCTAAGAGGCAGACGCTAAAATTTACAGCGACCAGCCATCATATCGAAACAATTCAACTATGGATTCGTCAGAGCGCTGAAGGACTCTCGTCTTTCGCTTGATAAGATACTAGGTCTAACGGAATTAGGATAATACGAAATCCCCTGGCCGTACTGTAACGGCCTAGGCGGAGATTGGCAACGGAAATACGTGGTAGAGTCCAAGCCTGTAGAGATCTTAGCACAAGGAACAGAAGTAGATGTTCCCGGTAGAGGAAGCATCTCAAGAAGAGACGGGGCAGCAATCACGATGGAAGAAGCTGTTGCGCTGATTACGAAATCGTTACAAGCGTAACCCAACAACAGAAGTAATCGAACTAACCTTAACCTATTTTTCTAATCTGCCTTACTTACTGGTCCTAGCGGCTCCATAGAGTTCGATGTAATGGCAGTTCACACACTCATAGACCTTCACAGGTAGGAATACGGTGATGTGCTTTGCTGGTTGTTGGTCAGCAGCTTCTTTGACGTCAATGGCAGCAAGTCCATGAAACGGTGTTTGTGGTGTTGTAACCATCTCGCTTCCACATTTCGGACAAACAACGACCTTGACTTCAGGTAAATTAGTCGAAGACATTGACAATCCTACCTTAACCTATTTTTTCTTAGAACGATTATCACTGCTAACATTGCCGGAAGCAGTAGCCCAAGAGCTGAGGGCGTTTCAGGTACCGGTGTAAGTTTTGTCACCGTGACTCCAACGGCCGGGTCCAGGGTGAATGTTCCTCCCTCTTCTGCTACTACCCCAACGTCATAGTGGCCGGGCGTTGTGCTATTAGGAAGTGTCAATGCTAAGGTGCCTCCGCTGACGGAGAGAGTTCCCGCTGCAACCGGGAATAGACCTGAAGACATTGGCACAGGCACAATTTCAACGGTTAAGCCTGGGCCGGTGATTGGGCCAGTCACAGTAACGGTTACGCGGACAGTATCTCCGGGACTATAAGTGGTCTTATCCGTCGTTACAGTGATAGATGACCCTTGAGCATGGGCTAATCCCATTATTGTTAGCAGTAGGACGCATGCAAGAAGAAGAAAAATCCCCTTAAACCTACTCATACTCACACCCGTATTCCTCAGTTCACTAGAGAATTTAAGTTAAGGCAAATGAAGATTTCCTCATTATCTTCTTCGTCTTCCATCTTCATCATTACTTTGTTCATCATCATTTTCCTCCTCATCTAAACCCATTATTTCTCACCCCTTTCCAACAGTCAAACCGAAGTAAGACTATTCGGAACTCTAGTAAAGCTTCAGCTCTACAGGTGTATGGCATGTCGTTGGTGAGTGGATGGTTGTTCGTAATAGATTATGAGCTAAGCACTAAGAACGAATCTAGGCGCACCTACTTTTACGAAAAAGTCCATAAGATGTTGAACGCCCACTTCGATAAGGCCCACGTAGACTTCAGCACCTTTAGCTGCTACACTACACCTGATGAAGAGTTGGCCAAGAAGTTCTATGAGCTAACCAAGGAATTTTGCGAGACAGCTACCATATACAAGGCACAGAAGATGGATGGCTTCGGAAAGGAGGAAACACAATGACCGAGGATAAGAAGAAAGCTGACGTGAAGAGACCCATCCAATTTGCCGCAACTACTTTCGGCATATAGCTTCTGCACATACAGCAGGTTCAAGAAACGATCGATCAGAGGAGGCCAGATAGGGGATTAAACAGTGTGATATTGTGGTGGTCTAATGGCAGAAACGTATGAAGAATCACTCCCTTCAGACTTTTGAAATCACGATCTCCAATCTCACTGTACTCAGAGAACAGCAGATTCCAGCAATCTGAACTTCTTATCCTGACAGTCAACTTGAGCTAGCACTCCTAAGGGTAGAATGAACTGAGGGTCTGTGTGACCAAAGTCCATGTTCGAGACAATCGGTAGGTCAGGTCGATTGAATTCCTTTGCTACGACAGAAACGATGACATTATCCAACTGCATCTTTTCTGGTTCCGAGTAGTCCCTAGCTCTTCCGAAGAGCAAGCCGCCTATCTTGCCAAAAATTCCGTGCAACCCGTAATTGCGCAACCATCGCTGGACGTTCGTTATGCTCGGTTTCTCTTCTGATGTTTCCAGAAAGAGAATCTTTCCTTCCCAGAAGTCTGGTCTTGGCCAATAGGGTGTCCCTTTAACGAACTCCAATACCTCGATGCATCCGCCGAACAGCTCCCCTTGTGCGCAGGAGTTTCCCTGCAACCAGTTCCAGCCTGTATTGCTTCTTGGTGGTTTTGACTTTACCCAAGTTGGTTACGTCCGTCCAGTCAGGGTAACCGTCAGAATATTCGTCATAGGACTCGTAGAGATACGTTGGCTTTGGGTCGAACAGAAGATCCGAAACGTGGTCAGCGAAAGCCCTTGGTAGATAGTTAAGCTGCGAGAAACCGGCCATAATCGTGGGACCGTGAAAGGTGACCAAGCCGAGTTGTGTGCAATAAGTCAGCAGTGTGGTAATGTCAGAGTATCCCATCAGAATCTTTGGATTAGCTGTAATGACCTCATTGTTTAGTAAAGGAAGAATCCTTGCAGATTCATCTCCTCCAATCGTACATACGATAGCCTTGACTTCCCGATCAGCGAACGCATTGTTCACATCCTCCGCCCGCTTCCTGGGATTCTCGTAATTGGAAATTGATTATCAGCCCTGGCTGTTGGGTATTCCTTCACAACTAGTCCGAGTTTCTCAAGATTCCTTACTCCAAGCTCGTACACCTGAGGGAATTTGCTAGGAAGCCCCTTCGACGGCGAGAGGACCGCTACTATGTCTTTTCGTTTTAGTCTAGCGGGTTTCCTAAACGTCATGGCTTTACCAGATCCTAGGTCTCAATTGACTGAAAGTAATTCCTTTCCTCTTGTCATGGTACCAGTATCGTAGCAGCAGCAAACCTATCACGTTAGGTT
>Ga0187769_10000895_pt1 | contig 16465 bp, 16 predicted proteins | sample 0116_SJ02_MP02_1_FD_133140 | JGI IMG/M metagenome (GOLD analysis project Ga0187769, IMG submission 133140) | Tropical peat soil microbial communities from peatlands in Department of Meta, Colombia - 0116_SJ02_MP02_10_MG | ecosystem: Environmental > Terrestrial > Soil > Wetlands > Peat | place... | reverse complement strand
CTCCTGGATGTCCACGTAGGTGGTCGTCGTGATCTCGCCCGAGATCACCACCAGGCCCGTGTTCACCAGCGTCTCGCACGCCACCCGTCCCACCGGGTCGTCGCGCAGCACGGCATCCAGCACCCCGTCCGAGATCTGATCCGCGACCTTGTCCGGATGCCCCTCGGTTACGGACTCGGAGGTGAACAGGAACTCGTTGTCGGCGTGGGTCATGGGCGTCTCGTTTCCTTGTCCTTACTGGTGATCTCGAGTAGATATGCGGGAATAACGTCCAGAGCGCCGAGCTTCAGGTGATAGGCATCGGATAGCTCCTCGACTCGCGCGATCTGATCGTGCGCGTCGCTGAACAGGTCCGTGAACTCAAATAAGCCGAAGTCCACGACCCGAGCCTGATAGCCCAGGCGGTCCAGCAGCTGCGTGGTTCGCCGCTCGCCGATGATAGAGAGTTGCATCACGTACGCGGTGCCGTCGTCGGCCAGGGCATCGGGCAGCATCCTGATCAGGTGGTCGATCAGCCCACGCCCCCAGTAGTCGAGCGGGCGGTGCGAGACCACCGGCTCGAACGGGTCCACGGGCGTCTGATAGAGGCTGGCCACGATCACGTCGTAGCGCTCCTCGGGCACCCACGGATACAGATCCTGGACGGCGGCAGTGACCCGGTCGGCCACCCCGTTGCGGAATGCATTGGTCATGGTGTTCTTCACGGCGTCGGCGCTGATGTCGAGGCCGTGGACGTGAGCGGCGCCGTTGCGCGCCAGCTGCACTGTCAACAGACCGGTCCCGCAGCCGATGTCCAAGCAACGCTGATGGGCGCCGATTCCTTCGCGGTACACGTACTTCCAGACGGTCAGACTGCCCTGGGTGGGAACGAAGACACCGGGATCTACGGTGATGTCCGGGAAATCGAGCGGATACATGAGCCGCCCACGCGCGTCCACCCAACGCGGCGCGGACCGGGTTCGGGAATGATGAGCCCGCCCATCTGCCTGCTCTCCTGTGATCGACTCGGCGCCTTCGTCGCGCACCGCTTCGGGTCGCGCGTGGCCGGGCTTTGTTTCCGCGAGCGCAGTGCGCGCCGCCGCGATCTGCTCCGGCCCCACACCGCAGCAGCCGCCGACGATCTGGGCCCCCTCCTCGCGCCAGCGGAGCGCGAGCCCGGCGTACTCGTCGGGACCGATCCCGGCCTCGGCGCGCCAGCCCGCCGCCGATAGGTAGCCCAGGTTGGGGTACACACCGAGCGGGAGGTCGGTGAAGTCGCGCAGCCAGGCCAGCATGCCTGTGACGTGGTCGGGCGGCAGGCAGTTGATGGCCAGCGCCCCGATACCCATCTCCTCGAAGCGCCGGGCCGCCCGCCCGAACGCGTCGCCTTCGGGGCCTCCCCAGTGCTCGCCGTACACGCCGCACACACCGTGGCGGCAGCGGCGGAAGCTGAGCCACACGGGCAGGCCGGTGTCGAGCAGCGCCTCGACGGTGGCGTAGGTGGAGCTGCGTACGAGGGTCAGCGTCTCGACCAGGATCAGGTCAGGCGCGTCGCGCTCGAACGCCCGAGCCAGCAACCGGATCGTCTCCCGGCCATCGGGCGTGTCCACGTCGCCGTTGATGCTGAAGGCGACGGCTACCTCGTCGGCGCGACTGCCCTCGGCCGCCGCCTCGCGGGCCAAGCGGACCCCGCGGCGCGCGACGTCCATCCAGTGAATCGGCTCGCTGGTCTCCCACATTCGCGCCTGGCCGTCGCGCACCGCGGTGGCCAGGCCCCACGTGTCGGTGCAGATCACGTCACAGCCGACGTCGACGTAGCGCTGGTGCACAGCCTTGACGTCCGACGGCGCCTCCAGGAGTGCCGTCAAGCCCCACAGGTGCTCCTCGAGCTCGGGCCGCTCCCCCGCGACGCGGATCAGCTCGGTCCCGGTCGCACCGTCCATCATCACCACCTGGTCGGTGGCAATCAGCCGGGCAAGCCGCTCGTAGCGAGTCTCGCTGCCGCGCGCCGGCTCCACGGCGTGCACATGGCCCGGGAGTGCGATTCCCGAGGTGCCTGTCGGGGTCAGGTTCGTAGTCACTCTGTTCCTCCCTGGGACGTGGATCCCGCCCGCCCGAGGCCGGCGAACCACCACAGCTTGTCGCGAGCCCGGCAACTTCGCCACTCTCACAGCGCCGGATTAGCCTAGACTTTAGAGAGGGTCTGAAGGCAAGATGTTCGGCACCTCCACAGCGAAGCATGTTGGCGGTACCTCTCGATCGGCCAGGTAATTTCGGAGAAAGGGGCAGGGTCGTGTACGCGCCGCCGCTGTACCTTCTTCGCCATGTCCGCGAGCGCCAGATCCCAGAGGACATCGGCCGAGCTCGCGGCGGTCCTGCGGCGCGCCGGCGCGGTCCTCTCGACGCGCGACGGCCGGCCGGTGGCGATCAATTTCGGCTCGGCAGCGGCGGAGCTGGCCGTGTGCGTCAGGACCGTCGGTCTGGTCGATCGCTCGGAACTGTGCACGCTGGCGCTCGAGGCGCCCGCGGCTCAGCTGTCGGCGTTGATGACGCGGCTGGTGGGCGCCACCGTGTCCCCAGGCGGCCTCGTCTCGGGCGGGAGCGCGTGGTGGTGCGGCGAGACCGCCGACCGGGCGATCGTGGTCTGCGACCCGCGGATCGCGCTGCGACTGGCCGAAGGCCTGCGGACGGATGCGGCCCGGCACGTCGACGTGCGCGATCGGTCGAGCGAGCTGACCGCGATTGGCCTGCTCGGGCGCAACACCGGCCAGGTGCTGAGCGCGCTTGGCGTGTACGGCCCATCGGGAGATCCCCGCGCGGCGAAGCCGTTCGCGCTTGCCTCGGTCGAAGGAATCCCAGCGCGGTGGCTGCTTCAGTCGGATCACCGAGCCCTGGTGCTCGTGGGGCGCGAGCGCGCCGGCGAGGCGTGGCTGGCGATCGAGCGCGCCGGGCGGCCGTACGGGATCAGCTGCGTCGGGCACGAGGCAGCCGCGCGCTTCACGCTCATGGAGCGGCTGCGCCCGGCCACGCTTCCGTTCGTCTGAGTCGTTCGTACCGGCGTTCGAGGGACAAGCGTGTCGGTCGCCGGTGAGACGGCCGACGCCGAGCGCGCGCTGGCCGAGCTCCTCGCCCTCGAGCGAGAGATCGTGGAGGCTGCCTACGTGCGCCGCGCCGACGCGCTGGAGCGCGTGTCCGATGCGGTCAGACGCTTGGGCGAGATCGGCTCGCCCCAAGGCATCATCGAGCGCGCGGCCGAAGAGCTGGGGATGAGCTCGGAGTTCGACCGGGTCATGCTCGGTGAGGTGCGCGGCGACGAGCTGCACCCGCGCGCGCTGTGGAGCGGCCAGGATCCGGACGACGCGACCGCCGCGCTCGAGGAGCTGCGCCGCGCGCCGTTCCGGCTCGAGTACCCCTCCATCGAGGATGAGGTGGCCCGCCGCCAGCGAACCGAGATCGTGGAGGCGCCGGCGCCTCGAGCGCGGGCCAACCGCCGGCTGGCCGAGGTGCTCGGCTGGAACGGCTACGTGGTCACGGCGCTCGTCGTGCAGGGCAATGCGGTAGGGCTCCTCCATGCCGACGCCACCGCAAGCGGACGCCTGCCCGACGCGCTGGACGCCGAGGTCGCGACGCGGTACGCCGAGGGACTCGCCGGCGTGTTCGAGCGCGCGGTCCTCCGCGAGATGCTCCAGCTGCACCACCACGAGCTGCGCTCGGCGGTCGAATGGATGAGCGCGCGGCTTGGCCAACTGGCCACGGGGGCCGCGGACGTCAGCGCCGCGAGCGATCTCGGCGAGGCGGGCACGACCGACGCGCTGACCGCTCGCGAGCTCGACGTGCTGCGCCTGCTCGCGCGAGGTCAGACCAACCTCGAGATCGCTCGCGAGCTGGTCGTTCGCGAGGGCACCATCAAGTACCACGTCAAGAACATCCTGCGCAAGATGGGCGCCACCAGCCGAGCCGACGCGGTCTCGCGTTACGCGCGAGCCAGGCGCTGATGGGCGCGGCATGAAACTCGACGATGAACTCGAGCGCCGACTCACCGACCAGGTGGCCCGGGCGCGCGAGCTCCTCGAACTCCCCGCCCAGCCCGAAACGGATCTCGACGAGCTGCGCGCGCTGATCGCCGCCCTCCGGGATCGGCTCCCTGCGACCGAGCTCGGCGGATCGATCGAGGAGCAGGAGAGCGCGCTCGAGCGCCTGCGCCAGCGATTCGAGGCACGCTTCGAGGCGCTCGACCGGGTCCAGGCCGCGATCGCGGAGCTACGCGAGGTGACCTCACCGCGGGAGATGCTCCTCCGCGCCCCCGCCGTCCTGTGCGCCGGGTCGTCCTTCGAGCGCGCCTTCCTCAGCCTCGTCAAGGGTGGGCGGATGGTCGCCGAGGCGGCGCACTTCGCCGGCGACGAGCGTGCGGCCGTCACCGTGCTCGCCGAGCTCCAGGCCAACCCGCTGCGGCTCGAGCACCCGCTGATCGAGACCGAGCTCCTGCGCCGGCGCCGGGCGACGATCGTGGTCGATGCCAACGTGCATCCGCGCGTCGATCGCGAGGTCGCCCGGTTGATGGGGTGGCGCTCGTATGCCGCGGCGCCGCTGGTGGTCGGCTCGCAGGTGGTGGGCGTCATCCACGCCGATCGGGGCGCCGGCCAGTCACTCGACGTGCTCGACCGCGACGTGCTGTGGGAGTTCGCCACCGGCCTGGCCCAGGCCTACGAGTCCTCGGTGCTGCGCCGCACCCTGCGCGACGAGCGCGATCAGATGCGCGAGTTCCTCGAGTGGCAGCGGGCGCGCTCGAGCGAGCTGACCGACGCGCCGGTGACGCTGGCCGCCGGCGGCCACGCGCCACTGCCCCCGCCGGTGCCGCCACCGGCCACCGCGGGGTGGGTGGGGGCTGAGAACCGGCGCGACGACCGCGTGGTATTTGAGGGCCTGCTCACTCGCCGCGAACTCGACGTCCTGCGGCTGCTGGCCGAGGGCGCCACCAACCACCAGGTCGCCGACGCCCTCGTGATCTCGAGCGGCACGGTCAAGTTCCACGTGGGCAGCATCCTGCGCAAGCTGCATGCGGCCAACCGGGCCGAGGCGGTGACGCGGTACCTGCGTCTGATGGGAATGCGCGTTCCGTGATGAAAATTTGTCGGCGGCGCCAGACGGCGGCGCCTTAGGGCCTTGGCAGCGCCGCCTTACCTGCGCGCCGCGCTCGAGGATGACGGCGATCCGTGGCGGGCGTTCTCGGACTGCCTCCATCGTGTCGTCGACGGTCAGAGCCAGGCGCTGGCCCAGCGGGTCGCCGAGCTTCCCGGACCCGACCGCGGACGGGACCTGCGCCACCGCTACCTGGCGCTCGCGCTTCAGGCGTTACGGGGACCCGCCGGCGAGGCCCTTCCCGGAGCTCCCGCCGATGAGGGCGACCTGAGCGCGCGGTGGCGCCCAGCCGCGTAAGCAGTCGGCTGGCAGATGACTCGGACTATTTCCGAGTTATCTGCCAAACGCCGGGTCAGACGTCGAAGAAGACGGTCTCGTCCGCCCCTTGGAAGCGGATGTCGAACCGGTAACCGTCGTCCGTCGGCGTCGCCAGCAGCGTCCCGCGCCGGTCCACCGGCACCCGCGCCAGCACCGGGTCGGTCGCGTTGGCCTCGGTCTCGTCGGCGAAGTAGATGCGGGTCACGCTGCGGTGGAGCATCCCACGCGCGAACACCGATACGTCGATGTGGGGCGCCTGAACCGTGTCGCCGAGGCCGGGCACCAGACCCGGCTTGACCGTCAGGATGTCGAACGTACCGTCGCCGTCCTCGAGCCCGTAGCGCGCGAAGCCGCGGAAGCCCGGCAGCTCCGAGACCTCGCCGTAGCCGTACATGTCGGCGAACCGGCCCTCGGGGTCGGCCTGCCAGGTTTCGAGCAGGAAGTCGGGAATCGGCACGCCGGCGCCGTCGTAGATCGTGCCGGTGATGCGAATCGCGCCCGGGGTGCCCTCGGGCACGGCGAGTGGCCCGACATCGAACGGCAGCCCGATCGCGAAGTAGGGCCCGACCGTCTGGGAGGGGGTGGTCTCGAAGATCAATGCGCCTCCTCGAAGCGCGTGGCGCCCGGGCCGCGCAGGTAGATGTCGAAGTTGAACGCCTGGGCCCAGTTCGGCACGGTGTCGTGGATCGAGAAGGTCGAGATCATGCGCTCGCGGGCCTTCGGATCGCGGACCGAGTTGAAGATCGGGTCGTAGGGGAAGAACTGGTCGCCCGGGAAGTACATCTGGGTCACCAGCCGCTGCGTGAACGCGCGTCCCATCAGCGAGAAGTGGATGTGCGCCGGGCGCCAGGCGTTGTAGTGGTTGCCCCACGGGTAGGGACCGGGCCTGATGGTGGTGAACTGGTAGCGACCCTCGTTGTCGGTGATGCACCGCCCCGCTCCGCTGAAGTTCGGGTCGAGCGGCGCCGGCCAACGGTCCCAGCGGTGCTTGTAGCGCCCGGCCGAGTTGGCCTGCCAGACCTCCACCAGCGTGCCGCGCAGCGGCTTGCCCTCCGTGTCGAACACCCGGCCGGACACGGTGATCCGCTCGCCAATCGGCTCCCCGTCGTGCTGGATGGTGAGGTCGTGATCGGATTCGCCAACCACCACCGGCCCGAGTTGGGGGCCGGTGATCTCGGTGACCATCTGCGGCAGGTAGATCAGCGGCTGCTTGGGGTGGCGCAGGGCGGTCGACTTGTAGCCCTCGAAATCGAGCGAAGGGTGGGCGCCTTCCGGCTCGCGCAGATAGCTGGTGGGCGTGTCCGCGATCGGGTCATAGATCGTGCGGACCTCGCCGTTCTCGGTCTGAACTTCGTCGGTCATCTGTCTCCTATGCCTCCAGTACGACTGCCAGTCCCTGACCGACGCCGATGCACAGCGCGGCCACGCCATAACCGCCGCCGCGGCGGCGGAGCTCGTGGGCCAACGAGCCCAGAATACGGACGCCCGATGCCCCCAGTGGATGGCCCAGCGCGATCGCGCCACCGTTGGGATTCACCTTGTCGGGATCGAGCTCCTTCCACTCGCCGAGGTCGGCCAGGCATTGCGAGGCGAACGCCTCGTTGAGCTCGACGACGGCGACGTCGTCCCAGCCGATCCCCGCGCGCTCGAGCGCGATCTCGGCCGCACGGACCGGCGCGATCCCGAACACGTCGGGATCGACCGCCGCCGCCCCGCGCGCGACGATCCGGGCGATCGGCTCCCGGCCGGCCGCGCGCGCACCCTCCTCGGAGGCGAGCAGCGCCGCGCCGGCGCCGTCGTTCAAGGGCGACGAGTTACCCGCGGTGACCGTCCCGCCCTCGACGAACGCCGGCTTCAGCTTGGCCAGCTTCTCGAGCGAGGTGTCGGCGCGGATGTTCTCGTCGCGCTCGAGCTCGGTGCCCGGCACGGGCACCACCCACTCGCCGTAGAAGCCGCTCTCCCACGCCGCCTGCGCGCGCTGATGACTGCGCAGCGCGAACTCGTCCTGGGCGTCGCGCGCCACGCCATACAGACCGGCCAGCTTCTCGGCGCTCGCCCCCAAGGAGATCGTCCACTGGCCGGGCATGTTCGGGTTGACCATGCGCCACCCCAGCGTGCTCGAGTAGAGCTCCTGCTGCTGGGCGGGGAAGGCGCGGTCGGGCTTGAGCAGGATCCACGGCGCCCGGCTCATCGACTCGACCCCGCCCACGAGCACCACGTCGGCCTCGTCGGTCTCGATCTCGCGGCTGGCCTGCATCGCGGCGTCGAGCGACGACCCACACAGGCGGTTGATCGTCGAACCGGGCACGGAGGTGGGCAGGCCGTTCAACAGCCAGGCCATCCGGGCGACGTTCCGGTTGTCCTCGCCGGCCTGATTGGCGTCCCCGAACATGACCTCGTCGACGCGCTCGGGATCGAGCGACGGCGACCGGTCGAGCAGCGCACGCACCACGTGGGCGCCGAGGTCGTCGGGCCGCACGTGCGACAGGCCCCCGCCGTAGCGGCCGAACGGGGCGCGCACCGCGTCGAGGACGTAGGCGGCGCTCACCGCTCGAGCAGCTCCCGCAGCTTGGCCAGCTCCTCGGCGGTCGGCGCCTCCGTCACCTGAAGCTCGTCCGCCACCTCGAGCTCCCAGCCGGTCTGCTCGCGGACCTGATCGAGCTCGACCCCGGGGTGGATCTGGGCGAGGACGAGCCGCTTGGTCTCGGGGTCGGGCTCGAACACGCCTAGGTCGGTGACCACCGCGGTCGGCCCGCGACCGCGGAACCCGAGGCGCTCACGCGACCCCGGCCCGTCGCCATGCCCAACCGTGGTCACGAAGTCGAGCTGCTCCACCAGGGTTCGCTTGGCGTGGGGCGCGATCACGATCACCTCGCCGCAGCTGGCGGCGATCTCCGGCGCGCCGCCGGCTCCCGGCAGCCGCGTCTTCGGATGCGCGTAGTCGCCGATCACCGTCGAGTTGAGGTTGGCGTACGGGTCGATCTGCGCGGCACCCAGGAAGGCCACGTCGATCCGCCCCGCCCCGATCCAGTAGTTGAACATCTCGGGCACGGAGACGATCGAGTCGGCCGTCTCGGCCAGCTCGCCGTCGCCGATCGAGAGCGGGATGTGATACGGCTTGGCTCCGATCGTGCCCGACTCGTAGACCAGCACGAGCTCGGGGTTGTGGACCATCCGAGCCAGAATCGCAGCCGTGCTCGGTCGCCCTACGCCGATGAACACGGTCCTGGTGTCGCGCAGCCGCCGGGCCGCGACCACGGTCTGCGTCTCGCCGGCGGTGACCTCGCTCGTGGCAACGCTCATCTTGCGGGCACCTCCTTCCCGAGGACGTTGGCGTTCATCCAGTCGGTGAACTGGTCCCGGTCCCGACTCAGCTTGTCCCAGAACTTGTAGAAGTCGTTGTCGCGGTCGGTGATCCCGAGGCTGTAGGAGGGGCGCGAGCCGTCGGGGGCGTCCGCCACCGCATCGATCACCCAACCCGGGAGAACGATCCCTCCCGGGCGTAGCTCGAGCTCGTCGACGATGCGCTCGACCGTGACCAGCGAGCGCCGGGCGGCCAGGACCGCCTCCTTCTGCACCCCGGGAATGCCCCACAGCTGCACGTTGCCCTCACGATCGGCCTCCTGCGCGTGAACGATCGCGACATCTGGGCGCAGCGCCGGCACGGCGACGAGCCGCTCGCCGGTGAACGGGCAGGCGATCTCGGCCACGCTGGTCCTCGACATCAGGTCCGTGCCGACGTATCCCCGCATGACCGCGCAGGGCATCTCGGCCGCCCCGGCCGCATAGCGGTTGGCCATACCGGCGTGGCTGTGCTCCTCGATCTCGATCGGGCGCGGCCAGCCGTTCTCGATCGCGTCGCGAAAGCGGTGCAGGCCGCCCACGCCGGGATTGCCGCCGTAGGAGAAGACCAGCCGGCGCGCCACCCCCATCCCGATCATCTGGTCATACAGCAGGTCTGGCGTCATCCGGATCAGTTCGAGCTCGCGCCGACCCTGCCGGATGATCTCGTGGCCGGCCGCGAACGGGATCAAGTGCGTGAACCCCTCGAGCGCGACCGAGTCGCCGTCGCTTACGAGCTCGGCGACGGCGTCGGGGAGGGACATCAGCTGCGCCACATACCCCCCTGCAAACGTTCGCCATGTGAACAGGCGATCACATACCGAACTGTACCAGCGGTCTGCTGCTATCTAACGGGCCGGCGTCACGGTCCGGTTGCGCGCCGCAGCCAGTCCCAGGGCCAGCTGCGGGGCGAGCAGCGCCAGCAACACGATCAGCGCTGGCGTCCACGAGCCGGTCAGCTGGTGCACCGCGCCGATCGCGAGCGGTCCCATCGCCGCGACGAGATACCCGACGGTCTGCACGAGTGTCGAGAGGGCGGCCGTGTTGGTCACGCTGCCGCCACGCAGCACGATCAGGGTGAGGGCGAGCGGAAAGGCCGCGTTCTGGCCGAGACCGAGCAGGACCACCCACAGGTAGGGGACCGACGTCGGAGCGAGGATTACCCCGAGCCACCCGAGCGCGATACAGCTGATCACCACCACCACGAATGCACGCTGGTCATACGCCCGAGCGGCCAGCGACGGCAGGGTCAGCGCGGGGATGAGACCGACCACGAGCGAGAGGCTGAGCAGCAGCCCGGACTTGGTCGTGCTCATGCCGTGGCTGTGGAACACGCTCGGCAGCCATGCCAGCGTGGCGTAGAACCCGGCCGATTGGACGGCGAAGAACAGCGTCACCGCCCACGCCACACGGTCGCCCAGCAGCGTGCGCGCGCCCGCCATCCGGTTCCCAGCCGGGACCGCCGCCCGCCGCCCCCGTCGGAGCTGCGGCGCCCATACCACGAACGCGACCGCCGCGGGAAGGGCCCAGACCGCGAGGCCCGGGCGCCAACCGCCACCGAACGCGTTCGCCACCGGCACCGAGATGCCGGCCGCAAGCGCGGCGAAGCCGACCAGGCTCGTCGTGTACAGCCCGGTCAGGAGCCCGACGCGGTGGGGAAAGTTGCCGCGGACGAGCACCGGCAGCAGGACGTTGCCCACGGCGATCGCCGCCCCGGCCAGCGCGGTTCCCAGGAACAGGAAGCCGAGGCCGGGCACGAGGCGCACGAGCAGACCAAGCAGGAGCACGGCCAGCGCCACCGCCACCGTCCTCCGTTCGCCGAGCCGCCGGGCCAGCGCCGGCGCGAGCGGCGCGAGCGCGCCGAAGCACAGGACGGGTAGCGTCGTTAGCGCCCCGGCGCCAAAACTGGACAGTCCGGTGTCGGCCTGGATCCGGCCGAGCAGCGGGCCGACGGCGGCGGCGGCCGGGCGCAGGTTCGCCGCGAGCAGGATCATGGCGACGGCCAGCAGCACCGAAGCGCGTGGCCGCCGGATGCGGGGCCGATTCAATCGACCGTCTTCAGCGGATCCCCGAGCTCCCCGCCCGCGAGCCACTGCGCACCGCGCCGGTACAGGCGCTCCACGCCCGGGCCGACCAGGCCGGGCATGTCTCGCTTGACGTCGAATCCGATCTGGGTCTGCACGTACGCGAGGTGACGGTACCCGAGCGGAAAGCGCCCCAGCGTGTCCTCGTCGAGGGTCAACGTGGCGGCCGGATCCACCGGGTCGAGTCGGTCCTTCTCGTAGATCGGCTGGCGCAGGACGATCCCCCAGTGACCGCGCTTCTCCAGGAAGTCGTAGAAGCGACCGGTGCAGACGACGTCGCACTCGACGCCGTGCACCTCGGCCCGCTGCGAGATCGTCATCTTGGTCTGCGCGATCGCGCGTTGATGGGCGCTGTCGGCGGCGCCTGTCGGCGGCGCCTTACGAGCAAGATCGATCGAGGTGCCGCCGAGAAAGTGCAGGATGCTCACCCCGCGCTCGAAGCCCTCGCGGCTGACCCGGATGAACTCGCGGGCCGGCCCCTGGAACCAGGTGGCCATCATGAACCCGTCGTCGTGCCAGACGGTGGCGAAGCGGTCCCAGTCCCCGGCGTCTCGCCACACCGCCCAGTTCTCGACGAGGTCCCGGATCAGCGCCCGGTCCTCGCTCATACGGTCGTTGCCTGCGGGACGGCGGGAATCCGGCTGGTCGGCGGGATCGGCGGACCCGTGGCCTTGCCGCCGATGTCGGGCGTGCCGTAGGTGTGGAAGGTCTCGATCGTCTTGACCCCCCAGGCCTGGCCGCGGGCCCGCTCGGCCTGGGTCCACACCACCGGCTCGTAGGCCGGGTCGAAGATGAAGTGCGTCCCGGTCGTCACCTCGACGCGGTTGCCCCCCGGCTCGTACACGTAGAGGAACATCCCCTGCGCGACCGCGTGTTTGGACGGCGCCGCCTCGATGGGCACGTCGGCGTCGAGGAACAGGTCGGCGGCGCGCAGCAGCTCCTCGCGCGTGTCGACGAACCAGGCCAGGTGGTGGAGCCGTGCCCGGCCGCCGGCGTGGTCGGACGTGTAGATCAGCTCGTGGGCGGCGATCGACAGGCTCATCCAGGCGCCCTGCTCGGAGCCGTCGTCGTTGATGACCTGTTCGTAGACCCGGTAGCCGAGCTGCTCGACGGCGAAGCGGCGGTTGGCCGCGACGTCGGCGGCGAGCACGTTGACGTGGTCGATCCGCTTGACCGCCGCGCCCTGGTCGACGTGGCGCTGGGGGACGTTCTTCAGCCGGGGGCGCAGGTGCTCGGGGGGCACGTAGCGATCCTGCTCGTAGAAGATCTCGAACGGGTGCCCCTCGGGATCCTTGAACTGGTAGGCGGGCCCATGCCCGTGGTCGCCCTCGCTCCAGCCGACCCCTAACCCGGTCTGCTCGATCGCGCTCACGCGGCGGCTCAGCGCCGCGGGGCTCCAGGCTCGGATCGCTGCGTGGCCGAGGCCGGGCAGCGCCGACTCGGTCAGCTTCAGGCCATAGGGCTGGTACTCGCCCCACCCACGCAGGAAGACCGACTGGCCCTCCTGATGCTCGATCTGCATCCCGAACAGCTCGACGAAGAAGCGCAGGCTTTCGTCGGGAAACGGCGTGAGCAGCTCGGCGTGGGCGATGTGGGCGAGGTCGTGGATTGGAGGATGGTCGGCGGCGCCTGACGGCGGCGCCTCGGGCTCCTCGTCCGCGCTCATGACGCCGCCTCGACCCTCTCGCGCAGGCCGTCGAGGTCGTAGGAGAGCTCCCCGGCCTGGAGCTTCAGGCGCTTCACGCGCTCCCGCCCCTCACGGTCGCGCGCTGCCTCGAGCACCTCGTCGATGCGTTCGGGTTCGACGATCGCCACCCCATCCGCATCGAGCACGAGCACGTCGCCGTTGCGGATGGTGGCGCCGCCGACCGTGACCGGATCTCCGATCGAGCCAGGGATGTCCTTGCCGGCACCCTTCACGCGGACCCAACGGGCCCAGATCGGGAGGTCAAGCTCGGCCAGCTCGTCGAGGTCGCGCACCGACGCGTCGACCAGGATTGCGGCCGCGCCATGGGCCTTGGCCTGAGTGGCGAGGAGCTCGCCGACCAGCGCCACCGGCCGCGGCTCGGGCATCGTCAGCACCAGCACCTCGCCGGGCCTGACCTCGGCCATGGCGGCGTGGACCATCAGGTTGTCGTCCTGACCGCACAGCACGGTCCGCGCCGGCCCGGCGACCCGCCGGCCCGGGATAACCTGGATCAGGTCGGCGTCGACGTACCCGCGCCGGCCGCCCGCCTCGTAGACGGTCGCCGAGCCGAGGTCCGCCAGTTGCTGATAGGTCTCGGTCGCGGTCACAGCGCACTCACCACGTTGGGGATTACCCGCTGGAAGGCCTCGGCCTGGCGAACGTCCTGGTTGCCGGAGGACCGGCGGGCGTGGTTGCCGCGCTGGTCGGCCCGCTGGGTGTAGTAGGTCTGGAGGTACTTCTGGGCCTTCATCTCCTCCATCGCCTTGAGCTTGGCGTCCATCACGGCCGTGATGTCGACGAACGTGTTCGGGGTGAAGTTGCACAGCTCGGGCTGGTGGGGCTCGAACAGGTAGAACACCGGCGGCTTGATCGTGCCGAACGCGCTCGGCACGCCGGCGCCGGCGGCGAGCCCCCGGGCCCGGTTCACGGCCGCGTAGGCCACGGGGTGGTCGGGGTTGAAGGGGTCGGTGTCGGTGTGGGTGATCAGCACGTCGGGCGCGAACTCGCGGATCTTGTCCGAGATCAGCCGCAGCCCGTCACCGTCGATCTCGAGCGGGTAATCACCCAGGTCCAGGCACTCGAACGTCGCCCCAAGCGCCGCCGCCGCCCGCTCCGCCTCGCCGTGGCGGATCTTCTTGACGTTCTCGATCGTCTGGTGTTCCTCCTTCCAAAGCTCTCCGGACTCGCCGCGCTCGCCGTAGGAGAGGGCGATCACGCTGGCCGTCCCGCCGTTCGTCGTGGTCACGGCGATGGTGCCGCCGGAGCGCCAGACGAAATCGGCCGAGTGCGCGCCGATCACCATCAGCTTGCGCGCGCTCACAGTGGCTCAGCTCCCGCCACCAGGCGCGTGTTCACGACCGCCATCACGTACACCTCCTCTTCCTCGAAGCCGGCCTCGAGCAGCCGGTCGACCATCAGCGCCATCCCGTCCTCGACCGGCGGGTTGAACACCTGCCCGAGATCGGTCGACAGGACCGAGTTCTCCGGACCGGTGGCGCGGATGTTCTCGATCCACCGCTCCCAGTTGACCTTGCCGGTGTGGGGCGTGGTGAAGCAGCGTTCGAGCAGCGCCCCTTGCTCGGCCAGCGCCTTCTGGTCCTCGGCACTCAGGTCCTGGGAGGGGAACTCGGGGTGGGTGACGACGATCGTCTCGATGCCCGCCTCGAGTGCGGCCTCGACCACCGCGAAGATCTCATTGCGGCTCAGGTGGCCCGTGGCCAGCACCATGCCGTGCCGTGCGATCATGTCGAGCACCTCGCGCACCTCCGGGAGCACGGTGCCGTTTGCTTCGTTGACGACGGGAACGGGAGGGATCTCGATCCCCTGCTCGCGCAGTTCGAGCTGGAGCTTGACCCAGACGGGAACCTTGGCCCCCGCCGGCGCCTCGCGCTCATGCGACTCGTTGACCGAGTCCACCGTGGGCAGCCACACGGTGCGCGCACCCTCGCGCGCGGCGATCTCGACCGCGAGCGGGTTGATGCCCCCGACTGCCCGGTTCAGCGAGATCGCGCCGAGCACGTTGACTCCGGGCACGGCCTCTCGCACCACGCTGGCCCGCTCGGCGGTCGAGCCGTAGTGGGACTTGAGCACGAAGCCCGCCATGCCGAGCTCCTGGAAGCGCCGTGCCAGCGAGATGTCGTCAATGATCCGCTCGACCACGTCCGGCGAGATGTGCATGTGGGTGTCGTAGGCGCCGCGCAGCAGCTCGCGGGCGCGATTGGACGGGGCCTGGCTGGTCGTCATCCTTGTTCACTCCTCAGGGCCTCCGCCACGTGTGAGAGATGCGTCCGCATCGCGTTCTCCGCGGCGTCCCCGTCGCCGGCGGCGATTGCCTCGACGATCGCCCGGTGCTCGCCGAACGAGCGCTCGCTCCGCCCTGGGAGGAGGATGGTCCGATACTGGAAGCGGACCATCTGGGACTTCAGCGTCGCGATCAGCCGACCCGCGGTGGCATGGCCGGAAATGTCGAGGATGCGTCCGTGGAGCACCGCGTTCTGGTCGGAGGCGCCGAGCAGGTCGCCGTCGTTCAGACGCCGGCGCATGTCCTCGAGGATCGCGAATAGAGCCTCGGCGTCCACCGGCGTGGCCTTGATCGCGGCGTGACGGGCGACGAGTCCCTCGAGGACGGCACGGGTCTCGAGGATCTCGACCGCCTCCTGCGCGCCCACCAGGCGGACCCGGGCGCCGCGGTGACGCTCGTGCTCGACGAGCCCCTCGTGTTCGAGCCGGGCAAGCGCGGTGCGGACGGCCGACCGCCCGACGCCGAGCTCGCGGGCGATGTCGGCTTCGACCAGGCGCTCTGAGGGCTGGAAGCGGCCGGTGACGATCGCCTCACGCAGCCGGTCCTCGGGGCGACCCGTGCCCGGATCGTGGGCGCGACCGGGGTCGACGGCGCTCCGGTCCCTCGGCGTATGTCCGGCCACGGGATTGTCGACAATCTCGTCAACCACAGCGGGAGCGTATCGCGTGCGGCCCACTCGGTGGGGCCGCGGGCCGCGCTGGGCGACGAACTGGTCCCTGTGGGTCATGTTCCGCAAGCGCCTCCCGGTGCGTACGCAAATCATTTGCGTACGCGCACGCAGGAAGGCTACGCGGTACGACCCGGATCGATTACGGCGCCATGGTCCTCGCCGGGCGCGAGCACGATGTCGTTCTCGAGCGAGACCCACTCGCCCGTGATCGCCGGCGGGCGGTCGGGATCATCGGCCGAGCGCTCCACGAAGGTGCGCAGCAGCGATGGCTTGACCGCGAACACCGTGTCGGAGTCGAGGTACTCGCTGGCGGCGTCGAACACGTGGGTGGTGACGGTCTTGTAGCCGTTGGCGCGCACGATCATGTGGATGTGGGCCGGGCGCCACGGGTGCCGCCCGGTGGCGGCCAGCATCCTCCCCACCGGGCCGTCGTCAGGGATTGGGTAGGGAACCGGGCGGACGGCGACGAGCGCGTAGGTGCCGTCCTCGCGAGTCAGGTAGCGCCCGCGCAGGTGGTCCTCCTCGGCCTCGGGCCTCTGCACCGCATAGAGCATGTCGGCGCCGTTCTGCCAGACGTCGAGCTCGGCCCCAGAGATCGGGTTGCCGGCGACGTCGCGCACGCGGCCGTAGACCCACGCCGGAACCCCGGCGCCCTCTTCCTGCACCATGCTCTCGCCGTAACCGCGTCGCGGCGACCCGGGCACGTAGAAAGGGCCGAGCACGGTCGACTCGGTGACGCCCGGCGGCGCCTCATGCGCGAGCGCGTCGACCAACATCGACACGCCCAGGGCGTCCGACCACAGGATGAATTCCTGCCGCCGGTCGTCGGTGATGTGGCCGGTATCGGTGAGGATGCCGATCATCTTTCGCCACTCGTCCTCGGTCAGCGACACCTCGGTGGCGAAGCCGTGGAGGTGGCGGACGAGGCTCTGCATCAGCTCGCG
>Ga0187769_10000894_pt1 | contig 16486 bp, 13 predicted proteins | sample 0116_SJ02_MP02_1_FD_133140 | JGI IMG/M metagenome (GOLD analysis project Ga0187769, IMG submission 133140) | Tropical peat soil microbial communities from peatlands in Department of Meta, Colombia - 0116_SJ02_MP02_10_MG | ecosystem: Environmental > Terrestrial > Soil > Wetlands > Peat | place... | reverse complement strand
TCTGAAGACTATGATCGAATCATAACTTTGATTCAATTATGGAAAACTTGTCCGGATCATGATGGATGTCGTAATACCCTTATAGGATGTTCGTACTTTCTGACAAATTAGAGATTAAAGACAATTGAGCCAGAGCACGGATTCGACCAAAAAGGGCAACCATCTACTCAACGAAAAAAGTCCCTACCTGCTTCAGCATGCTCAGAATCCGGTTGACTGGTATCCTTGGGGCAAGGAAGCCTTTGAGAAGGCAAAAAGAGAAAACAAGCCCATTTTCCTGAGTATAGGATACTCCTCGTGCCACTGGTGCCACGTGATGGAAAGGGAATCCTTCGAGGACAACGATATTGCAAAACTGCTGAACCAGCATTTTGTTTCTATCAAGGTCGATCGCGAGGAAAGACCAGACGTTGATGAGATTTACATGAAAGCCGTGGTGGCTATGACGGGTTCCGGAGGCTGGCCGCTGAACGTATTCTTGACGCCTTCTCTGGAGCCCTTTTACGGTGGAACTTACTTCCCCCCGTCGCCCCGATATGGCATGCCAAGTTTCGTGAACGTACTGAGGAGTATTTCACAAAGCTGGCGATCTGACCGGAAAAGAATTGTCGATTCCGCTTCGCAAATGAAAGGTTCGCTGGAGGAACTCTATGACTTCAAGAAAAGCTCCGATTCTAAACTGGATGCTTCTCCTATCAACGAATGCTTTGAAGCTCTCGCGGGGTCGTTTGATGAGGAGTATGGGGGATTTGGAACCGCGCCAAAGTTTCCCACTCCTTCGAACCTATTCTTCTTACTACGATACTACAATGACAAGAAGAGCTCCAAGCTTGCCCTAAAAATGGTCACAAAGACTCTCGATGCAATGATGCGCGGAGGGATCTATGATCAGGTGGGAGGAGGATTTCATAGGTACTCCACGGACCGATACTGGCTGGTCCCACATTTTGAAAAGATGCTTTACGATAACGCTCTTCTGATTTCTGCATACGCTGAAGCTTTTCTGTTGACTAAAGATGCCGGCTACGCCAATATTGTAAGAGAGACGATCGAGTGGACAGTCCGGGAAATGAAAAGTGAACAAGGAGGATTCTATTCCGCGATCGATGCCGACAGCCCAGAAGGAGAGGGATTATTTTATTCATGGACTTTGGATGATTTCTCTAAAACCTTGTCTTCGGCAGGTTTTAGGGCGGAAGAGCTCTCAGCTCTGACAAAATATTTCTCTGTGACGAGAGAGGGAAATTTTGAGGGGGAAAGAACTATCCTAGCTGCTAAAGCTCCTGGCGTTGTGGAAAAAGAATTGGGGCTATCGAAGACGGAGTTCGTTGAATTGCTTGATCGGGCAAAAAAGACCCTATTGCAGACCCGTGAAGGCCGTCCCAAGCCTTCGATAGACGACAAAAACCTGACAGGTTGGAACGGATTGATGATCTCTGCCCTCAGTAAAGCTCATGATATTCTAAAAGATCCAAGCTTCCTTGAAATTGCCGCCCACTGCGCCGATTTTGTTCTCAAGGAACTTCGCAAAAAAGACGGATCGGGAGAAGCGAGAGTGCTGAGAAGGTACAGAGCAGGGGAAGCCACAGGCGAGGGGTTGTTGGAGGATTATGCATTCCTAATTAACGGTCTGCTGGACCTATACGAAGCCGGGTTTGATGCCAAATATCTCGAGGAGGCAGTTACCCTTTCTAGGATTATGATCTCCAACTTTTTCGATGACAAGGAAGGAGGCTTTTACCAAACCAAGGTGACGGGCGATCTGATCATACGCCCCAAGGATGCCTTCGACGGGGCTCTCCCATCGGGCAACTCTGTGGCGGCGCTGGTGTGTCTTAGATTGGCCGAAATTGTTACAGACGAAAAATTCAGAAAGTGCGCGAATGATACACTGCTTGCTTTTTGGGAGGCCGTATCCCGACAGCCTCCCTCTTTCACCGAGATGCTCGTCGCACTGCAATTTCTCCTCGGCACCCCGAAGGAAATTGTCGTCTCCGGCGAAAGTGACGACCCTGCTACCAAAGCTTTGGTAGAAGTCATTCACAATCACTTTCTCCCGCACTCGGTTTTAATTCTCGCAGACGAGAAAACAGCCGGGATATCCCCTTTGGTCAAAGACCGCTTACCTACACCAGGGAGCCCTTCAAGAGTGTTCGTTTGCTCCAACTATAGCTGTAAGCTCCCTTCGAAAACCGAGATAGAACTCACCCAGGCTCTTTCAGAATAGCAAATGGGCCAGCATCCGCCTGAATTTCGGCTTGTCGCGCCTTATTTTCCTCGAAGATGAGCGTAGCCTTTTTTACGCTGAACTGGCCGGATTCATATATTCAGCCCAAAAATTCGACTAAAAAACTGAGCTCGGAGTGAAATGGATTCGACCTTTCCCGCTATATCAACTAGGAAGAAAGAACCGCCAGAGAAGCGGTCAGAAGAGTTGCAAGCGGCAAAATTTGCTGGCAAACCGAGCGACGAGCCTCCAATCATGGAGAAACAAAGCGTTCGGGTGCGCCTCAGCTCCGGTATTATGGACGAGCTGATGGACAAGGCTTATGCTAGCGTTTACGACCCCTTTAGAGAACTCATTGCGAACAGCTACGATGCTAACGCCTACAAAGTAAGGATTGAGATTGAAAATGAGCACAGCTGTTTCGTGGACGACGATGGGTATGGGATTTCCGATTTCAACAGTTTTCTCACCAAAGGCATGACCGAAAAGCGGCAGCAGAAGAAAGGCTCCTCTGATTCTGGTAGACTGTTTATCGGGGAAAAAGGTCTCGGCTTTCTTTCCGTCTTTAAGATCGCCCGAGAGATCGATGTCTATTCCCGTCCCGGTCCCAGGACATGGAAGGTGCATCTCACGGACGAATTGATCCGGAGCTCGATCGACACTGGGGAACCCATTCCGGTGGAAGATGCTGGAGAGTTTTTGACGTATGGAACCCGCGTATACCTGAGGAAACTGCGCAAATCCTTTAGCGTAGCCAAACTGTACGAATATGTTAGCGTGGCTTTTGCTCCGCTACTCACTTGGCAATTCAGGATTCTGGTTAACGGGAATGAGGCGATAGCTCCGGAACTTCCAGCGGGAATCATGCACGAGCGCTCCGGTGAGGGGTACACGATAACCCTTGTGGATCCGTACAGAGTGGAAGATCGCAAGCCTATCCGATTTTACAACCGCGGGGTTCTCGTGAAGAGAGAGGTCATCGCAAAGCGCCCCACCCTCACTGGGTTTGTAAATACCGATCTTACACTTGTAACCGGACGGGGAGCGTACGTCGAGGATGATACCTATCACAAATTCAAGAAGGCTTTGGATTCCCTCGTGGATGACATTCCTGACACTCCGCATTACTCCAACGTCCTGGTACAGAAATCGCTCAACAAACTGGCAAAGGTGCTAGAGAAAGCGCTCGCCACCGTCGAGATATCACTCCCCGCAGAGTACAAAGTGCTGAATGAGCAACAGCTTGCGTCTTCCCAGTTTCAAGTAGCCATTCCGACAAGGGGCAAGGAAAAAGTGAAGCAGATCAAGATAATTACGGGAACGCCCCGGTTACCCAGAGAAATTAGGGCAGCGCGCACCGCTTTTGGGACAGTGAAAGAAGCTCAGCTCAGCCCCTCAGACCTGCCCGTTATGACTACCCAGGATTCGATTATCTTGAATCTCTCCCATCCCCACGTTTCACAACTGGCCACGATTCCAGGGATGTACCGGGATCTCACTCTGATGACTTTTGTGGCCGAGGGGTTTGTGGATCTTCTCGGAATCAAAAACAAAGAAGAATACAAAGAAACCACGGATAAGGTCATTCGGGAGATGTTAAAGATGTACGGTCAGGAAGCTTCCCAGAGTGCAAAGGGATCTCCCGACGAGAAAATCCCTGCCGAGTCCGTTAAAGACGAATAAAGAGCATGGGTTCCTCCGAGGTTTCCGGAGATGTGCGAGAATTCACCCGATCGCGATCAAAAATATAAATTCGTTCTCGAGCACACAATCTGACTCGTGACTTACCAAGTTCTTACGGAAAGACCGGCCGAGGCCACTCCCGAAGAGACCGTCCAGCTTGTCGGACGCCCTCTGAAGCGAAAGGAGGATCCCCGAATTCTCTCGGGACGCACTAGATACGTGGATGACATCAAGCTTCCCAACGTATTACACGGAGCGGTTTTGCGCAGCGTTTACGCCCATGCGCGGATCAAGAGCATTGACACGGCCGCGGCAAGGAATTATCCCGGAGTCCGCCACATCATCACCTTCCACGATCTTCCAAAGGAGAGCTCTTTCCTTCCGGTAATGGACATGAAGGACGGCACCAAAATCGAACGGCCACTGCTCGCGCGGGATGAGGTGTGCTTCGTCGGGGAACCGGTCGTTTTCGTTGTTGCCGATAACCGGTATCAGGCAGAGGATGCGATTGAACTAGTGAATATTGACTATGAACCACTTCCAGCGATTGCCGATCCTGAGGTCGGGATTAAAGAGGGCAGCCCTCTCGCTCATGCGAAACTAAAGAGCAATCTGGTTCTGGTCGATTCGGTCTCCTTTGGGGAGTCGGACCCGGCTTTTGAAAAGGCAGCCAAGGTTATTCGAGTGGATCTTCTCAATCAGCGACTCGCTCCAGCGCCCATGGAGCCGAGAGCCTCCCTCGCCTCATACGATTCCGTTACCCAGATGCTGACTGTTTGGATTTCCCACCAAGGACCATTCCAAAGCCGAAGTGATCTCTCGGGAATTCTGAAGATCGGAGAAAACCACATGCGTGTGTTCGCCCCGGATGTGGGAGGAGGGTTTGGGGCGAAGATCTCTCCCTATCCCGAAGACGTTCTGGTCTGTCTCGCGTCAATGGCTACCGGAAAGCCGGTAAAGTGGATTGAAAGCCGCTCGGAAAACTTTCTGACCATGACCCATGGCAGAGGCCAAATCCAACATGTCGAAGTCGCTGCAAATGAGAAAGGTCGAATCCTGGGTCTTCGGATTAAACTCATTGGAGACGCAGGAGCTTACCTCACGGAAGGATCATCAGATGCCACCTTTACGCTTCGCATGAGCCCAGGGCAATACTCCATTCCTGCCTACAAGGGTGAAGCCTACATCGTCCTCACTAACAAGGTTCCGCACGATGCTTATCGAGGAGCTTCTCGGCCGGAAGCGACTTATCTCATCGAGCGAGCGATGGATGTACTTGCGCGGGAGCTTGGCCTGGATCCAGCTGAAGTACGCTTGCGTAATTTCGTTCCGAAGGAAGACTTTCCCTACAAAACGGCTGGAGGTCTTGAGTACGATTCTGGAGATTATTCGATGAATTTGCGAAAGGCTCTAGAGCTCTCAAAGTACGACCACTGGAGAGAAGAGCAGAGAAGGGCGCGGGCTCAGGGAAGGATGATCGGTGTTGGGCTCGCAACTTATGTGGAAATCTGCGCCTTTGGTCCTGACTTCCCACAAACCGGCGCCGTATCGGTGAGTGCCTCCGGAGCGGTTACCGTCATTACAGGGAACTCTCCCCACGGCCAGGGCCACGAAACTCCGCTTTCCCAAATTGTAGCTGACAAGTTGGGTGTTCCACTGGATCAGATTGTCGTAGCCTACGGTGACACCATGTTGCTCCCTTGGGGCACCTTTACGGCCGGAAGCAGATCCGCTGCTCTCGGAGGATCCGCCGTACTAATGTCTGTGGAGAAAATTAAGAACAAGATGGCCAGGATCGCTTCCGCGGCTCTAGAAGTTCCGGAGGAAGACCTGGTGTTCAGGGATGGGGAGATAATCGCACAGTCGAGGAAATCTGACGATCCCAAAAAGAAAATCTCGTTCGCGAAGGTGGCTTCAACCGCGTACCACCCCAACAGGCTTCCCAAGGGAATGGAATCGGTTCTCTTCGAATTCAGCAGTTTCAACCCGCCGAATTTCACTTTCCCCTTTGGAACTCACATTGCCGTAGTTGAGATCGAGAGGGAAACGGGCCGTCTAAGAATTTTGGACTACACGGCGGTGGACGATTGCGGGAAGGTGATTAATCCCCTGATCGTCGAGGGACAAATTCATGGTGGCGTAGTCCAGGGTTTAGGGCAGGCCATGCTGGAGGAGATAAAATACTCCGATTCGGGGGAACTACTGAGCTCGAGCTTCCTCGACTATCAGATACCGCTTGCCGAGGACGTCCCGAGTATCCACAGCTTCAGGACAGAGACCCCGACCACTTCAAACCCCTTGGGACTCAAAGGCATCGGGGAGGCGGGTTGCATCGCTGGGACGCCAGTCTTGGCTAACGCGGTTCAAGACGCTCTCGCAGTCAACGGAGTCAAGGTGGAAAAAATGCCCTTCACTCTCGATTACCTGTGGACTCTCGCCAACGTTGCCGAGAAAAACTAGCTTGAAGATCCTTGGAGTCCTGTTGGAGTACCTGCCCTAATCCCTCGAAACAGAAACACTAGTCAGACGCCAGATTAACACCCGTCATTCTTTCGCATATTGTCTGTGGAAGACCTTGATGTGCCTCTGAAGCTGGCTTTCTCCATTGACGAGTGGGAGATCCCGGGAAAATTTTCCCTTGCAATAAGGGCAAGGTTCAACGTTCGTTCCTCCTTCAGGCGATGACTCTTTAGGCGCTGACATACTTATGATAAAGTTCTTGCCCGCAAATATTTCAGCTTTCAAATTCGCTGAAATTGTTTGCTCAGTCATGGGCGGATCGAGCATGATTGCTATTAGACTAAGTCGTACTGCACTCAATACGATCGATAATGCGCGCGCTAATTGCTTGTGAACAACCTCGACCCAAATTGGCCTAAGTGGTAACAACACTTTTAACGCAGAAATCGCGGAGGGATCTGTTATGCTTTCGTCCCGATCATCGAGAATTAAAATGGCGATCAGTAGAACCGCTTCAATAGCCATCGTGGTGGTGGTGATAATCATAATTGCCGCCGCTGGCTTTTATGCGGCGACCTTAAAGACTACTACGAGCACGCCGGTTTCGACGTCATCGACGTTTACATCCTCAACCATAAGTTCCTCAACAACATCCGCACCCCCGACAACTACCTCAAGCACCAGCTCGGTTTCGACATTATCATCTTCGGTAACTTCCACAAGCTCGACTACGTCGTCGTCATCAACTTCTTCAACCTCCATTATCGGCGGTCCCAGCCCGAAGAATTCTAGCGAACTCGTGGATGAGTCGCCTGGCTTGACGTCCACATCCGCATACGACTCTCTCGATCCAGCACAGGGCTTTTTTGTGACCGATGGTTACTTTGCCAATGTATTTCAAGGTCTGGTTCAGTTCAGCCCTACGAACGGAACTGCTGTAGAGCCCTCCCTGGCATCTAACTGGACGGTCAGCTCAAATCTTGAGCACTTTACCTTTACAATGCGACCTAACACCTGGTTCTCAAATAAGGATCCTATCAACGCTTACGTGGCGTGGTTCAGTTTCGTTCGAGAGCTTTACGTGAATAACCCAGATGGCGTTGGAATATCAAACTATGCTGATATCACCGTCAATACATCTGATCCGCTAGAGGAAACCGCGCAAGCAAACCTGTTCCCGTGGGGATTGCAGAACGCCCTAGGTAGCGCTGGTTTGTGCACGGTCAGTGCAACCAACGATGCCTCTTGCGTTGCAGCTTTGAACAATATGCTTTCGAATTTCAATCCAAGCAACTCGACCCAGCAGGCTGTCATGTCCTATCCCCACCAAGCTTACGTCGCGGTGTCGAGTACGACATTCCAGATCAATGCCATCCAACCTTACGGACTTTTCCTAACGGACCTTCCACCACAATGGGGCGCAATCGTGGACCCGACTTTCATAGATGCAAATGATGGAGGAGTACAGAATGATACTACCCCGACTAACTCTAGCGCCAACGGCATGGTCGGAAGTGGACCTTACATGTACGGCACTCACTCAGCTGGTAACACTGAGCTCATCCTCAATGAGAATCCGAACTATTGGGGTGTCGGAGTAAGTGGTCTAGCTGCCAACCTCCAGCCTGCAAAAATTGCCAGTATCGAAATGCAGTTTGGTGATCAGCCCCAAACACAGATAGCCGATTTTGCATCAAACAATGCCCAAATAGTTTCTCCGGCAATTCCACAGTACGGCCAGTTGTGGACCTCTTTTCATTCATCCTATCCAAGTATCTCCTTCGGCCAGATATTCGAAAACCTGGGCTATCCACTGTGCGACCTTGCAAACGGAATAAACACTCAGGTGTATCCTACCAACATCACTCTCCTGCGTCAGGCTATCGTCCACTCAGTGAACTATTCTGCGATCCAGCAACAAATTTTCTCTTACAACGGCACTACCCTGGGTGAGCTATTCATTCCACCGGTTCCTCCAGGATGGGGACCACTTGACAATCCTGACAACATTCCTCTTTACTCATACAACATTACACTAGCCACTCAACTCATAGCTCAAGCCGGTCAGCAGAATGACTTCTATGTGACCCTTCCTAACGGAACGCAGATTGGCGATAAAAGTGGAACAGCTCTTGCTCCAATTGAGTACGCATACTTGCTACCCGGAAATCCGGAAACGCAGACACTCATTGCAATATTCAGCAACGGTCTCGCTAATATCGGGGTCACCGTAGCGGCCACGGGCCTGACTGAATCTACCTATGAAGCAGACACTTCGCAAGCCTCAACAACTCCACCGATTGTCGGAGTAGGCTGGTGTGCAGACTTCCCGGACCCGATATACCAACAATTCTACGATATGGGTACCACGATTACCCACGAGGCGAACTGGGTCAACAATGCAACACTCAACACTCTCTTGGCAGAAATTCCCTTCGAAACAAATGCTACGCTTCAACTAGAACAGACCATCGAAGCTTACAACATATTCACTCAGCTTTCGACAATAATACAAATGCCGAATGCAGCATCTTGTTTCTTCAAGCAACCGTACGTCCAAGGCCTAACATACTCGCCGTTTGAATTCGCCCTGTATTACGACATGCTTTCATACTCAACCTAGACCGTTTGGTCTGGGTTGTCTTCTTTTTCTTTTCTTGTCTTGTACTCTTGAGTTGTTTCAAGATCTAGAAGGTTAAATTTCTGTTTGAGTTCGTAGTAAGCTTATTAGATTGAAATGCTCGGACATTCTCAAATTTAGGTTCGCGGCATGGTATCCAACGTCGCGCTCTATATTCTTCGAAGATCGATAAACGCTGTCATTACCTTAATTCTGCTCCTTTTGCTCCTTTTCGTGCTTCTTCATACCATAGTCCGAACGCCAGTCGGTTTGGCTAGGATCATCTGTGGAAACCCCCATTGTTCGAACTCCGCTATTCAAGAGATTATTAGCAAGCAGGGCCTCGCGAATCCGCTTTGGGTGCAATTCTTCGCCTACATCAGCAACGTGTTTCACGGTAACCTTGGAACTGACACACTTTACAAACCTGAGACCGAGCTTTACGTGCTCTCGAAATTTCTGCCAATTACCATCGAACTTGTACTCACTGGTAGCATCATTGGAGTCCTAATTGGAATCTACACTGGTGCGATCGCAGCTGCAAATCGTAATAGATATCAGGATTACATCGTGAAGGTAGTTTATCTTACGACCTGGTCTGCGCCCCTATTCTTGGTGGGTTTTGTAGCACAACTCATCTTCGCGTATTGGTTGAATCTACTTCCAGCGACACAAATAGCAAATCCCTTCTTACCGGTTCCCCGCGTAATAACTGGGGCTCCACTAGTTGATTCACTCCTAGATGGGGACTGGACCTATTTTTACAGTGTTGTCCAACATCTTATACTTCCAGCGCTCGCGATTGCTGTTGCGGGTTTTGGGATAACCACTCGGCTTACGCGCGCTAGCATGATCGATGCACTTGATCGAGACTATGTGAAACTAGCCTACATGAAAGGATTGAGCAAGAACAAGGTAGTGTGGGGTACCGCGTTTAGGAACGCCCTAATTCCCATTATTACTTTGATAGCCCTTACTTTCGCTCTGGCCGTGGGCGGAGCTGTGATTATTGAAGATGTGTTCTCATATTATGGAATGGGTTATTTTACGGTGCAAGCTATCTATAATTTCGATTATAATGCGATACTTGCGGTGACTTTGATTGTTGGAATCGCGGTAATACTCGCAAATCTAGTCGCCGATTTACTTTACGCAGTAGCTGATCCGAGAGTGAGGCTGACCTAGAAAATGGGATTCCAAAAGTCGTTCCTAGATCATATACTCAGAAAACCAATACAATCTTCGGGATCTCAAGTCACCGCGGAGGTGGTTTCAGAAACTCCTTCTACGAAAGCCAAAACTGCACCGAAGGAGGGCCTTCGCTTCTATCTTAATTTCTTCATGAGAGACAAACCCGCTTTCGTCGCCATCTTCATAATTGGACTCTTTCTTGCGTGGGGGGTATTGGAAGCATTCATGCAGGAGCTAGCATCTCTCCTCCATCAGCCATCCTATGGATGGGCACTGCTTCCATCAAATCCCTTTGCTCTTACATTCGGTGCGAAACTGGAGCCCCCATCTTTGAAGGATTTTCCTTACTTTCTGTTCGGTACCAATCAAAATGGTCAGAGCATATTATCTCGGATTCTGTTTGCGGCCCCCCATGATGTTGAGGCACCAATAGTCGTAGTCGGTAGCGCAGTGTTGATTGGAATGTTCTTGGGCACCGCGGCCGGTTATTTTGGAGGATGGACAGACGAAGTGATCATGCGACTGACCGACGCCTTTCTTTCCCTTCCTGCTCTGATTCTGGCAATAACAGTTGGAGTTTTGCTGGGAACGAGTGTTGGGGGTTTTGATGCAATATTGGTTGCACTGATGGTAGTTTGGTGGCCAGTCTACACTAGATTCTTTAGGGCGCAAGCTCTGTCAATCAGGGAGAGAGGTTATGTAGAGTCGTCGAAACTGAGCGGCTCCAATCCTCTGAGGATACTGATCAGACATATCATACCCAATTCAATAGATCCGATCATCGCGTACATGACACTGGACTTTGGGACGGTCATCCTATTCTTGTCTTCTCTAGCGTTTCTCGGAATTGGCGTAAGTATAACCTATCCAGAATGGGGTGCAGAGTCCTCACTCGGGTTGACGTTCTTTCCCGAATACTGGTGGTACGCTATAATTCCGGGTGTAGTGATTGGCGTAATCGTTGTTGTCTTTACTCTTGTTGGGGATAGGTTGCAAGACCTTATCAGTGGACGGATTAGCTATTAGTTGCAAAGTTCCTACGAACAGAATATTGTGGATATCCGAGGGCTGACCATAAGCTATCGGACAGTTTATGGTACGCTGGCTGCCCTCCACTCCATTGACTTCAAAGTCAAACGAGGCGAAAGCGTTTCAATAGTCGGGGAGAGCGGCAGCGGTAAATCTACGCTCGGCCTGTCGATAGTTCGTCTTCTTGCCCCAAATGCGATCTATGAGAGCGGCAGCGTCCTTCTCGCCGGGAGGGACATATCAAAGCTATCCTCGCGTGACGTCGCCCAGTTGAGGGGTTCCACGGCTTTCATGATTTTCCAGGACCCTCTGAACACCCTAAATCCGGTCAAGAGGGTCGACGTTCAAATGCTCGAAGCGATACGTTCGAGATCCACGCACGAAAGGAAGCGGTTCAGCGAGGAGGAGGCCTATGCCGAAGCTGTTCAAAAGTTGAAAGATGTCAGAATGCCCGACGCTGCGACCATAATCACGAGGTACCCGCATCAGCTTTCGGGAGGACAAATTCAGCGAGTTGTTATTGCAATGGGCCTTCTGATGAAACCAAAACTGCTAATCGCCGACGAACCTACATCAGCTCTTGACGTCACCATCCAGGCACAAGTGCTCGAGCTGATGCGCGAACTCCAACGCGATTTTGAGATGTCGATTATTTTCATCACTCATGACATAAACGTGGCTCACAGCATTTCTGATCGAATGGTTGTGATGTATGCAGGGGAGGTGAGTGAGGCCTCCCCTACGGAGACCCTGGTAAAGAGTGCGCTCCATCCGTATTCGCAAGCGCTGATCGCGAGCATTCCGACGATCACAAAGAATGAGGGAAAGCTCAACGCAATTGCCGGTTCACCCCCAGACATGCTTGCTCCGCCAGTTGGTTGTAGGTTTCATCCACGATGTCCACATGTCATGCCGGTCTGCGCGGTTCAAAGTCCCCCGACAACTGTGAAAGATGGAACTGAAGTGAGATGTTTTCTTTATGGTTGATATGCTACTTCAGACAAAAGGACTGAGGAAGTACTTCAGGGCAGCCAAGTCTGGTTTGCTGAATAGGATCTTTCGACAGCTGCCTCCCCTCGTCAAGGCTGTAGACGATGTCGATATCCAGATAGTGAGGGGTGAAGTTCTAGCACTAGTTGGCGAAAGTGGTTGCGGCAAGACGACCCTAGGACGACTGATCACAACTCTCGAGACACCTACTCAGGGAGAAATTTACTTCAAAGGAGATAAAATAACTAGCAGCAATCAAGGGGAAGTCCGACGACACCTTCAGATGGTCTTCCAGAATCCCTACGAGAGCCTTGATCCAAGACAGAGTGTAAGAGCCATCGTCACCGAACCGTTGCTCAAGTCGAATTACACGAAGGATGCCAAGAATGTCCAATTCGAATCAGTAATGAGCGCCGTGGGGCTTGACCAGAACTTCGCGCGACGGCGACCTCGGGATCTTTCTGGGGGACAGCGTCAGCGCGTAGCTGTGGCGAGGGCCATAATCTCCAGTCCTGAGTTGATCGTGTTGGACGAACCCACTTCTGCTTTGGATGCATCTGTGCAGTCGCAAGTTCTAAATCTGCTGGTCGCATTAAGGGAGAACTTCAATTTTTCCTATATCGTGATAACCCACAACATCGCTGTAGCTAGATACATTTCAGATCGGGTGGCTACGATGTACGCGGGTCGATTGGTCGAAGTAGGACCCACATTGGAGGTGCTGAAGAATCCGAAGCATCCCTATACACAAGCCCTACTCAAATCTGTGCCGAGTCTAGATACGAAAAGAATCGAACCCCCGACCGGCGAGGTCCCCAGTTTGATAAACCTCCCTACAGGATGCAGATTCCACACCCGATGCCCATTCGTCATGGACAAGTGCAAGACTGAAGATCCTTCTCTACGGAAGGTAGGAGAAGTTGACGTCGCCTGCTGGCTCTTCTGACAACTCCGAACAGGGCAAGCAGCTGATTCTCCGGCCCACGGTTACGAAGACGTTTATCAAAGGGATAATTGCGATTGGCGTTTTTTCGCTTTTTCTGAACATTGCGTCAAACCTTGTCCATTACCTTATCTTTCTCGGTTTGTCCCTCGGGGTGCTTAGCCTTTTCATGTTGTTTAAACGCCAATCAACCTTCAAGATCGGCGATGAAAATATCGTCGTCAATAGACCGTTCGGCAGACCTAACTCCTTTGGCTACGAAAACATTTACGACATCTCCGTTGCGCAAGGAATTCTTGCAAAGAGAATGAATTGCGGATCCGTTTACATCATCTTGAAGCAGGGGCGAGGAGGGGCAAGAATTATGGGTGGAGGTTTTGCGGAAAGGTTTGAGGATATTCCTAATCCGCAGTACATATCGGAGCTAATTTCATCAAAACTGGGGCCTTTCTCTGGTTCCATGAATTGAAAGTCAGAAGGTCTTATTGTTCTGCTCCAGTTTGAGGATATTCGTAGTCACAAGTCTCTAAAAATTCTCGGGAGAAGCAGAAGAAAAACGAATGCGACCCATGGAGAGATTTCTCTGGGTACGAAAATTAGGAAAATGGAGAGAGCTTCGAAAATAACCAATCCGGATTTCTTTTTGAAAACTGGGATTACAAGAGGGGTAATGCCGGCAAAATAATACTTGTAGACCCCGCCACCGTAGAGGGTTAGGAATATCAGAAATATGGCGAGACAAAATCCAAGAACGCGTTCGGGGGAGACCATGTTACTTAGGCGTACAATTGAATTATAGAAAGGATTTTGAGATTCAATGCTACCTCCATGTTCACTTCTAAGAAGGTTAGTTTTCACGTGCCATTGCGAGTACCTGGAAAAGCTTCTGACTGGTTCGATAGCTAAAAAGATAAAAACAATTATGATTGAGCCGATCAGAAAATAGTTGAGATAGAGATAACTCTCGGTAACAAACAGCCCGTAGCTACTGGAAAGATATCCTAGGAACGTCGTTATCCTCACTGGATCGGAAAATGACGTGCTGAACAACGGTTGGACGTTGGGGGCGCTGACTGGAATTCCAAGTATCGGAAAATCAAGGGACCAGAAGTAATATTGGGCTTCTGTAAAAATGTAAGGCGTAGAGATCATTACGAGGGAGAGAATGTAAATTGAAACATAAGCAATGAGCTTCTTCGAAAAGCCAACACTCTTGAAAAGGAATATGAGCAGAACTGGAAAAAATATCACCGAGATCTGCTTGAACCCTGTAGAAACCGCTAGAGCGAGCGACGATAGGGACCACTGCTGTTTCAAAAGCAAATAGATAGCGAGGACGAGAAAGAAAGTGGCAGGAGCCGTGTTGAGCCACATCAAGTCGTTGTAAAACAAGTTGATCGGATTAGCGGCCCAGACAAGCGAAACAATGAAAGCCAGTCTAGCGTTTCTCTGAAAGAGAAAGTCCCTTGCGATGAGATAGACGGGAATCGTCGTCAGCACGTCAAACAAGACGAGAGGAAAAGCTGGGAGCCAAATCAAGTTTGCAACGTAAGCGAAGCCACTAATCAAATAGAGAAAAAGTGGCGGATAGTTGTATGTGACCCCATACAGATGATAGAGATTCGCTCCCTTCAAGAATGGCGCGACAAGGCAAGGCAGATAGATGTCACGATAATCCGTGTAAGCTTCCACATGTGACCATGGGGCAAACTGGTAGATTGCAACCGGCGGCGCGAGCGAAGGACATGCATTGAGGATTGTTCGCGGTTCTAAAACTCCGATGATCAAGATACCAATCACAAATACTGAACCTTTTATGACAGTGGCCGCGAGGGTCGTGTGAAAGAGTCCATACTTTCGCATATCCAGACCGAACCTCGGTGATGCTTCCTTCTGTGAAGAAGGTCCTGAACTTGATTTCGACCTCCAGATCGGAACCGTAACTCGCCAAGACAGATATGTTACTACTACAGAAATAGCAATAATTCCCAGGAGGATAGCCCACTGCAAGTAAACGGGCAAATATAACTGCCCGAACCCTTCCGTAAATGGAATATCCACCAACTGTAGCCCAGATTAGAAGTACACTCCAAAGTCATAAAAAAGGAAGCTTGAGCCGTTTAGGTTGGTTAGACTCAAGAAACTTCAGACGTAGGTCTTGCCTAAGCTGAGGGGAAGTATAGTGGGCTATTAGTAATTACTGGTAGTCAGAGGACAAAACCGAAGCTTCTCAGAATAAAGACTTGGAGCAAACCCGTCAGCTACTTGCTTTCTACCGGAAGAATGCCTCTATATTGTGCTCCACCATCTGTCTTAGTTTCCAATCTTCAGTGCCGGGAATTTCAAAAAAGGTCCGGAGAGTGCTTTGGTTGAGTTTCCTTTCTCTGGAAAGATCCGTCTCCAGCAGTTTTGCCCGCACGGCCTTAAGATAGTTCCGGAACTCGACTACTCTATGAGCTTGACAGACCTCCCCGTGTCCGGGAACGAATTTCCGGTAGGTTTCAAGATCGAGATCTTCCAAGTAGGTAATCCAACCTTCCAAGTTGGCATCCTCTAGATTAGGTAGAAAGCGATTCCATACGATATCCCCAGCGAAAGCAATTCCATTGCGCGGAAAAAATAGCATGGTGTCCCCAAGAGTGTGCGCTCCCGTCGGTGGATGCGAGAGCACAAGTTCTGTGCCCTCAATACTCAATCTCATTCCGAGATCAGAGTAGGTAACATTTGGAACAAGAATTTCAAGTGGATCAAGAGCTTTCTTTAGCCCCGGAATTTTGCGATAATTCGCGATCCTCTTGGGCCCGTTCGATGCCAGATTGTCCTTGCAGATTGTATGTGAGACAATTCGCAAGCCATTTACCGAATATTTCTTCCAGAAAAAGGAGTTGCCAAATACATGGTCGGAGTGATCGTGACTGTTCAGCAGATATCGGATCTTCTTATCCGTCACTTCCAGAATTTTCTTGTGTAAGTTGCGAGCTTGAAGAACTGAAAAACCAGAATCAAATACCAAAACCGATTCTTCCAACAAGACGAAGGCTTGGTTCGCTCCGAATCCTCCGTAAACTAAATCATCTTCGCTGGCCACGACCGCAAAAAAATCTCGACCTAGCCCTACGAGTCGCCCTAATTTTGGTGGCACAGCAGGTTAGCATCTGTGCCCAGATTAAAAAGATCGAGGCGCCTAGGCAGAAGTATAATTGTAGTTGACCTTGTAGACCAAGACGGCCGTGAACAATCCAGCTGCACTTCCGGGCAAGCTGGACGATTCAAATGCAAGCTGGAACGGAGCGGTAGTATCGCCCGTGGGGTATTTCATTTGATACGTGTAGATTTCGGTATA
>Ga0187769_10000892_pt1 | contig 16495 bp, 13 predicted proteins | sample 0116_SJ02_MP02_1_FD_133140 | JGI IMG/M metagenome (GOLD analysis project Ga0187769, IMG submission 133140) | Tropical peat soil microbial communities from peatlands in Department of Meta, Colombia - 0116_SJ02_MP02_10_MG | ecosystem: Environmental > Terrestrial > Soil > Wetlands > Peat | place... | reverse complement strand
GGCCGATTTTTGCTATTTAACGGTCGCGTTTTCTCGTCAGAAAATCGGCCCAGATATACCACGCATATGCGTACGTGCAGATGCGCATTGAAAACAGTTTTCTAACTCATGGAAGGCGGGGGAATTCGGTCACCTCCCTCTCGGCGAGAAGGAGCGGTGAACTCCGCCTCTTCCCACCTCGTGGATGGACGCTGAATCCACCACGTTGAACGGTGTTCTTGCGTGCAGATTTCGAAGCCCGCGATTGTGCCTCGACCCCCGGAGTTCAGGGCCGGTTTCCCGGACCGGCCAGGATTTTTTGGAATGCCGTGGAGATTTGTAAGCGTATCGATTTCGAATGCACCGGCCGGTCGAAATCGCTGACTCCCGCCATAGGTAGCGGTTCGAGGACGGGGCGCTACCCTCGGGTCTTCCGGACCTTCACCTCATCACCGGACCAGTCGAACTTGAGCCGGGTCCGAGGCTGCCAGTTCTTGCGGCGGTCCCAGAGGGCCCCCACCAGGAGCGGCAAGCCGATCGAGGCCTCGACGTGAGCGGTCGCCCGCGTCGCCCTCCGCGAGATCTTCCCCCAGGACTGGGCCTCGTCGAGCGTGCTACCGGAAAGCCCGCCCCAGTGCGGCACGTCGGTCGTGATCTGCAAAGCGTAGAAGTGGCCCTCACCTTCCCTCCCAAAGGCGTAATTCGCCATCACGATCCCGTCGTTGATCCAGTTCTTCGGAGTGCCCCCTCCGATGTAGACCACGGCGGTCCGGGCCGACTGGGAGAGGATCTGGACGAGCTCGTAGTTGTCGCGGACGGCGTCTAGGATGAACCGGTCGGCCCGCTTTCGGTTGGCTTGGTAGTAGAGCGTGAGCCCGATCCCGATCGAGCTGTCGATGAGGGCGGGTGAAAACACCGGGATCCCCCGACGCGCCGCGGTCGCGAGGATCGAGTCCGGGTCGGGGAACTTGGAACCGAGGAATCCTAGGTACTCACGCGACGAGGCCGGCCTTCGGGGGAACCCATCGGTGATTCGGCCGATCGCACGGTCGGTGTCCATGAACTTGAGCTCGTCCACGTACGTGTCGTAGATCCGGTCCAGGTAGACGTCCCGAAGGCGGACGTCGTCGGCGGTCGGGGTACCCATCCAGTGACGACCCCCGACCGTCTGGTAGAGGTCTTGGTAGAGGACCGCGCCGGTGGAGACGATCACATCCACGAGCCCCCAGTCGACCAGGTCGCGGAGGACTTTCCTCAATCCAGCGGCGATGAGCGGACCGGAAAGGCCCAGGAAGATCGTGGGTCGCTTCGGGTCGTTGAGCGCGTTCTCCCAGACCTCGAGGCAGCGCCCGAGGTTGCGCGCCTGAATCGAAGTCGTCTGGAACTGTTCGAGCAGGCGGCCGAGCCCACCGGCCGAGGTTACATCAACCGGCCGAACGGCCTTTCGCAGGTACTCGCGCCGTCGGGACGGAAGGGAGCGGGACACGAACGGCCCAACGAGGTCCCGTTCTTAAACGCTCTCGAAGCACGGCTGGTAAACACCTCCGGGGAGAGGAGAGCATTAAAGCTCCCAAGGGGGCATTCATCGTGGAGGTACCGGGTGCCTTCGACCCCATCGTCAGTCCTCCGTGCGATGGAAGGTCTCACGGAGCGATCGGGCCGCGTCATCGTCGTGGCAGGACCGCCGCTGAGCGGCAAGTCCGCCCTGCTCGAGGACGTGCGGGCCCGACTGAAGGAGCGGGAGGCCCATCTGTTCAACCTGCGCGGGAGCTTCCGTACTCGCTCGATCCCGTTCGGTGCGCTCAATGGCCTCGCGGGGGAGTCCGAGGAATCGACCTCAAGTGCCGAGGCCGAGCCGCTGGTGGGAGAGGTCCCGATCGTGGAGATACCCGCGGGTCCTCTCGCGCCCGGGGCCTACCTGCCCGGTCGGCTCCCGTCCTCCCGTCGCGGACGCGGAGAGCGCGGCCGGACCAGCTTCCTCGGCGAACCGCTCCGCCAGCGGTCCGCGAACGAAGGTGACCCAGAGGCATTCTGGCGGCAGATCCTGCCCCATTTCCGGGGCGCGGAGGCCCATCCGGTCGGGCTCGTCATCGAGGACGGGTCGCTGTTCGATACGGAGAGCCGGGACTTCATCGTCACCTTGAGCCGGAAAGCCCGGCTCCGCCCGTTCCTCATCACCATTGCGCTGGACACCTCGGTGCCCGGCTACACCGTCTGGGAGGACGCCTTTCTCGGTCGGGCGGACGTCGACTGGGTGCGGTTTGCGGAAGGAGCCCCCGACCCGCGGGAAGCTCATCGGCTGAAGGCGATCTACGACGACCTCCCGTCGGTGTCCCGGCGGGTCGTCGGGTACGTCGCCCTGCTGGGCGGGTCGGTCGGCGAGGTCGTGCTCTCCCGGGTCGCCCGTCTCAACTTCCCCCAGCTGGCCGAGGCGCTCCTGCCGGCGACCGGGGTCGGGATCGTGAAGGCGTCCGACGGGAAGGTCCTCTTCCCGCACCTCCCGTGGGTCACTCCGGCGAAGGACCTCATCCCCGAGAAACAGCGCCAGCAGATGCATCTCGACATCGCCAACGCTCTCAGCGCCCTCTCACCGGAACCGAGCCTTCCGCGACGGATCGAAATCGCGCACCACTACCTCGAGTGGAGTCCGGGCCCGATGGCCCTGCAGAACCTCCTCGACGCCGCCGATGTGAGCCTTCGGCTGCTGTCCTTCGACACCGCCGAGGAGCTTCTCGGAGAGGCGATCCTCTGCCTCGCCGGCGTACCTCCCGCGGAGCGCGACACGCTGGAGCCGCAGGTGCGCCTCCTGCACGCCCAGGCGCTGTTCGCGGCGGGGCGACCGGGCGAGGGGGAGCGCGAGCTCCGGGAGGGTGTCGAGACCGGCCTCCGGGCGCACATCGACCACTCGCAGCTCGCCGAGTGGGTCGAGCCGCTCATCCCTGAGATGCGGGTGATCGGTCCCCGGCCCTCGCTCCTGACCGAGCTCGTGGAGATCGCCGAGCGGTGCCACGACTCCTCCGCGACCGAGGTCGAGGTGCTCGTCCAAGCCCTCATCGCGGAATTCTACTACGAACGGAACCTCCCCGAGAAGGCCCGGGCCGAGTCGCATCGCGCCGCGACGCTCGCCCGCCGCCTTCCGACCGGCCCCCTCCACGCGCTTGCCCTCCTCGCCGTGGCGATCTCCCGCATCGACGGGAGCCCGCGGGAGCAGGAGCTGGCGGCCCAGTTCCTGAAGGCAGCTCGCCTTCTGTTCGTGCGGGCCCGCCGCTGGGAGCTCGACCACCTGGCGGCCGACCTCGAAGCCCGGCTCCTCGAGGCCCGAGGGGATCTCCAGGGTGCCCGCGAGCTCCGGGAGCGCGCCGTCCCGGCGCTCCAGCGGGCGAAGCTCCCGTCGATCGAGCTCTACCAGGAGCTCGGGATCGCCGAGGCGATTTTGAACCGAGGAGGCACGAAGGGGGTCGACTCGTCCCTCGACCGCGCCCGGACGATCACGGACATCCTCCATCTGACCCCACCGTCGCCGGGGCTCCTCCGCACCTGGCTGCTCGAGGGGCGACGTCTCGCCCTCAACGACCAACTGACGGATGCCCGCGAACGATGGCAGGCGATCATCGACCTTCCGGCGGCCTCCAGCCTCCCGAGGGTGCGGGCCGAGGCGATGGTCCGCCTCGCGCTCCTTGAATTCTCCCAGGGTCGGAACGAGGAGGGGGAGGCGATCGCCCGAGAGCTCGCCCGCCCGGAAATCCTCTCCTCCCTACCTACGACCTGGGTTCCCCGGCTGGCCGACCTCGCGAAACTGGCCCCCCAGAGCGACCGCGGGGGCGGGCCGTTCCCGCCGACGGCGAAATCAGAACGGCCATCCGACCGAGAGCGACGGAATCGCGCTGGGCGCTAGCCCGTACACGATCGTCACGACGCCGACGACCACCAGCACGACGACGACGATCTTCCGGAGACGCACCGGGTCAAGGCGGGCGCCGAGGCGTTGGCCGAGGACGACGTCCCACGCGGCGACGACGGAAAGCGCGAGGCTCCCCGCGACCAGGACGACCCAGGGGCCCCAGTCCGAGACGAACACGATCTCGAAGATCATCGTGGTGTCGCCGAGCTCGAGGAGGAAGATGGTTCCGAAGGCGACCAGGAAGGCCGAGCGGGCGGCGCGGGTAAGGTCGGTCGTTCTTTCCGCGGACTCCGCGTGGAAGTAGAGCCACCCCGCGTAGGCGAGGAGGAACGCTCCGCCCGCCGCGCGCAACAGACCGATCCGAGAAGGGCCGAGCACGTCCTCGAGGGTCGTCCCTACCACGACCGCAATCACGGTCGAGCCGAGAAAAGCGGCCGACCCTCCCACCCAGGTCGCCAGGGCGTGGGCGCGGGTGGCGATCGCGATCAGGGCGAACGACGTCCGGTCAAAGACCTCGAGGCCGCCGACCACCGCGAACACGACGGCGAAGCCGGTCGCGGTCCCCAGGTCCACGACCCGTCCTCAGGAGAGGTGCTTCAGGAAATCGTCCACTCGCCGCTCGCAGAAGGCGCAGGAGAGGACGACCGGCCGCCGCTCGGTCACCTCGAACTCGCTCTCCAGCGGCTCCGGCTGGTTCGAGATGCAGTTCGGGTTGGGGCAGCGCAGGATGCCGACGATGCGCTCCGGGAGGTCCACCGTCCGCTTCTCCCGCACCTTGTAGTCGCGGATGATCGAGATGGTCGCGGTCGGTGCGATGAGCGCGATCGCGTTCACCTTCCGCGGCGAGAGCTCCATGTTCTCGACCTTCACGATGTCCTTCCACCCGAGCTTACCGGACCGAACGTGGATCGCGACGCTCACGGTCGAGTCCTTGTCGAGCGTCTGGACGCCGATGATGCGGAGGACCTCCAGGGCCATGCCGTTCCCGATGTGGTCGATGACGGTGCCGTTCTTGATCGGGGTGATCTTGAGTTCGCGCATCGCCCGTCATCCCCCCTTTTTCCCGGAGCCCAGGATGGCGTTGAGGAGCGCCATCCGCACCGGCACGGCGAGGAACGCCTGGCGGAAGTAGGCGGCGTGCGGGGTATGGTCCACCTCGGGGGCGATCTCCCCGGCGCGAGGCAACGGATGCATCACGATGAGTCGCGACTTCGCGTCGGCGAGGACGCTCGCGTCGATGCGGTAGGAGCCGGCGACCTTGCGGAACTCGCCCTCGTCGCCGAACCGCTCCTTCTGGATCCGCGTGACGTAGAGGACGTCCGCCTCCTTCACCGCCCGGTGGAGGTCGGGCTCCTCCGTGATACGGGCGCCTAAGTGCTTCAGCTCCTCGCGCCGCTCCTCGGGGAGCCGAAGGCTCTCCGGGGACGAGAGCACGATGTCGGCCCCGAAGACCGCGAGCGCATGGGCGAGCGAATGGACCGTGCGCCCGTACTTGAGGTCCCCAAGGAGGACGACCCGCAAGCTCGTGAGGGTACCGAACGCCTCTCGCATCGTGGCCAGGTCGAGGAGGGTCTGGGTCGGATGCTGACCCGCCCCGTCCCCCGCGTTGAGGACCGGGCGGTCCGAGGCGCGCGCGGCGAGCCGCGCGGAGCCCTCGTTGGGGTGGCGGATGACGATCGCGTCAGCGTAGGAGCTCAGCATCCGGATCGTGTCGTAGAGGCTCTCGCCCTTCCGCATTGAGGTCGCGGCCGCGTCCGCGATGGTGAGGCAGCTACCGCCCAACCGCTGCACGGCGGACTCGAACGAGAGCCGCGTGCGGGTCGATGGCTCGAAAAACGCCATCGCGACGATCTTGTCCTCGAGGGGATGCATCACCTTCGTCCCCTCGGCGTACGGGACCATCTTGCGGGCCGCCTCGAGCACCTCTTCGATCTCATCGCGGGAGAGGTCCCGGATCGAGATCACGTCTCGGCCGTGGAGCGACATCCGCGGCCCGGCATGAGCCCCCGGAATAAGACCTTCTCGTAGCGTTCCGTTCGCCGGCAGAGACGGTCGCCGCCGGGGCCGGGGTCTTATGGGGCGAGCCCTAGCCTCGCCCCGTGCCGGGGTCCACGTGGTCCTGGACCACCCGTCTTCTCTTTCTCCTGCTCATCGTCGCGTGGGGCCTCAACTATCTCTTCGTCAGCATCGGGCTCACGGCGGCGTCTCCGCTCTGGCTCGCCCTGTTCCGGTCGACGGTCGGCGCGGCCGGGACGTTCGTACTGGTCGCGGCGTTCCACGCGGGACCGGCACTCGATGCGCGAGGTCGTCGGGACGCCTTCCTTCTCGGTATCCCGAACACCGGCCTCTTCTTCGGGCTCTGGTTCGTCGCCGCCCAGAACGTCCTCCCGGGATTCGCGGCGGTGCTGATCTACACCTTCCCGCTCTGGGTCGCTCTCCTCTCCGCGCCGGTGCTGGGGCACCGGCTCTCCCGGAGCCACTGGAGCGCGGTCGCCCTGGGGTTCGTAGGGGTGGCGTTGGTCTCGCAGGTCTGGGAGGTGTTCGGCGTCTCGACGGCCCTCGCGAGCGTCGTGGAGCTCCTCCTCGCCGCCGTGGCCTGGGGAGGCGGGACGGTGTTGTTCCAGCGACGATTCGGCGCCTCCCACGCGGTCGAGGGGAGTGCGTGGGGGCTCCTGGGAGGGTCCGTATTCCTCGCCATCGTGCTCATGGTCATGGGCCCGTATCCGCTGCCGCGCTTCGCCGACCCTTCTCTGTGGGCTTCGGTCGCGTGGATGAGCCTCGTCGGGACCGCCATCGCCTACGCCATCTGGTACACCCTGCTCAGCCGAACACCCGCGGCCGTCCTCAGCGCCTACGTCTTCTTGGTCCCGGTCGTAGCCCTGTCAGCATCTGCGGTTTTTTTCTTCGAGCGGCTGACGCTAATCCAGTTGGTTGGCGTGGCGCTCGTGCTCATCGCCATCTACACGATCGGGCGCTCGTCTGCTCGCGTGGCCACGGCGGCCGCCACGTCGGCCCAACCTCGTTGAGGCGTGGGTCGGTCCCTGTCCCACGCCGGGGAAGACCCTCAGGGGAGAACAATGAGTTGGCCCGCTGCTCGCCCCCGCCACGGGCGGCTAGCCTCATCGGTGTCCATGCCTGAGGGGTGGGCATGAACTCCCGGCCTCCCGTGCGAGCTCTTCTGATCGACCTTGGGGGAGTGGTGGTGCGCGACCCTCGCCCAATTGTTCTTCGGATGCTCGGGCCATCGCTCCGGGACGACCCATCCCGGCTCAAGGAATCGTACTACCAGCTCAGCCTCGACCTCGACTCGGGGTCCATCGACATGAGGGAGATGTATGGCCGCCTTCAGCGGCGATTCCGCCTCGACGTGCCGTATCCGCGGTTTCGGGCATGGCTCACCGACCGGTCGCTGACGCTCTACCCCGGGGTTGTCCGCGCGGTCCAGCGCCTCAAGAGTCGCGGAGCTGTCCGGATTGTCTTCGCGAGCAATGTGTCGATGCCGGTGTGGCGCGCACTGAAGCGTAAGTTCCGCCTCGACCGCCTGGCCGATGAGGCCGCCCTCTCCTGCCAGCTCGGGGTGTTAAAGCCGGACCCGCGCTTCTATCGAGCGGCTCTCCGCTTGGCCCGCACGGAACGACAGGCCGTCCTCTACGTCGACGACGTTCGATCCAACGTGCTCGCTGCCCGTCGGCTCGGAATCCGGTCGGTCTGGGTTCGGGGACCGAGGTCCACCCTGCGTGCTCTCCGACAGCTCGCGGCGGAGCCCCGGAGCTCCCGGACGCCCTCAGGTTAGGACCCATCCCCTGAGGTCGGCGGGGGCTTCCCGGTCGCAGAAAAAGAAGAGAAGGAAAGGGTTGGCCTTCCCGGGGTCACCCCCGGGTCACCGGTAGAACGACTCGGAACCCTCGGGGGGATCCCGGGCTCCCGGGAGGTCCCCCATCCGGCGCGTCATCTCGTCCGATGCCGGGACGCCGACGGACACGGGCCGCAGGACCGCGCTCTCCGGCATCCGCCCCACGCCGCTCTCCACGGCCCGGGGGAAGGACGACGGTCCGGTGCTGCTCGGCGATGCCTCCACCCTCGTTCCGCGGGCGGTGGACGACGTCGGCTTCCGAGAGCGCATGACAGCGTACGTGGCCCCGACCCCGACCAGCGCGCCCAGGCCCGCGAAGAGGAGCACCAGGCCGCCGCCGAGCGAGGTGTCGTACCACGCCGGCGCGGCGGAGCTCTTCTTCTCGTTCAGCTGCTGCTGCAGCTGCTGGACCTGCGCGTTCAAGGTCGCGATCTGGGCGACGTCCGTGGACAGCGCCGCGTTGGCGGTCGCGAGCTGCGCCTGGAGCGACGTGACCTCGCCCGAGTTCGCCGCGTTGTCCGCCTGGAGGGCGGCGATCTGCGTCTGGAGGGACGCGACCTGCGCCTTCAGGGTCGAGACCTGGCCGTCCAACGCCGCGACCTGCGACTCCAGCGAGGCGATCGAGGCGTTCGCCGCCGCGAGGCTCGCTTGCAGGGACGCGATGCCCGCCTTGAGGGTCGAGATCGTCGCCGTCAGGGAGGCGATGGTCGCCTCGGCTGCCGCCGCCTCGTTCCCGGAATAGAACGAGACGGTCCGAACGGTCGTGACCGCTCCGGGCGCCGACTCCGTGAACACCACCGAGTAGCTCCCGTCCGCGAGCGTCGCCGTGTCGAGGGCGTACGTCCCCGAGACCCCGGTCGCGAGCACGGTCGAGCCCGAGCCCGAAACGAGGCTCAGGGTGCCCACCGCACCCGGGAACGCGGTCCCGTGCCAGGAGATCGTGTCGACCCCGGTCACCGTCCCCGACGCGCTCGCCGACACCGTTCCAGGGAGGAACACGGTCGGGTCCTGCCAGTAGATGGGGTTCTGCTCGTCCGTCAGGTTGTAGTAGATACAGGTCCCGAAGAAGCACTCCTCCTCCGTGATGTTCAAGCTGTTCCAGCCCTCGGCGGTCGCCGTCACCACCGCCGGAGTCCCGGCCGGGAGCTCCGAAGTGTTGAGGCTGACCGACATCGCGACGTTGTTGACGCCCACGAACGACTCGTTGACGTACTGGTCGGAGGCGAGCGGGACTCCGGGCGCCGGCACGAGCGAGATGTTCGCCCAGTTGAGGTTCGTCATCTCGTTCAGGTAGACCGTCCCCGTGATGAGGCCGTTCTCGCCCAGGTGGAGGTCGTTGAGATAGAACGACCCCGACTGGGGCTCGACCCACACCGTCACGGTGTTGGACGCCATGCCGTCCACGTAGGCCGTCAGGGTGTACACCTCGGGCACGACCAAGCCGTTGTCCTCCGCCGGCCACGCGTTCATCCACGGGAAGACGGTCCCGCGGGCGTCGGTGAGGTACTCCCCGATCGTTTGGCCGGGCGCGTAGTACGACGGCGACATCGTGCAGTCGGTGCGCGGCGTGCAGAAGTCGGTGTAGACCGACGTCTGGATGACCACCGCCGACTCCACGGGGAGGCCGTTCATCGTCACGACCGTGGTCGGACTCTGGAGGTTGTACCAGCCGCCCTGCTCGTACGCCCAGAACATCGTCTCCTCGGCAGCGCTCGTCTCGCAGAGGCCGTAGATGTCGTCGACGCACAGCACGGGCGGGTCCTCGCCCGAGAGCGATTTGACCGGCGGCGCGACCGCGAACGCCTGGAAGCTCCAGTAGTTCGAGTAGCCGCTGGTCGCTGCGCTCACGAGGAAGTAGCCGTACGTGGTCGCGTTGATCTCGTAGCCCGCGCCTCGCGGGTCGACCCAGGTCGGCGTGTAGGTGAACGTCAGCTTCTCCGAGAGGGTCGGGTTGCTGATCGTCCCGCCACCGTAGACCCCGTTATTCGCCCCGCCCGAGTACGCTGCGACGCTGTAGGGCAGATTGCCGGCCAGCGTCGTCAGGACCTCGAACTTGTAGGTCTGCCCGCCCGTGAGGGTCGTAATCGGCCCCAGGCTTCCGTCCGGATTGACCATCTCGACGTAGAACGGTTCCGCGGCCAGCGCGTGGTCGGTCGAGGTCTGGCCGACGATCACCTTGTCGAGAAGGCCGGGTTCCGGCAGTCCCAAGCCCTGGAGGTAGTTCCAGAGCGAGCTACCGCCGTACTCCGTCCCGGGCGTCCAGCCCATGGGGACCGCCGGGTTGTAGAGCGTGGCGAACCACGGCGCCTGCCCCTGGTCCATCGGGGTCTGGTACGAGAGGTTGTAGTAGTACCAGGAGAACGAGTTCACCGGGCACCAGTCGGGGGTCGGCGCCCCCGCTGCGCACCCGATGTTCTCCATCGGTTCGTAGGGGTTGATCGACGTCGCCCCTGCCTCGAAGGCGTTGTGCGCCGCGTAGAGCAGCGCGTTCGCGTCGCCGAGGTCGTGCATCCCGAACCGGACCTGGAGCTGCTGCTCCACGAGGGCCAAGTCGCCCGCCATCAGCGGCGTCGCGAAGCTCGTCCCGCCGTAGACGAACAGGTAGGGCCCGTCGCACGAGGTCTCGTTGAACCCGGTATAGTTGAACGAGGAACACTGCTCGTACCAGATGGTCATGTTGAAGGCGGCCTGACCCGAGACGGTCGGGTCGATGCGTGCGCCGACCGAGTAGGTGTCGAGCCCGTTCTGCCACCAGGCCTGCGGTGTCGACATCGACTGGCCGAACCCGCCGGCGACCGATCCGTCAAACGTCCCAGTCGACTCGCCAGACCAGTAAGTGAAGTACGCCGACCCCGTGACCGGAGCCACCGTAACCGGGAAGCCGCTCTGGGAGCTGTAGCACGAACCGTCTTCGCAGTAGTAATCTGACTGCTCGACCAGGAAGCTCGAAATCCCAGTGGACGGGAACTGGTCCGTTCCGCTCACGGCGGTGATCTGTCCGCCGCCGACGCTCGTGACCGCGGGGGAGTCCGCGGGCATGAAGTCGTTGAGCATCGCGTAGGTCCCGCCGCCGTCGCCGCTCGCGAAGAGGCTGGTCGCCCCCTCGGCGGCCATCGCTTCCAGCAGCTCGTTCTCGACGGTAAGGTACATCGAGCTCCCTTCGTAGAGGATGTACTGCTCGCCGGTCCCGTACGAGTTCGAGAAGAGGCTCGCGTCGCATGCGCCTCCGCCGTACTCGTCGGTGGTCGCACCGTAGACGGCGACGTTGGTGTAGGCCGGGTAGAAGCCGGGATCCGTCGAAAGGGCCGGTCCCACCGAGGGCAGGCTGCATTGCTGGTTCCCGATCAGGTACTGAGCCGCGAACTGGTACGCCGCGTCGAATGCCGAGAAGTCGGCGTTCGGCACGGACAGGAGGTCGATGTGGGCGTGAGGCGCCATCGTGGCCGAGTACTCGACGTCCAGGGCCGTCTCGGGGCTCCAACCCCAGTCGATTCCCTGCTCCACGCAGGTGCTGGGGTCGTAGTTCGAGTAGCCGCCAACGCCAGTTGAGCCGAGCGCGATGTAGGTCAGGCGGCCCATCAGCTGCTGGCTGTAGCCGAACGTCGCGTTGCTGAACGACTCGAACACGCTCGGGTCGACGCAGCCGACCTCGATCACGGCGATGGTGATCCCCTGACCGTAGTCGGACGCCCCGTTGAGGGTCTCTGCTCCCGTCCAGAGCGGCAGCGCTCCGTAGAGCGTCGGCATTGTGCTGGCGAAGAAGAGCTGCAGGTTCTCACCGGGTCCGAAGTAGCCGGACGCCCAGGTGTAGTTCGCTGCCCCGGTCGCCAGGTTGATCGACGCGGCCCCGCCGACGCTCGTCGACGAGACGAACGGGTCCGAGGGGGTGTACGACGATTCGCTGACGGCGTTCGGAGAGTTTCCGGGCGCGCTTCCGAGCGGGGCGGACAGCTGGGGCTGGGCGATCAGGCCGTTGAGCCCAGAGATCCCCGAAATCGCGGTCGAGAGCGACGCGGGGAGCTCGATCGAGCTCGTGTCCGAGTAGAAGACGCGGGGCTCCGCCGTGTAGGTGAACTGGTGCGTGGTGGTGCTGTAGCCGGTCACGTGGTCGTAGACCGGGTTCCACGCCTGACCGCTGTACGACTCCGCGAACGCACCGATGGTCGTGTGGAGGGCGCTCTCGAGTTGCGCGACCGTTCCTTGCACGTTGAGCGAGAGCTGGTCGCCTGAGACCGTGAGCCCGTAGGACTCGAGGTAGGCCGTGAGAGTGGACGCCGTCGAGGCGCTCGCCCCCAAGCCGTTCGCCTGCGCGAAGTTGAGGTACTCTCGGTACTGCGAGCTCGCGGGATTGTTGACCGCTTGCTCGACCGAGAGAAGGCTGGGCGCCGCAAGTCCGACCGTGACCTCGACGGTCGCCGTCGACAGGAAGGCGGACGGATCCGCCGCGATGCTGAACTCGGACGACAACGGTTCCGCGGGTCCGACGGACGCGGTCGCTACCTTCGCTAACGGCTCGTGCGACACCGCCAACGGGGGCGCCGCCGAACTGCTCGCGGGGATCGCTCCGGACGAATGTGCCGGCCCCGCGAGGGTCATGCCCGGCACCGCCGCTAGTGAAAAGCCGAGTACAGCCACCAGTGTCACCAGTAGCACCAGCGCTGTTCGCTTTCGCCGATTCTCCCCCATGGTCTCCAATTCTCTCCGGTTATCCGTCGTTTGGACGTTCTCCGACGGAGCTCCGGCCGAGCCCATCGGGCTCGCGTTAGATGAATCGCGTGAAGCAGGGTTGGAAGCGACTGGAGTACAGCATGACTGAACGACCCGAGCCAGGACGAGCTCCCGACAACGGTCGGTTCAATCGCGGGTCCACGCGAAGGGACGAGACGTACCCTCGCTCTCCCGTTCCCAACGGCTGATGGCCGCCCGGAGTTTCTCGAGGCTGGCCGGCGGCGCGTCCACCAAGCGGGTCTCGAGCGTCCTCCGGAGCGAGTCCGCGAGGCTCTCCTCCCAGGGGCTGGAGCCGCCCACCAACCGGGTCCCCAGAACGGGGTGCCGGCTCAGCCATTTCGTCAACGCTTCGGAGAACGAGGGGCCCTGAGACTCCGCCAGTACGACGATTTCGGCGGGGCCGGCGCGGCGCTCCTCGACCGAACGCAGGAACGAGAGGAACTCTTGGTCGACGTGGCGACGCGACGTCCGCAGGGACTGCGGCCGCTCGAGAAGGCTCAGCGTGGTGACGAGCTCGGCCATCCAGGGCCGGCGGCGGACGGCCTCGCTGGACACTTCCTTCGTACGAGCCTCGGGCCCGGGAGGCGCGGACGAAGGCCCGTCGACAAAGGAGAGGGCAACGGCCTTCTGAGGGGGGTTCACATAGACGCCGACCACGTCGACCCGCTTCGGGCGGAAACGGGATTCCTGGGCCAAGAGCGCGACCCGCGAGCGATGGGGGTCGATCCCATGCGTCCTCCAGACGCGGCGAACCGTGGAGTGACTGACCCCGACCGCACGCGCCATGAGACGAGTGGACCAATGCACTCGTCCCGGGGGTCGCTCACGGAGGGTCTTCTCGATGATCCGCCGCACGACGCTCTCGGCAATGGGCTTCGGGTGGCCGTAGTGAGGCGCCTCCTTGCGGAGGCCGTCGAGGCCGAAGAGGACAAACCGCGAACGCCACCGCGCGACCGTAATCGGGTTGGTCCGAAGGAGCCGGGAGATGGCGCGATTGGGGTACCCCCGGGAAGCGAGCAGAACGATCCGTGAGCGGATCACAACCCGGTACGGCGTCGACCCGCCCCGACTCCACCGCTCCAGCCGGGACCTCTGTTCCTCCGTCAGCAGAACCGGTGTTGCCCGCCGCATCTCGCCGGTGCCCGCCCCCGGGCCGCGACCGCGCTAGGCCGTAGCACACCCCCCATATTTGTTCAGTGGTCTGAGCCTCAGCGGCGGTTCTTTGAGAATTGTACCTCCGTCGGTTCCAAGCTAAAAGCCAACCCGCCCAGGGCTGGACCGCGTGAGCTCCGGGGTCCGTCGACCGTCGAGCCGAACGAGCACGACACCCGCTTCTCAAACGGGCATCTGGTCGGCACGGCCCTCCGAGAATCCGTCTTTCGGCGAACCGCCAGCCCACCCCAAGCCGACCCGGCGCCCGTCTCGTTCTGCCGGCGCAGCCGCCGTTCGATCGGCGGTCGTCCATAGGACTACGAAGCCTACGTAGCTCGACCGATTCGGGACTCCCGACCCTGAAACCGCGCGGCAGACCCCGATGGAGATACTCGCCGTCGCCCGGCAATAGTTAAGGGGTCAACTCCCGAATGCGGGAGAGGCGCAGCGGCTGTGGGGTCCGGGTTGAAGCGCACTCCGATTCCTCGTCTCCCGCTCCTCTTCGCACTGCTTTGCGCGGCCGCACTAGCGGGCGCGGGAGTGGCCTTTGCTGCCATCAGTGTGACCCATCATGTGCTGACGGCCACAGGCACCGACGTTTCAGAGACCAATCTCCCTTGGTGGACGGAGTGGGGCCTCACCACGGGAACCATTCCCGCGACAGTTCCTCCGGCGGGAGGGACGACTGCAGCGGCGCCCGTCGTGCTCGCCGGCTCCGCCGCCACCTACACCATCGGGACCGCGGTCGCCGGGGCAGCGGCCATCCTCTTCGTCTTCAACGAATCGATCAGCGCCCCCGTTTCGACCGAGATCGAGATCGCAGTTACCGTGGGGGTTGGAGGGGCGGCCATGACGAACGGGACCGTATACATGGAGAGTCAGGCCTCGGCGCCGGCCACGGTGCTCACGTTCACCTTCTACCTCGACACCGGCGCCACGACGACGACAGCGATCCTGGTCCAGACCCTCGTCGAAGTGACGCAACAATGCGCCTCTGTCGGGAGTTGCCCATGAGCGGTGATGTCCCCGAAGACCCCGGTCGCCCGGGGGACCTTTCGACCGGCTCTCAGATCCCGCCCCGCCGGTCTCGGAGTTCCCGACGGCCTCGCCGTGTTTGGTCCGTGGTGGCCGCGCTCTCGGCGGTTGCGTTTCTCATCGGCTTCGGGGTCGCGTGGGCTGCGATCTCCGTGTCGCCCGTGACCAACCGCGGGGTCGGGAACTATGTTCACGGCACACGGCTCACGTTCTGGTCGCAGGCCGCCGTGTGGACCTCCTCGATTCCCTCGACCGTTCCCGCCACGCTCAGCACGACCGTCGCCACCCCGACCGTGCTCCCGGCCACCGGGCAGGCGTACGGAATCAATGCCGGCACGGCGGGGGATGGTGCGGTCCAGTGGAACTTCAGCGAGGTCGCAGCCCCGCCGCACAACACCGAATTCGAGATCCTCTTCACGGTCGCGACGGGCTCGACCCCGACCAACACCTCGGTGACCGTCTTCCTGGAGACCCAGGCCGCCAACCCCGGGAGCGTCCAGACGTTCGTCCTCTACTTCGACGCGGGCGCGGGCGCGGTGGTGTTCGACAAAGCGACCGAACTCACGGAGCAGTGCAACGCCGTCGGGAGTTGCCCCTGACCTCCGGTGCCTGGGAATCCCGCCGGTATTCCGAAATCACCTCTAAATAGAGGGTGCCACCAAGCAAGTTTTGTCCTTCCGGGGACGGGCACTATGGAGCGACCCAAGATCTCAGTTCGGACAGTGTACGTAGCGACAGCGGTAGCGTTGATCACGTTTGGCGCGGGCTATGCGTTCGCCGCCATTTCGGTGACGAACGGCACGTTGACGGGCGGGGGGAACTACGTCGGCAACGCGGCCCTCGCCTACTGGAGCCTGTCCGCCGGGAATCCGACGGCGATCGGTGTCGTTCCGAGCGCCGTGCCCGGATCGGTTTCCGTGACCGTCGGAACCCCCTCGGTCCTACCGGCGACAGCCACGAGCTACATGGTGAACACCGGCACAGCGGGCGACATCGCCCAGGTGCTGAAGTACACCGAAACGACGGCGGCCCCGCTCAACACCGAGATTGAGGTCACGATCACGGTCAGCGCCGCGTCGGTCATCTCGACGACGGTCTACGTGGAAACGCAGGCAACCGCCCTCGGCGCGAACACTGTGTTCACGTTCTACGTGGACGTGGGTTCCGCTTCGGCCGCGACGGTCACGGTGAGCTACGCCGAGCAGATCAGTCAGGTTTGCTCTGCGGTCGGGTCCTGCCCATAGGCCGTCAGCGCATTCCCGCCCACGGGACTGGGCAAACCCTTTCCTTCACCGGGGAGTCGGAGGAAGACACACAGGGAGGGTGGGGAGGTACTCTAGCTCCTTCCCGGCAGGGTTCGGGACTCAGAGAGAAGACTGGAGGGTCAGGGCCCCAACAGCACGCAGATGTGGAAGGAAGGGAGCCCGGAAGTTCCGACCGGAGGGAACCCCCGCGCAATCTGGAGCGAGGACGAGACCCCGCCGGTCTCCGCGTCGCCCGCGTCCGCGCCGCCAGGACCTCCGAAACAGCCCTCCTCGGCGCTCGCGACGGAACATCGGGGTTTCCGCTGGGGAGAGAGTTTGCCTTTGCTCCTCCTCTGCGGAGCGTTTCTCGCGCTCGCCTTCGCGGACCGTGGGATCGTGGGGAGCGACGGGCGCTTCCCCATCTGGCACCTCTTCCTCGTTCTGGGAGCGATTTCGGGAAGCGGAGGGGTCGTTCTCATCGCGACCGAGGAGCCGACAATCGCTGGAGAGACCGCGGGCGTTCCTTCGGACAGTATCGTCGTGGACCGCCGCACGTGGGAGTCGATGCAGCTGCAGTTGACTTCGGTCGGTCAACCAGTCGCT
>Ga0187769_10000891_pt1 | contig 16498 bp, 16 predicted proteins | sample 0116_SJ02_MP02_1_FD_133140 | JGI IMG/M metagenome (GOLD analysis project Ga0187769, IMG submission 133140) | Tropical peat soil microbial communities from peatlands in Department of Meta, Colombia - 0116_SJ02_MP02_10_MG | ecosystem: Environmental > Terrestrial > Soil > Wetlands > Peat | place... | reverse complement strand
TTCACGGTCAGATTTATAAACGATCAATACAATAATGGAATGAAATTAGCGGGGTGGGGTAGTCAGGAGATCCCGACGGGCTCATAACCCGTAGATCAGTGGTTCAAATCCACTCCCCGCTATCATTTAGTATATAACAATAGATTTTTCTGTATTAGATGAAACTTTTTTCAAAAAAGATTGAAAAAGGCTTTGTAACTCTTTAAATGAGAAGGTATAAAGGAGTAATGCTGTAAAGCTTAAGACATAAATGAATAAATAATAAAACGTTCCAGATGTTGGACAGCCCGTCATGCACTTAATGGGTTCATTAGCTATTGCGTATTGAAATTATGTCGAGACGCGCGAACTTTAACAGCTGGACATTGCATATCATTTCACTTACAAGACTCTATAACTTTTGTTAAATCTGCTTCTAATACTTCCGGCCGAGTTACACCCACATAATGCTCTACTATTTTTCCATTACACTCTAAAATTAGCGTCGGAACTACTCGTATTCCATATTTACTCGCAAGCTGTAGATTATCATCGACGTCTATTTTTTTAAAATCTATTTGGTCTCTAAATTTTTCCTCTAGCTTTTCAAGTATAGGATCTTGTATCTTACAAGGCCCACACCAATCCGCGTAAAAATCCATTAGTACAGGTTTCGCCATGTTTCTTACCTCTTCTTCCCTTGTCGACACTAGAATATATTATTTTTGCCACATTCTATTGACTACTTTGCGATGCCCTAAACCTATCGATCTCATTAAAAATCACCGTTATAGCTTTGTCTACAGCTTTTTCAACTTTGGTCGACAGTTCCGTGCAGATGCCTTCTACCTTTTCGACCTCAATACCTATTATCGTTATCCTTTTTGGCATTAGTTCGGGCTGTATCTCGCGGCCAAGCCGCAAGGTATCCACTAAACTTAAATCGTGTAATGACATCATAAAAAGGTTTGGCGGTGGAAGCTCCTTATCCGTAAACTTATAAATCGACCCAGGCTCTGCCCCTCCACCTCTAACAGCATCAACTATTATGACACTTTCGGCACCCTCGATAAAGTCAAGAATGGCAAGGCCTCCTACGCCAGCGTTTATCAGTTCTACACCTGCTGGTTTGAGTTTCTCTAGTTTTTCGAGAATATGAATCCCAACACCGTCGTCTGCCATGAGATAATTTCCTGCACATAAAATTTTAATGGCTAGATCTTCTGTTTCCATGTTCTTTAAATATCCTTAATTTAGTAAACATAGTATATGCGTGATTATAGATAATGTGTGATTATAGATAAGAAGTTCTAACTAAAGAATTGAAACTTTAAAGTTTATGGTGGTAATTATACAAAGAAAAGCAAGCTTTGACTCATGTATTAGTTTCTAACGCTACGGAACAAAAGACAAATTTACGAGAAATAAATGGCTGCTACTTCCGAAAAACCGAAGAGTCCTAAAAAGAGGATCTCGAAAGATGAGTACTATATGACTTTAGCCAAGACCGTCTCCGCCAGATCCACATGCATAAGAAGGCAATACGGAGCAATAATCGTGTCAAAGAGCGATCATATACTCTCCACCGGATATAATGGCGCCGCCAGAGGTGAGCTTCATTGCCTGAGTTTAGGTTGTGAAAGGGAGCGATTAAAAGTGCCCAAAGGAGAGCGATATGAACTCTGTGTGAGTGTACACGCTGAAGCCAATGCGATAATTCAAGCAGCACGAGGGGGGGTCTCTATCGATGGTGCGAAGCTATACGTGAACGGTGTTCCTTGTAAAATGTGTTGGAGATTGATTAAAAATGCCGGAATCGCAGAAGTTATATATATCGACGACGATCCTGAATCAGAAAGCTACGGAATAACGCTTAAAACAAATCCACAATCTGTAATATTAACCAACATAAAAGAGTCGACTAGAGAAAATTGTTAATAGTCAAAGTAAGAACAGCCTTTTAATTAATCGTTTTGTATTCAATTGTAAATTAAATATAGCCGACAATTTGTTAAAAGTTAGTCAGAATCCATAGAGTAGCACTTTGGCAATTTAATCTATATGTGTAATAAATGACTATAAATTGAATATAAAACTTCAATATCTCCTGAGAACGAGGTTATTCTGGCGTAGCGGTTTTAATGTGTCTGTTGTACCCAAACATCGCTTTATCTGATTCCACCTATCATAACGTTTGTCGGGAAAATCCGCAATGCACTGTACTACTACGTGCAAAATCAGCAAATGAACAGTCGATGTTGAAGTTGCCGGTTGCGTTGCTAGTTTCAGAGCCCGATCGTCTGCTATATGTAAATGTAGAACTGAACATCGGAACGACCCGGCTCGTAAATCTCGAACTTTTAGAAGATATGTTACAATGATAAAGAAACTAGCCGATCCTTCAACACTACTAGAGCTAAAATTTTAAGAAGCATTCTTTTGTCTATCTTTGTGCTCGATCTTCCCTATTTTGCGACTAACGACATTGGTATCTTATGAAAAGGTATTAGTTATCGTGAGCGTTAGACGCATCACTAAAAATGGGGAGATTTTGTAAAAGACCTAATGTCTCATTTTAATTCTATCACATATCCGGGGGCATAAAGCTTAGCCATCTGCTATAACAGCTTAGGTAACGGCCCACAAAAGTGAACAAAATAAACTCAAAGATCAAAAATTGACTTTGTCGCCTCGCAGTCGTGCTCCAAATGCAGAAGAATTTTGTAGAAACTAGAGCACAATTCAATCTTAAATATATCTATATATTTGCTGTGCCCTCCTTTAATCAAAAAAATCTTGCCCGCATCCGAAATGCTCTTTGTTGTACCTTCAAGGAAGCCATTCTATGATCAATCAGTCATACTAGATTTTTTTAGAAAGTCAATTCGTAACTACTCAGACAGATTACTTTTTTTAACAATTATGCAATTTTCATTGTGATGGTTCTGATGTATGCCCTCCTCCGCACTACTAGAAAGCAATGAGATTACAACATGAAAAAAACTAATTATTTGACGCGTCAAACACTTTTATTACGTTATTTGTTCTGTTATAGCACGATTTAATGCATTCAACGCAACACTTAAGTGTCACTGTAGAAAAGGTATACTTAACTAAATATGATAGGAGATAGAGATGCGATGTCCTTTTTGTAATGTGGAAAATCCAGACGACGTGAAAGCTTGCTGCAGCTGTGGTGCTAAACTAATCAAGACTCCGTTGGATTTAATAGAAGAAGCTTTGCTGTTTAATCAGCAAGGTAAAAAGGTTGATGCGCTAAACAAACTCGATGATGCTCTTAAACTCGATCCAAAAAACACCGATGCGCTTTTTAACAAGGGATTTATTCTAGAGGAGCTGAATCAAGTCGATGACGCACTGAAGTACTACGATCTTGCTTCGCAAAACGACCCTAACAACGTTATAGCCCTAATAGCGAAGGGAAATATACTTAGTGATAAGGGCTCTCTTGAAGAAGCATTGACACTGTTTAATCTTGCAATTAAATCTGAGCCTAACTTTGCATTGGCTTATAATGCAAAGGGGGTTCTTTATCAGAAAAAAGGGATGTATGAAAAAGCAATAAAGTGCTACAATAAAGTGCAAGAGTTAAGCCCGGAATTTGATCTACCGTGGATTAATATGGGTATATGTTACACCATGATAGCAGACTACGAAACAGCGGATGGTATGTTTGACCGAGCGCTTTATTTGGATCCGAACAATGCAAGCGCTTGGTTTTACAAAGCAAATGCTTTGTCAAATATGGAAAAACACGAAGAGGCGTTAAAGTGTTTTGATAAGGGAATTATTATCGATGATGCACAAGCTTCAGCGTGGGATGGAAGAGGACTTGCACTCGCAAATTTATTTAAGTGGTTTGATGCATTGGAGAGCTTCGATAAAGCGCTGCAACTTGATCCGACGTATTACGTATCTTACAACAACAAGGGCTTTGTTTATTACAATTTGACTAAATTTGAACAAGCATTACAAAATTTTGACAAAGCACTTGAAATTAATGATAGATATGTGCTAGCGTGGATTAACAAAGGCCTTGCACTTGACAGCTTAGAAAGGTTTGACGAGGCCATAATATGCCTTGATACCGCATTCAAACTTGATCCTGAAAATATTTGGGTTTTGAACAGAAAAGGATTCATACTGTTTAGTATGGAGCGGTTTAACGAGGCAATAGAAGTATTTGACATCGTCCTCGAACTAAACCCGGGCGATACGTACGCTCTTTCATTCAAAGGAAGTTCATTTGATGGGCTTAAGATATATGACGAAGCAATTGAGTGTTTCAATGAAGTTTTAAATATAGATCAAGGTGACGCTTTTGCATGGCTTTCGAAAGGAAGCGCGCTATATAGCCTTAAACAGTATCAAGAGGCACTTAACTGTTTTGAACGTGCACTCGAGATAGATCCACAAAATTTAGAAGCGAAACAGTTCAAAGAGCTATGTCTCGAAAAAATGCAACACGAAGACATTTAAAAAAAACACAACATTAAGTTCGACAGATTTGTGCAAATCATAAAGATATTTGGAAAATTTTAGCCACCAAACTGTGAACGACCGCCTTAAGTTACATTACAAAAACTGCACTTTAAATGTTCAAGAGTTTTAAGGGTGCAAGCTAACGCTATTAAGAAATTATGTGTTATCGATGTGATATAAATCTAACACAAAAGAGGTTACACCGATGTTGAAAACTTCTATTTACAAAAAACTAATACCTTAACTACTGCCCGTTTTGTACCTTGACGGCTACCTATTGACTTTTTTTACTGTGCCATATCGTATAGTCATAAAAATACCATTGCAAAAAAGATGGCAATTTTATCACTTGCCATATCTATAGTGAAAGATACAAGCACTTCTTCCAAATTTGAGTAGATATTGCATAATATTGAGAATTCGGTATAATAAAATTTTAATGCAGATAACTAACATTTTTACATCATAAGATACTGAAGTAAAATAAAGCCGCTTACCGTTATAATTGTGAATCAAAACAAACCTGATGATATTATCAAGCAGCTGAGATGAATGATGCTAAGGCAAATTTTGAACATAACTAGAACAACTGCAGTCCTCAAACTATCAGTATGTAACGGAATTTGCGAAATACAAAAAAGTTAGGATAAAGAGAAAAAGAACATCTAATTAGTCTAGAAAAACAATTGAGGTATTGGAGAGACTCAGCTAAACTTGAGCTCATAAAGAAGTGATAAGCCGGTAATTCTACTCATGATAAAACATGAGAAAGTATTGCTCCTTAAGTCGATCAAAGCGTTCTTATAATTTAATCACTTCTTCAGCATCATAGCCTTCGTGAACGATAAGCGCTATCTTTCTAACCATGGCAGTCGGATCTTTAGCCTGAAAAACGTTTCTCCCAATAGCCACACCACGACCTCCAGCATCAATTGATTCTCGGATCATTTCTAACAACTGAAGTTCAGTATCCATTTTCGGCCCTCCTGCCACAACCACAGGCACAGGACAACCGGCAGTAACTTCACGAAAAGTATCGGGGGTGCCCGTATAGTTAGTCTTGACTATGTCGGCTCCGAGCTCCGCTCCTACTCGTGCGGCAAGTTTCACATGCTCAACATCGTGTTCACTTTCGACTTTGGCGCCTCGCGGATACATCATTGCCAGTAGAGGCATACCCCAATAGTCGCACCGCTCAGATATAGTTCCAAGTACGGCGAGCATTTCTGCTTCGTATTGTGCCCCTACATTAACGTGGACGCTGACTGCATCTGCCCCAAATTTTATCGCTTCTTCTACAGTCTTTACCAGTACCTTGTGATTCGGATCGGGCGCAAGTGATGTGCTTCCAGAAAGGTGCATTATGAGACCAATATCGTGTCCGTAACCCCTATGCCCATGTTTTGCAAGGCCGATGTGGCCCAGCACGGCATTTGCTCCTCCTTCCGCTACTTTGTTCACAGCATCTCTCAAATTTTCAAGACCTTTGATCGGGCCAACACTTACGCCGTGATCCATTGGAATTATAATGGTATTACTAGTATCTCGATTGAAGATTCTCTCAAGCCGGATGGACTTTCCTATGTACATGAAACTAAATAACAATAGCGCGATAATATCAATTTTTCGTAATAAAATGCTCACTTAGTAGTAGTGGGGGTGTTGTGTTTATAAATGGATGAATGAAGAGTTTATTATTGAGTCACGGACTATTAAGCAGTTCCGAACCCTTTAAACAAGGTTCTGCTAAAATTTTTTTAAAATGTTGAATCTCATTAGCGAATACTCACAATTAGGTGGGGTATACGGATTTAGTGAAACCACAGGATTACCGTGTTCAAACAAACTAAAAAATTCTGGATGAAATGCGATTTTAAGAATATGAGCTATTCTTATCAAATTCTTGTACCGAAAACTCTGAAGCTTGCACCTCACTTTTGGTTTGTTCTATGAATGAGAACCATGCCACATTCGCGATAAAGGTAGTATAAAGGAAGGCCTTGGATAGAGGTTATATAAAGGCCATGAAATGTCTTTTGTTTAATAGGTACGCATTTGTTGTTTATTTTGCACTTCTTTTACATACAAAAAAATTATAAAAAGCTACCAGCAAAACAATTGGATAAATTTGTTTGATAACCCTTTACGCAATTCAGTTTCTTGAAGCATGTGCATTATACTGGATTTGCTCTACTATTTTACTAGTTAAAAGCAAAAATTAACAATCTCAAAGTAATCTTGAATAATTACAGGAGCAGAGCATTTATTGCCTTACTAACAGTTTTGACATCCATAACTTATAGTAGAAATGAGGAGTTTTAGCCGCACTTTAATTTTTCAGTGAATTAAATTGCTGACGGTTTTAATGTTAAATCTATCTCAACGTTTATCAAGGTTTAAAACTCTTTCTATAATGTCAAAAGCGCGATCAATTTTCTTTCTATCTGCTGCGTAAGAAATGCGAATGTATCCCTCACCATATTGCCCAAAAGCTTGTCCTGCGACTACTATTACGCCATTTTTTGCTAACTTCATCGCTACATCTCGGCTGTGACCATACGCCGCAATGTAAGGAAACACGTAAAAGGCCCCCTTCGGCGATACACATTCTGCGACCCCTTTAAGTCTTTTTAAAACTAAATTCTTTCTCTGTCTAAACTCAGAAACCATAGAATTTACAAAGTCTTGAGATCCCACTAGAGCTGCAAAAGCTGCTTTTTGAGAAACGGATGAGGCACACGCTTGTATATACTGATGAACCTTTAGCATTTCTTCTGTAGCATTGTGAGGCGCAATGGTGTAGCCAAGTCTCCAACCAGTCATTGCAAATGTTTTTGAGAGGGCATTTATAACAATAACTCTTTCTGGGTCTATGCTTGCAGGGCTAACGTGTTCTCCTTCATATAATATCCTGTCATACACTTCGTCTGAGATGATATAAAAGTTGTAATCTTGGGCAAGCTCTACTATTGCTCTAATTTCATCACGAGGCTGTACTGAACCTGTTGGATTTGACGGAGAGTTCAGAACGAGGGCTTTAGTTTTATTCGTTATCAGATCAGCGACATCTTCTGATAATAACACGAAGTCATTTTCAGGTTTTAAACGAGCACTTACCGGAGTCCCTCCAGCCAAGTACGCCAGCGACGAGTAAGCAACAAATCCAGGATCTGGCACTATAACTTGATCACCGGGGTTTATCAGCACCTCAAAAGCTAAATGGAGCCCCTCGCTTCCTCCAGCAGTCACTATTATGTTTTCTTGGGAAGCATCGAGACCATATCGTCGGTAATAATCAGATATGGCGTCAAGAAGTTCGGGGTATCCTTTATTGGGCGTATAACTACAAAACCCTTCATCAATTGCATCTTTTGCGGCCTCTTTGATATGTTTTGGAGTGTCAAAATCAGGTTGACCAAGTCCTAAATTAATTGAATCGGGCCGAGTCAATCCGAACATGTCTCTGATTCCGGATATCGAAAAACGTGAGGTTCTATCAGCGAGCATTATGATCTGTCAAGCTCCTAATGGTCGTCATACGGTGTCTCATCACGATGTCGGGCGACAATTATTCAGGCATTGTGACGGTTATTGAGTCAATTGGAACCTTTATAATAGTATAACGCGCCCCACGTACACCTAGACCTTCGTTAATTGCCCTTTTTATGTACTCAGCTTGCGAATCACTTACGACAGTGTTCACTTGTATTGCTCTCTCTGCGCTAGTCCGTATTGCCTCAAGCGCCATTTCTGGTTCTTCTTTAATCACAAAACCCTGCCAAGTTTGAGGTGATGCCCCCCAATACTCAATGCAATAAAATCCCGTCACGTTTGCCTCAGTGAGTACGTTAAGTGTCTTTCCAAGGTTTTCATAGTCAACAAAAATTTGCAAAAGAACTTTTTTCATAATTTCATCGTCCTCTCATAGCAAATTTCTGTATGCAAATAGCACTTTAAATATGTATTTCCCGGAGTAGTCAACACTTAACATTTTTAAAGCTCTTTTTTTGAGCGTTTCAATAATTTTAAGTTCGAATAAATCGTATATGTAATTGAATGTCTCCCAAAGAGTTACGACTTACGTTTGTCAGTTCTTATCCACCTCGGGAATGCGGCATTGCTACGTTCACTCAAGATTTGCTGCTGCATATCATTCACAACGATCACGCAATTAAATGTGATGTCTACGCCATAGATCCAAGCCATGAGAGTCACATTTACGGTTGCTTGAGCCCACTATTATATCCAAGATCAAAAGTACACGGCATCATTAAAGACAAAGATCCTATAAGCTTTTTTGAAGCTGCAAGAAAGCTTAATTTAACAAACGTCGATGTGGTCAACATCCAACACGAGTTCGGGTTATATGGAGGTATTTGGGGTAGCAATATTATCGACTTTATGGAAGCGTTAGACAAGCCTATCGTAACAACGCTTCATACAGTTTTATCAGATCCGCCAAAAATTGCACAGTCGATCACAAAAAGAATCTACGATCTTTCTGACAGTGTTGTCGTTTCTGCAAATATCGGCAAAGATATTCTGAATAAAGCGTACGGATTAGACAGCGAAAAGATTGCTGTTATACCGCACGGGGTTCCTGACGTTCCCTTCATCAGTACGAACAGACCGAAAAAGAAACTGTCTCTCGAAAAGCAATTTGTGCTGAGTACTTTTGGGCTAATTCATCCAGCAAAAGGAGTGGAGTTCGTCTTAGAAGCATTACCAAAGATAATATCAGACAATCCCGATGTTGATGTTCGTTATTTGGTAGTAGGGGAAACTCATCCCAATATTGTCAAGAGGAGCGGAGAAAAGTACCGCGAACAATTAAAGGCGATGGTGAAGGATCTGAATTTAGATAAAAATGTTGCTTTTATTGACAGGTACCTCACCAACAGAGAAATGATAGTGTATTTCCTCGCTTCAGACATGTGTATACTTCCTTACTTAGGAAAAGATCAAATTTCGAGCGGTGTATTGTCCCAAGCAATCGGATGCGGAAAAACGATAATATCCACTCCTTTTCTCCACGCAGAAGAAGCATTGTCAGAGGGGCGAGGTACATTAGTCGATTTTAAAGACTCATATGACATTGCCGTCAACGCGTCAAAATTAATTAGAGACAGTTCATTACGACGAGAGATGGAGATCAAAACTTACACGTACGGTCGATCTATAACATGGAATGAAATTGCTCATAAGTACACTGAACTCTTTAATACCTATCTTATGAGACAAGAGTATACAAAAACTAATTTAAAGCAAGATAAAAGCGATATAGATGTTATATAGCTGGTAACGTGTTCCACATAATTTTCCAGTTGCAACAAAGAGCCTTTCGCTGCAAGTCTGTAGCCGAGTTAGATTTTCGTAAGATTACAAGATAAACGCTAACGTTGCGTATTAAGAACTGCTAAGACGAGATGCAACCAATAAAAAACAGGTAAACGTGGTGTCAAGATTTCATGAGCTGGTTGCCATTCAGATGGATATAGCGGGCAACATTAGGTTAACAGATACATTTGCGGACGTAAATCTCATCGGTGCGGCTGACCAAGCTTTTTACAAAAATTTCGTTATGTCCTGTATCGTTGTTCTAAATAAAGAAATGAAAGTAGTCGACCAGTCGTTTTCATTATGTAAAGAAACAATACCGTATATACCTGGGTTGTTATCATTTCGTGAGGGGCCACCAATCATTGAGGCTTTCAAGAATCTCCAAACAAAACCAGACGTTTTACTGGTTGACGGATGTGGTATAAATCATTTTAGATCCGCCGGTCTCGCGACGTATGTGGGTATAATGCTCAATACACCTACTATTGGGGTGTCAAAAAAGAAACTCTGCGGGGAATTCATAGAACCTGTTAAGGAAGGAGAGGCGCAAAAATTGATTTACAAGAATGAAATTGTAGGGTTTGTGTTCAAGAGCAGACAAGAGATGAGGCCCATATTTATAAGTCCAGGAACTGGTGTCTCTGTCGAGAGTTCTCTCAAAATCACGAGAGACTGTCTGATAAAACATAAATTGCCTGAACCAATAAGAATTGCACACAGCAAAGTGAATGAACTTAAACGCGATATCTCCAAATAATGTTGTTCCCTCTTCATCTTAGAAAACAGTATGATCCCCCGAAGCAAGTAATAAAATGTCAGATTAAGTAAGTCTACAAGCAAGTTTTTCGGCGTAAATATACGCCCGTATGCAGATTATAATCGTGTTAACTGCAAAAGAAGGTTAATAAAAACGAGGGCGGTGTTAGTAGTAGAAATGAGAACTTACCAGCTACGATGCAAACGATGTGGTCACGAAATATGGAGCCAGCTAATAACAATGAATAAGATCGCGTGTGAAAAGTGCGCACTTGTTGGACAGTGGATCGTAATCGATTTTACGGACAATGTTGGTTTCAAAATTTGATAGCTCACGGTTGCAGAAGAGAACAGTAGTTTCAAGCAGAAGTATCTAGAGATAACTCAGCCATTTTAATTATATAAAAAAAGTAATAAATAAAAGGATATATATGCTATGAGCTATCTGCTAAGTCGTTGATAGGCAAGCTTTATGTCTTCTGATTTTACGGTCTTCCTCCCCGCATGCTTTGCCATTTCAATGGCTTCTTCTGCAAGTTCAGTCCCATATTTTTCAACGTACTCTCGAAATATTTTAGTAGCTTCAGCACTAACTCTTTCGGCCCCAGCTTTTCGTATAATTCTACTTAATCCGGCTGCTTGTAACTCAACCATTTAAATTACCTCAAAAATCGTATAGGATTCCTTATATAAATAATTTCTCGGTGTTTTTTTCATTTTAGACTAATTTTTCCAAATAAAAACGCATTTTATAGCTGAATTGCATATTTCATGAAAATTTGAAATAACGTAATTTTTAATAAGGTGTTTAAGTATCTTTGAAAATCAAAGGAATAATCATACTATGAACAAAATACAAATTGGCATTATCGGTAGTACTGCATGTTCTAGTCAGATAGCAGAAATTGCTGAAAGAACGGGATTTTTAATAGCGCGATCAGGCTCAATTCTCATTTGTGGTGGAAGGACAGGCGTCATGGAAGCAGCGTCAAGAGGAGCAAAAGCTGCAGGGGGGACTACGGTGGGCGTGTTGCCGGGGTCTTCAAAAGAAGAAGCAAATTCTTATACTGATATCACAATCGTGACTGAAATGGGGCACGCTCGAAATGCGATAATAGCAAGATCTTCAGATTGTATAATTGGAATAGCTGGCGGATATGGAACGCTATCCGAAATCGCTCTCGCTTTGAAAATGGGCAAACCAGTGATTACGCTCGCTTCTCAATGGGCCATAGAAGGAACGATCAAGGCAACTGCACCAGAAGATGCAGTAGAGTGCGCACTAAGACTATTAGCAACAGGTAAGAAAAACAACATTTAAAAACCTGTGATGGTTAACCAATAAATCAACATGAACATCATTCTTTTAGGAACAGGAGTTGCGATACCCCAGCTCGAAAAAGCGCAGTCTGGAATCCTCGTGAAGACTCCGGAAGATCTTGTGCTTTTTGACTGCGGCGCTGGTATTCTGGGGCGAATAGCTCAAAGTGGTTACGATTATTTGAAAATTACCACCGTTTTTTTTACACATCACCACCTTGACCATAACTCGGACTTTTTAGCACTGTTAAAGGCGCAACAATTAACAAGTGAGGACCTCGGAGTAAAAAGCCAAAAAATTAGAGTTTACGGGCCAGAAGGAACAATAGATTGGATAAACACGCTGTTGTCTGCCTACAAGTATATTGATGTCGAAGTCGATGTAAAAGAGCTATGTGACGGTGACGTCATACGGGTAGGGAGTAGTGTCGTTACTGCGCGGAAGTCGATCCACAGTTTGCCATCCCTCGCCTACAGAATGAAAACGCCGACGTCAACGTTTGTCTACTCCGGAGATACCGAGCCAAGCGACGCGATTAAAGAACTCTGTCACGGAAATGTTGACGTGTTAGTTCATGAGTGTTCTTTCCCGGATGAGTTTTCATATATCACGAATCATACGACCCCTGCAAAGCTACGGGACTTAATATATGACAGGGACATTGAGCGTATCGTGCTCACCCATCTTTATCCGCATACCATCGGACACGAAAATACAATGATTGAGACCATCAAGGAGAAGTTTAAAGGAAGGGTTGATGTCGGCTACGATCTCATGAAAATATTTCTTTGAGTCGCAGAATATTGCGTCTGAGAGTTCTTAGCTAGGTTTTAATTACTCCTTGTTCTGCCTCAATTACATCGACTTCTGCTCCCTTCCCTACTGTAATATGCCCTCGTTCGCTTATTGCATGTCTAATTTTTGAATTTTTGCCAATTACCAGATCATTGACCACTTCAAGTTTAGCAATTTCGGAATTGGCCCCTATGTTGGCCGCTTCTCCTGCCACTACGTTATGGGCCTTAAAGTTGCTTCCAGTTTTTATCCCGCCGGTAATTACTGAACCTTTTACGTGGCAATTGTCACCGAAAATAGCCTCTGAGCATTTTATCGAACCATGGATGATGACGTGGTCTTCCGCGGTTACAATGCCATAAATATCCATTGTTGTGTCGGGCAGTTCGGGATGAAGCTGCGAATTTGCCTCGAGGTATAAATCCTCATTGAGCGATTTTAACGTCACGTGTTTACCTTTCTCGACCCTCATTCTTGTTCACCTATTTGATACCGCCAAGGAGCTCCTCAGGAGTTATTGCATGTGCATATTTTTTTAGTTGCAGCATTCCTCCTATAGCATCCATTGAAGTAATTTTGCCTTTGACTGATCGCATGGCGGCTTCATCGGGCACTAAAAAGATCACCTTATCGCAGACCGATATAATTGCTTTCGTGATATGTTGCGTTATAAAATCAATAGGCACGTCACCGCTTTCTGGGTAAATCGAAAAACCTATTTTAAATGCAGGGAGGTTTGGGTGATCTTTTTTTGTCCAAATTACATCAATCTCACCAGCACCGATGTCCACAGCTGCCTGTACGTCGAAATTTAAGGCTTTTCCAACAGCCTTGCATTCACTTATTAAATTTTCTTTTTCGGACATAATTATCATCTCAGTGCTGCTAAGCACTATAGTACCTTAACACCATTTTAAACTTAAAAATATTATTCCGTTTTTCGTAGGCTTACGCGAAAAAAAGTAACATAATCCATTATTTTTACCCTAGCAACACAGCAGAAACCTCTGTTTAGATTGAATTACTGATGGAGAGAGACTCATTTTCAGCTTATTTTGTAAAGAAGTATCATTTGCTTACAATGCCGGCAAAAACTAATATAAACTCTACTTAACTTTTTTAAAAATGCAGAGCGTGGTAAATAAAAGATAAATAAGTGAAATGTGAATACTATTGAGATTTAAACGTGACCAACCCGATTTTTTAACATAAGTTTCAAAAGTGAATTATGAAACTTTTTTAATTACTTAAATATTTTTTAAGCAGTCAGAAACAAAACCTCTAACCTCTGAGTATTACCAAAAGATAGAGTAAATTAATTGCACAAACAGGGTATTCTCATAAAAAAATATTTCACTCGAATAAAATGAGAAAATGCTTCTTATGCGTGTTTTTTGTATTGTTTTGGGCTACAATTCGAAAGATCATGTCGAAAAAGACAAAATGATAAAGTATAGTTTAAAAAAGTCTTCTAAATTATAGTTAATGTGCTGTGTTGGTGATTTTTCATTAGAATCGGATTAAAGCGGAGAGAGCAATATAGCTCAGATTATCTCTCAAAAATGGTTTCTTTTAACCCTCCTGGTCTATTAATAATCAACAATAAAAACACATTTGCATTAATAAGATAAATCCACCAAAATCTTAGAGATTCCAAATATGATGTTTAACGGTTTTTACTATCTATTTGCAAGACGATGACATACCAAAATTTGCTGCCGCAAAGAAGTCTGCTACAATACTGTGGTAGTACATTACATTTTTTAAGTTTAATAGCTTTAACTAAATTTCAAAAACTTTAGTTGTTTCTCCTTTGCTTTTTGTGTTATGCTTATATCAGTCGTTATAGATTCTCTACGTATGTGGTCTTTTAAACGCAAGTTTTCTAGTGAATTATAGACTTACATAGCCTAATAAACTATAAATGAAAGTAAATGAGAATAATTATTATAGAAAATATTAGCTTGTAGTTAAAAAACATGGCGATTAAAAAAGAAGAGCGAAAATCCACCGTTTATTGCCAACTTTATGGTGGCGCAATCCCACGATGCGTATGTACTTGTCACGCTCTTCGTTCAAGGGGCATAGAAAATCCCCGAGCGTGCCCATTAAGTAGTGAGACCAGAATTAAATGGATTTGGCTCGGAACTCATAGATCGTTTTAATCGCAGCAATTATTGCTGTTGAAAAAATTACTATTTTGAAGCTCATTTAGTACTTTCTCTCCGAAGTCATCTCCGAAGAGTTCGATCAGTTTATCTCGAATAAGTTCGGGACTATCTTTTAAACTTGAATAACAAATAAACCAATATAATCGGTCTCCAAGAGCGTAATCAAAATATCGATCGGAATAAATAAAATCGCTACAATTATACCTGAAAGAACTTCTACCAGTACATAGACATAAGTCGTATCCTTTACTTAGTGTGATTGTTTTGATGTAAATTACTTCATCTTTATAATTAAAGTTCTTTATGTAACTGCTGCAGTGGTATATCACAACGTTATTTGCTGGGATATTTTCGAGAAGAAGTAGATTTCCTAAATCATCAGTCCACGCCTTTTCTAATTCTAGAAAAGTTTCGTAAGGGGAAAAGTAAATATTCACAAAATCAGTCGACCGATAAAGTTCTATTCGTATCTCCGTCGAAATACGATTAAACAAAGCACGTATTGCTTTAATTTGGTCATCTGATTCAATTTTAAACTTGATTATACTTCCTTCTTTACGTTCTTCCATTAATATCAACATGTAAAGTGCGAGGGTTATTAAGTTAATTGTCAGAAAGAAATAGATTATCTTAACAATTTTGATCTAAAAAGGGAGGATAGTTTCTATACTCTCGCTTAAGTCATGAGCAACATGTTCTTTAGCGTGATAGGAGACCCGTTGAATCCACATACCATTTGCATTTCGGTAATAGACGTTATCCCCTCCCTCTTCTATAACGCCCTGAGATGGAATTTTAGAGGTGAACCTCCCGTCATTTGCATACTGCTCAAACGTTATCTTTTTAGTGACCCCAATCACATAGATCAGTCTCACGTTGCCAACATTTCTTTTTGAACCAGTGCCTACAATCCAATCTCCAATCTTTGTATTCTTTCGAATTTTTGGTTTGCAGCAAGCGAGTGTATAATATGACCCAAAAGAGTTTGGAACAAAACCACTGTCATGAGCTAAGACATATGAATATAGCTTATATGCTCCTCTCTCAGACATAATTTTTAAAAGCAATTTTAAGCACACTTTAACATTTTTCAAAATATATTTTTAGTGCGCCTAATAACTAATTTCTGTTACTTTTTGAATTGATAATTTATTAAAAACTTTGCGCTAAAACAGCGTAAAAGGGATATTAATATAGCTCAGACATATCGATTGGCGCATCGATCATAATAAGTGGTGTGCCAATCGTACAAACTCGCATAAATATTTTCACAAAAAGGTTACGAATTTGTGCGAACTGACTACAATCCGTACTAAAGTTTTGTTAGATTTCGTAAAATAATAATTTTAACAAATTTGTGGTGTTGCAATGGAGTATAGCAGAAACATCGCCGCGATGCAGTAATATAGCAAAATTTAGAGAGACTGATTTCTATTTGGGTTAAAAATAACTAGTTCTACAGGCTCCAGTAGAAGATTAACCGTCAAATCTACATACTTTTAAATGCAAAAAAATGCAGCAGGTATCCACGATAATTTTGTAAAAAATCATGGAAAATAGGGTAAAATCTTAAGCTATTAAAAATCGAGGTAATTCATATGAATACAAAAAATATGTTGCTAGGTGTGACGAT